>Ga0190334_1001303_pt1 | contig 10942 bp, 10 predicted proteins | sample 48720478_MG_FD_161270 | JGI IMG/M metagenome (GOLD analysis project Ga0190334, IMG submission 161270) | Hydrothermal vent sediment bacterial communities from Southern Trench, Guaymas Basin, Mexico - 4872-04-7-8_MG | ecosystem: Environmental > Aquatic > Marine > Hydrothermal vents > Sediment ...
TTTTTACTTCCTCCAATATCTTGAATTTTCTCCATCAATTTCAAATGTTTTAATAAAAAACAAATATAAGTAATGAAATGTCTATTTTGATTATAATCAAATAAAAATTTTGGTAGAGTTAGAAATGGACACAATATTTTTCATAGCATTAGGAAATTTCATATCTTTAGTATTATCCTTAATATTATTGGCTTATTTTTATACCTTAAGCATCCAACCTGTAAAACGGGCTGCAAAATATGGCGAACAAGAATGGAAAAAATGTAAGGTATTCAGAAATGTTTCTGGAATTTGCGAGTTTATTTCAATAATTAACATAATATTGTGGATTTTTTATCCACTTCCTATTGTAGGTGATTGGAAAATCTGTTCAAATTTTTTAATAAGCATCATCATAGGTTTTTGTATAATGATACCATGCATGGTAATCTTCATGGTAGGGATGAAAGCTGCTGGTTCTGAGACTCTCACGCCTTCTAAAGACACTAAACTTTATGGGGGAATTTACAAGTACATTAGACACCCTCAGGCTCTAGGAGAATTTACAAGCTACATTGGCATTGGTTTTTTATTAAATTCATGGTTTTTAGTAATAATGTTAGTTGCATATTTAGTAATATATACACCAATAATTATCCACTATGAAGAAGCTGATTTAATCAGACGTTTTGGAGAGCAGTATATTGAGTATAAAAAGAAGACTGGTGCTTTATTTCCAAAATTTAGAAAATCATCCGAGTAATCCATTAGTCGGCTTTAAAATTAATTTTAGTTATATTAAAAGTGTTAAAAATGAAGGAAGAGAAAAATCAAAGTTCAGAAAAATCAAATATCATGAACAAGCTTGTAATTAAACAAAATAAATCATTATTCATCGGAGCTTTTTCCATGCTAGTTTATTCCATTTTTGAATTAATTGATTGCTTCTTTGTTTTATTGATAATTTCTAATATAATTCCAAATTTTTACCTATACCTTGATTATTCATTTTTAGAGATCAAATTATTGTTACAATTTAATCTCATTTACTTTTTACCCGTGTTTTTCGGTTTTACATTAATGAGATGGCTATCCACGATTGGCCTTTTTAAAAATAAACTTTGGGGTTATCAAATTGGTGTCATTAGTCTTTTAATTACCATGGGTTATACAATCTTATTTTTACCAATCGGTTTCTTTGAATTTTTAGCTTGTGTCATCATTCTTTCTCTATTAATTATTGGAAAAAATAGAGAAATATCACTCATATAGGCAAATAAAATCATATTAATATTTTTTTTTATTCTTTTAATTGACATTTTTACCTATATATCATTTTAACTTCTTGTTTTTTTAAGATTATTCAGATTTATAAAATAATTTCTATAGAAATATCAAATATAATAATTTTAAGAATTATTAGAATGAGTTTATGAGAATATTTTTTTTTATAACAATTTTATAGCAATTATTTTTATTAAATAGCTTAAAACGTGAATTTTTTCATTTATTTTTAACAATATTCTCAAATTAATCAATTTAAAGAAAATTCAATTATTATAAAGATAGATTTCTTTAAATATTTAAATAACATGTAATCTTACTTTTTCAAAATATAATATATTTTAGTTAAAAAAGCTTTCAAAAATAGAGGGGAATTATATATGGGATTGGACTTAAAGAAATATCCAATTATTATATTATCTGGCATTGCAGTAATCGTATTTTATTGCGTTTTTACATTTACATCATTGGCACTATTCCCACCTCCATTTAGTCCATTAACAAATTGGTTAAGTGATCTTGGAAATTCTACATATAACCCAAATGGAGCCCTTTTTTACAATCTAGGTTGTATTTTAACTGGAGCTTCTTTGTTTCCTTTTTTCATTGGTCTATATATCTGGAAATTCAATGAGTTATGGAACAAGATCTTAGTGTACATTAATCAAGTGATCGGTTGTTTTGCAGGATTTTCTTTGATATTAATAGGAGTGTTTTCTGAAGATTTTATCGAACCCCATATTTTCTGGTCTAACGTCTTTTTTGAAACGATATTATTCGTCTTGCTCATAACTCCAATTGCATTATTCAGGCATGAAAAGTTCATTAAATGGATTGCAATCTACGGAATAGGTGTTTTTATCATTGATTTAATCTTTGTCTTTTCGATAAACGAACCCATTTTAGAATGGTTTACAGTCTTTACAGCTTTAGGTTTTGTGGCTTTAATAGTCTATAATTCCAAGAGATTGAGAGAATAATATAATTATTTATTTAATTTTTTATTATTTTTACTTGCTTAAATTTTAGCTTAATGATGTTTAAAAGAGTATATAGTTAAGATTTCATTAGATTTTTAAAAGTAAATTTTTGATATAACTAATAAAGGAAAAGTAATATTTGATGAAATGAATAAAAAGTATTTGGGCATGGGACCAAAATTGGCATTTTTTAATCTTCCAATTCTTATCCTATTTGGAATATTAGACTTTTTTCTTTATCCTATTTCTCATTTTCCTTTTAATCCAATTTATTTATACATTATTGGGATAATTCTAATTTCATACGGAATAATAATGTATTTTTCAAGCGTTCCACGGTTCGTTAAAGCAATTAAAAATTCAGAGTTAATAACCACGGGCATTTATAGCCATGTTAGGCACCCATTATATTCAGGAATCATTTTAGGCATCATTTCAGGAATAATTTGCTTTTTTAATAGTTGGATCTTACTAATTTTTCCTGCTTGTAGTTATATTCTTTTTAGAATTTTAATTAAAGAAGAGGAAAAAGATTTAATTAAAGAATTTGGAGAGAAGTACATCTCGTACATGAATGAAACAAATGCCATGTTTCCAAAATTTAAGAAATATAGAACTTGAAATTGAGTAATATTTTAAGTCCTCTATTTTTCTAAGAACTATTCGGTCTAAATAAAAAATCAATGTTATTATGGGAAAAAGAACTATTTTCCTCATCAATCTCGTACTTAAAAAGATTTTTCATGATGTTTTTCAATAAAATTTTGATGTAGAGTGAAAATCTTTCATTAATGGAGTGGCTACCATAGATGATAATTTTATTATTGTCAACAACTTGATAATCAATTTTAGTGAACCAAGAATACCCTGATGGGCCAAATGCTTTCATTAGCGATTCAAGAAATCGCTCCAAATTAATTTTCTCATCATGCTCAATTATCTTGAATTTAAGTAAGAGTTCGAGATTTTTTGCCGAAAAATTAGCTAATTTGCTTATAATCTCATCATTAATAGAATCTAACAATTTCCTAAATAACGGCTTGCCTATTACTATTAGATTCTCTTCCAGAACTTCTCTTTTAAAAACCATCCATTCGTGAATAGCTCGCTTGATCAATTGACTCTTTTTTAACTCTTGTTCTCTTGCTAATTCAATCAATTGCTCGTAAGATTGTTTATCCAATCTAATGCCTATGGTATAAGATTTCTTGTTTTTAAGATTATCTGCTACAATGATAAATCACCATGATTACTTTGTATAACATTGTTTAACAAGATTTAAATTTATTTTATAATTTTTAAATTTATCAAAATATTTCAGCTAACTATAAAATGAGAAAAGAGAAATTTTTAGACATACACGAACATACGAAGTATTTAAGCCAGTATAACATTCATGCTGGTCGCGCGATGTTCACCATAATTCTCAGTATATTAGTCGATGTGTTTGGATATAGCATGGTACTACCATTATTACCTTCCATTGCTAAATCTTTTGGAGCTTCTGATTTTTACGTGGGAGTTTTAATTTCTTCTAATGCTTTTACAGCACTAATTTTTGGGCCTATATGGGGTAGATTGAGTGATAAATATGGGAGAAAACCAATTTTAGTGATTAGCCAAGCTGGTACAGGAATATCATTCTTAATTCTCGCAATTTCGGATTCCATTTGGATAATTTTGATTTCCAGAATATTGGATGGCATATTTGGAGGACAAATTCCCGTGATTCGCGCTTATATTGCAGATATCACGACTCCTAAAACTCGAGCAGGTGAAATGGGCAAGATAATGGTGGGTCATACGGCTGGAATGATCATAGGACCAATAATAGGCGGTGGCCTAGGTGTGATCCATTGGAGATATCCTGCTTATTTAGCAAGTTCCTTGTCAATATTAGCAATCTTTTTAACCGTGAAAGTACTCGTGGAGAGCATGCCTAAAGAAAGGAGAAGCGATTTAAAGAAACAAAGAGAAGAAGCCAAAAAGAAAGCACGTTTAGAGAAAAGAAGAGAAGTTTGGAATAAAGAAGTTATAATTAGATTAGTTCAAGTATTTTTGGTATTTATAACTACGGTGATGATAAACTCAAGTTTTGCCTTGGTTTTAGCTGATAGGTTTAATGCTAACTCATTACAAATAGGATCTGTGTTGACAGCAGCAGGTCTTGTCATAATGATTTATGCTGGACTCTTTTTAAAGAAATTTCTACAAAAAATTGGTGAAAAGAGAATACTGATATTTAGCTTCTTTCTACTAATTACAATGTATTCCATATATCCTTACATTAACGAATTTTGGCTCGTATATATTTTTGTAATCCCTTTTGCTTTCAGCATGGCAACAATTCCTCCGTTAATTCAAAGCAACATCACGAAAGCGGTAGGATCTGATAAACAAGGCACGGTTTCGGGATGGTCCACAAATTTCCAATCAATTTCACAAGTAATCGCCCCATTAATAGCCACTTGGTATTTAGAAATTGGCGGGATCTCTATTGGACCAATTTTTCTAAATTCTTATCAATTAATCGGGCACACCGCAGGAGCTATTGCAGTTTTATTAGCGATAGTAGGAATAATTGATGTGGTTAAACATCCTCATCTCTACTCTTATGAACTAACCAAGATTGGAAAAAAGGAAGAAATATTATAAAATTATTGATTCAAATTTCTAATTTTTTACATTCTGCTTAGTGATTTATTTTAACATGCAAAAATGAGGATTTCTTTTTTCATTTCATCGACATTTTATAAAAATTTTAGTTTAAACGACAAGCAAGGATTATCATTTTATCATAATATGATTGTATTAGTTATTAACTCGTAAAATTTTATATATTAAATTAGTTATTGCTTTCATAACATAAAATTCAATCCAAAAATAAGGCGAATAAAAGGCAATGTTTAACATGAAAAGATATGGTTTAGCTCTAATTATTTTCATCATTTTTTTCTTGAATGTTTTGAGCATGATTTCTATAGTGCAATGTGCAACAATAGAGAAAACAAAGAGAATTTATACTGATAGAGATAGCTATATTGATGGCTTAAATCCAGATTCTAATTATGGAGGACAAGATCTTTTAGAAATTGGAACCTCAGGTCCTAAATATGCCTACATTCATTTTGATTTATCAAATCGACCCGAAAACATAACAAAAGCAGAAATAGTATTAGATTTCTTTTATGTAAGCGAAACCTCATTAATATCAATATATATAGCAGATAGTAATAACTGGGGTGAATTAACAATAAATTGGAATAACGCTCCTTCAAAAGGGGCATTGATTACAAGCGGATACATATCTAATGATGGTAGGTATAAATTTTCTCTCCCAAAATCTGCGTATGATACTGCTCAAATTACATTTATCATAGAAACTGATGAAGATTGGATGACGATTACTTCTAAGGATTATCAATATCTAATATATGAAGAAGATGTACCAAATATTCTTTATACTTATACAATTGAAGCACCATCAATCATGAGCATTCCTGGTTATAATATGGTGATTTTTTCGATAGAAATTATGAGTATTGTTGGGGTTTTAATTTTTTACTACAAGAAACGGAAATAACGAAGAGTTAGCATGATATTTTAAGAATTTGAAATCAAATACAAAGAACATTCAGAGGTCTAATAAAAAATCTATATTTATTTTATTATTAATTTATTATTCCAATTTTTTAAAGAAAATATTGAATGATTAAAACATTAATTTATTAAGACTTAAATTAAAAGTAGATTGGAAGTAAGATTGATTGATTAATTGCTCAAATATTCTTATAAAATTCTCTATTAATCCACGTAAATATCGATTCCATTCTTTGAAATAGCCAGACTTGGAAATAGTGTGGTAAAAAATATTGCAGGTATAAAGTGGGCTTCCAAAAGTTCACGCCACCTCGATCAAAAGCATTTTCATGAATTTTTTTTAACATATCTTTATCCGGCAAATCTGAGTTAGGGTGCAAGGTATATTTTACATCTTTTCCTCCGGTATTTATCATTGCATATTTAACGAGCTTGAATGGATAACCTAAAATTTCTGAAGCGACATTATCTCCACGAATCATATCTCTTGAAATGATCATTCTATTGAAGTTTTTCACGGGATAAACGAAATGTGGGCCTACTCCCGTGCCCAAATCAAAGGCAGCAAGGATATTAATATCGGGGCTCATTATTCTGGCAGCGGCTGCCACAGCATTATCGATTCTGCTATATTTTCGATGATAAACTGATTTTTTAAATTCGGCAATGGCGCCATACATGTTTTTTTGATTGCAGGTTATTCCGCATTCCCAATGATGTTTTGGTGGAGCAAAACTGATGATCTTAACATCAGGTTTCAATAATATTTCAGGTAATTTTAAAGGCACGTCGAGATCCAAGCATTTCATTATTACAGTTGAATAATTTGAAAGGTTGACAAAGGGACAATGATTTTCTTTTAACATATCCCAATATCCTCGGATTTTTAATAATTTTTCATTGATTATCCTTGCTCGCATGTTAGCCTCGCAAACGAACGGTTTTCCACCAAATTTTCGGACAACTCGAATGATGGCTTGACAAATTTCTGGATTGGAGTAAGTTGTAGGAATGTAATCAATGCCGCCACCTAAATTTACTTTGATTGCCACTAAATCTCCTTTACTAATTATTTCATCAGCCTTGATGATGTCAAATGCTTGATGGACCGCATTTTCTAATTCTTTACCTCGTTTGATTGGTTGAATTAATACAACATCATCTTTTTTTAAAATATCATGTTCTTTCTCATATCCAATTAATCTTCCCTTGATTTCTTCAACCACATATCTTTCAGTTTCGTACTTTATCAAATCATGATGCCCTTTTGAATTATTTCTTTAATTAATTGATTATATTAAGACTTATATAATAATTATTATCCCAAACTCAAGAAAAACAAATTTCCATTAATAGTAAAAAAAATTAGATCTTATTAGTTAATTCATTCAGATTTACCATATTTAGCTTTCCATATCGGATCATTTATCTGAAGAACTCTCCGTTGAACTTTCCCTACCATTGATTTAGGAATTTCTTTAATGATTTCAATTTGTTTTGGGCACTTATAATGGGTTATGTTTTCCTTGCACCATTTTAATAAATTTTCAGCAGTAACCTTTCCAACTTGATCATCTTTTAATTGAACCCATGCTTTGACCATTTCTCCAGTTTCTTCATCAGGCAACCCTGCTACAGCCACTTCAGCAACAGCAGGATGAGTGCCTATTAATTCTTCCACTTCTTTTGGAAAGACCGAATAACCTTTATATTTAATCATTTGTTTCTTTCTATCACGGATGACGACCATTCCTTTTTCCGTCATGTAGCCGATATCTCCTGTCAAGCACCAAATACGTCCATCCCACTCCTTTAATGTTTCTGCAGTGGCTTCTGGACGATTAAGGTATTCTTTCATTACTTGAGGGGCACAAACACAAATTTCTCCTGTATGTTCAATTCCAAAATTGCCTTTTTCCAGTGTACCATCGCATATTGGTCCCTTATCAAAATCCTCAGGGTCAAAAATGGCCCAATCTACTCCGGGTAATGGAAGCCCAATTGTTCCAGGTTCATCCGTTCCATCAAAAGGACCTAATGATACTGCTGTAGTGCATTCTGTAAGACCATATGCTTCAACAACTCTTCCACCACTAATTTTCTCGAATCTTTCCTTTACTGGACGGTGCAATGGTCCAGCACCGCTCACGCATAATCTGAACATTTTTTCAAGTCTTGGTTCTGGATTTTCTTCCAGATATTTTGCTAAACCAAGGAATAAATTCTCTACACCCGGCAAGATCACGCCTTTTTCTGGCCCAACTTCTAAAATTGTATCTACTACTTCCTTTAGAGAAGATGGAGGTCTTGGGAATAAAATATTATAATCTCCACCTTCGATTACAACGTTTTGAACGATTGTCATTCCGAACGCATGAAACATCGGTAGTATTCCCACGCAAGCCAATGGATGTTCAGCATCAGGCATCCACATGACATTTTGTTTGGCATTGCATATGCAGTTATAATGCGTGATGATTGCTGGTTTTGGCACTCCAGTAGTCCCTCCAGTCATTAAGTAGACTGCTGGATCATTCACGGGATCGATTTTGACATCCGGAATGTCAACTTCGCCTCTCTTGCTGCAGACGTCAAGAAACTTGATGGCTCCAAGAACCTCGCCAGTCGGGATGGTTCCATCTGCTATTAATTTTTCCTTGATTGCAGGCGGGATTGCTGCTAGATCAACGATGCAAGTTGAAATCACGAAATCAAATTTATGCTGATCCTTGATTGGTTTTATTAAACCATACATTGCATCCATGCAGATGAGTCCTTTAGCCTTAACTTGTTTTAAAATGTTCAATATTTCTAAAGGCTTGTAAGTTGGATTAATTGGGATGACTATTGCTCCCAATTTTACGATTGCAAAATAAGAAATGGTAAATTGGAAGCTATTAGGTAATAAAACAGCAATCACATCCCCTTTTTTAACTCCTAACTTTGCTAAAGAAGTGGCAAAAGAATCGGTATATTTTCTAAGTACTCTATAATTCATAAAAGTTTTAGAAAACCAAATAGCTTTATTCTTTCCGAATTCTTCAGTTTTCTGGTTAAACCAATCACCTAAGCTAATGACAGGAAATTCGGGGTGTTTTGGTACTCCTTCTTGGTAATATTTTAACCAAACTTTATTATCATCAACATGCCATTTGGGTACATTCATTGAATTATCAACCAAAATATAATTTAGAACCATTTAAAATTGAAATAATTGATGAATGGATCATTCAACTATAATATATTCTCAATTAACCTTTATATAACTATTGCTATATAGACCAAAAAATAGAAGAAAAATTTAGGTTCAAACAAAACCTAAACCTAAAAAATGAGAAAAACAAATTTTCAGAAAGTTATCATTAAAAAAAAATAAAATAAATTTTTACATGAGAAAAATAATTCAATTTTTGATTATTGAAAAAAAATTTTTATTTAATAATACTCATAGAAGATAAATTGAATAAAATTATATGGTAATGTTCAAATTGAATTATTTTGTAAGGAGATGAAAAAGAAAATCCATAGGAAGCTTTTATTTGATGATAATTCATATCTCTTTCAAAATGAAAAAATTTTAGCCAAATCCTTTAATTAATATTTTAATTTATAATCTTAATCATGTTGCATTCAGAAAATTAATTTCTTTACACATATCTCTGTTGATTAACTCTTAAGTTTTCAAGTTTTTAAAAAAAATTTAATTATATCTAAGGAAAAAATCCCTTTATTTGAAAGAGATATCTTGGAATTATTTTTTTCGGATGATTATCTTAAGAAACTTTATCCAATTTTTTGGGCTAACGAAAAATGCATGTACATTGCTCTTGTAATCTTTATATGATTTACCAAATCTTTTAATCAATTCTTTTTCTTCCACATATTTCACGTGAAAAGACATTCCAATAAATAAAATAAACCAAAATGAAATCGCGTAAATTGTAAAATATAAAATTGCACTCCCCAAGCACATGTACAATATTCCAGCATAAGCAGGATGTCTTAAAACTGAATAAATTTCATGGTCTTGAAGCTCACTTTCTTCTGGAAAGTATAAATAAACAAGCGTCATATAATCAAATCCAAATGTTAAAATGGAATTAACTGCCATTAAAATTCCAAGAAAACAGAACAGAATCCCGAAGATTAATCGAAGATAACTAAAAATTTGAAAAGGCGTAGGAATGTACAATGTTAATGGGGTGATGAAAATTGAAAAAGGATACTGCGACCAGAAATCAAGGTCGTAATTATAAAATGGAATGTAAGAATGGATTAAAATGCTAATTATCATGGTAACGCCTGCCAAACCCACGAAAAACACTCTTTGATATGATAATGGTCCATATTTAGCTTTTAATCTATCTCGCCAATACCATAATTGATAAACAAATACGAGAGCGATAATTAATGTGAGAGCTACACCAATAATGGGCATGAATACCAGTAAAAAATGTGAAACATTATAATCATAAAGTATTACTGAAAGAGTGTCAAATAAAAATTGAAGTGATAATCCTACTAAAAGAAATAGTAAAAATTCTATGAGAATGATAACAATTCGCTTTCCAGCAAGCACCGGAACTTTCTCTCGAAATTTATCAAATCCTTTCAATTTCATAGCATTTTACTGATTTAATTTGATTAGATGATAATAATACATTATATGTGTTTAATTTTATTGAAAATATTGATTAAAATTCAGAAATATGCATGTAAGCTTAAAATAAGCATATTAAGATAATTTTTAATAAAAATGTTAATTATTTTACCTTTCTCTTGACTAATTCTTTCACGAAGAAGCTTGCTACTATCTCTGCGTACGTTCCGGGTCCAAAGCCCGCATCATAACCTAACTCTTTTGCTAATTCATTTGTAATTCTTGGTCCTCCACAAATTAAGATGACCTTGTCTCTAATCCCTTCAGCTTCCAGTAAATCTACCAAGTTGGTGAGATTTTTCACATGAATGTTTTTTTGGGTTACAGTTTGCGATACCAATAAAACATCTGCATTTAACATTATCGCCTTTTTTACAAATGTTTCATTTGGAACTTGGCTTCCCAAATTATGAGCCTCTATCATTTCATATCTTTCTAA
>Ga0190334_1001304_pt1 | contig 10942 bp, 9 predicted proteins | sample 48720478_MG_FD_161270 | JGI IMG/M metagenome (GOLD analysis project Ga0190334, IMG submission 161270) | Hydrothermal vent sediment bacterial communities from Southern Trench, Guaymas Basin, Mexico - 4872-04-7-8_MG | ecosystem: Environmental > Aquatic > Marine > Hydrothermal vents > Sediment ...
GCATCTGAGAAACAACACGCCTTTCAACCTCACCATGTACCTCACTCCGTTTAGGGGCTATAGCATCAATTTCATCAATGAAGATAATAGAAGGAGCGTTCTTTTCTGCATCCTCAAAAACCTTACGGAGATTCTCTTCACTCTGACCATAAAATTTACTCATAATCTCTGGGCCATTAATCGTATAAAAATTAGCACCAGATTCATTTGCTACTGCTTTTGCTATGAGTGTTTTTCCTGTTCCTGGAGGACCATGCAGCAAAACCCCTTTGGGCGGATCAATACCAAGACGGTCAAAAAGCTCCGGGTGTTTAAGTGGAAGTTCAATCATCTCACGAACTTTTAAAATCTCCTCATGTAACCCTCCAATATCCTCGTAACTAACACGAGGGCCCTCCATCTCAAGTTCTCTAGCAGCTTCCTCCTTTACATTAATACGTGTTTCTTCACTTATCGAAACAATACCACCAGGTGTTGTATGAATTATAACAAAAGGAAGACTGCTACCAAACAAAGCAATACCAGGGATAATAACACTATCCCCTTTGGTTAAAGGACGTTTTAACAATCCTTTCTTAATTAAATTATCAATACCTGCACCAAACTGTATCTGCTGACCCTTTGAAATAAGAGGAGCAAGAGTAACCTCTCGCGCTTCTTTCACATCTGCTCTACGTATTTTAACGCGATCACCTAGACCAGCACCGGCATTTTTACGAGTAAGATTATCTATACGGATAATGCCTTTTCCTTCATCAGACGGATGTGCACGCCAAACAACAGCAGCAGTTACTTTAGTCCCTTCGATCTCAATGACGTCCCCTATAGAAAGATCAAGATTTATACGTGTTTGATTATCAATACGTGCTCTGCCGTAACCAACATCCTGCTGAAAAGCCTCTGCTATCTTCAGAACTACCTCGTTTTTTCTCATAACTCTTCCACCAAGTCAAGACCAATGATGAATTTAAGCCTCAATAAAGGAAACCATTAATATATTTTTTCTGTAACACAAAGTTACAATAAATAACAGCTAGCCTACAAGAAAAACCATCACATAACATAAATGTTAAATTAACTCTCAAAAATAAAAAGAAGAAAATGAAACTCAAACATTACACTGTGATATTTTCAATTATCAGCATAATCCTGCTATATTTTATAACGACCCTCGTTCATCCTCCATTCATTGAACTACAAAAAATACAAGAATATGAAGGACAGAAAATAACCACTTCGGGCTACGTAATAAAGTATTATTCAAACAGATATGGCAATCAAATAATCGAAATAGAAGACAATGAAGAGACTATAAAGATATTTAATAATAACGGTGCAACAGATATAGAATATGGAGATTTGATTCAAGTAACAGGCCGTGTACAAAAATACAACGACGAATGGGAAATAATAGTAGAAGATAAAAAAAATATAAAAACACTTCAAAAATGGGAAAACAACAATCATCCAATATGGGAAATCGCTCAAAACCCAGTTAAATATCTCAACCAAAACATAAATGTTACAGGATATGTAGATCTTGTTTATGATGATCATTTTTATTTAAAAGATTTGAAGCAAAATATTTTTCTAATGGTGCTTTACAATAATAGCAAATCATTACAAACAGGTAAAAAAATATGTGTTCTAGGTAGATTTTTATTTGATGAAAAAAACCTTCGATATATACTAAATGTATCATGTAAAAAACATGGTGTTTTTTTGTATTATTGGAGGTAAAAATGTTGATAATATTTTTTCTCATAATATTATTTTCATTTTTGGGCTTTTTAACAGGTATTTTAACAGGAATGCTTCCCGGCCTACATGTTAACAATATCGCACTTATTCTACTTTCTCTATCTTCTGTGTTTATATCTTTTTTTAGTTTTCTCAAAGGATGTGGAATATCTGCAGATGTTGTATTGTTATTACTCTGTGTTTTTATTGTTAGTAATAGTATAAGTCATACCTTTCATGATTTTTTACCGTCTACTTTTCTTGGTGCACCTGATGAGGATACTGCTCTTTCTGTTTTACCTGCTCATTCTCTTTTATTATCAGGGGATGGTTTTTCTGCTGTGATTTATTCTGCTATTGGCAGCTACGGTGCTGTTTTGTTATGTTTTTTATTATTGTTTCCTGTGAGGTTTATTATTGGTTCTCCATTATTTTTTTATGATACCTTGCATGAGATTATGTTTTTTGTTTTGATTTCTATCTCCCTTTTGATGATATTCACTGAGAAAGGTAGGGTTGAAGTTTTAGGTAAAACAGGTGTGTTTTCCTCTGTGATGGGCATCCTTTTTGCTTTGTTTGTTTTTGTTTTATCAGGTTTTTTCGGTTTTTTAATTTTTGATCTATCAGTTAGTTCTCCGGTAGGTTTTTCTTCACCTGTTTTATTTCCTGCTCTTGCTGGTCTTTTTGGGACACCTACTCTTTTGAAATCCATTTTGACATCACCTTGTATTCCCCCTCAAAAACTTTCTGAGCCTGTTTTTGATAAAGATACAAAAAAATCTCTTTTTGCTTCTGTTGTTACTGGAAGTCTTGGCGGCATTCTTGTGTCTATTATTCCTGGTATTACCTCTGCAACTGGTACTATTCTAGCTATGATTGTTCGTGGGGAGTCAGATAAAAGACAAACGATTACTACTATTTCAGCAGTAAATACAGCATGTGCTTTTTTTGTAATAATTATGATGTTTGTTATATTAAAGTCCCGCAGTGGTGCAGCCATTGCTTCTATGGAGCTGATCAGTGTTAGTGAATGGAAAGATTTTATGCTACCAGAGAACTTGATTTATCTGTTGATAGCTATACTTATAACTGGTAACCTGTCGTATTTTTCTTTTATTAAAATTGGTAAATTTTTTGCGGGGAGATTTGATAGAGTCCCATATTTCTTTCTTGTTAAAGCAACAATTCTGTTGATCGTGTTCCTTGTTTTTCTCTTCACAGGTTTTTTTGGTTTGCTGGTTTTATTCACTGCAACATTGATAGGTTTACTTCCTGTTGAATGGGGTATTCGTCGTAGTCATTGTATGGGTGTTTTACTGATTCCTATTCTCTGGTATTTCTTTTAAAAACATTTAGGTTTAAATTGTTGCTTTTTGGTATCTTCAAATCAAATCTGCATCGTATCTGTTAGCAGAGAGCCGTCTATTTTTTATGTATGTTTTTTTGTTAATTCTTTTTGGAGGAAGGAAAAAAATATGAGAAAAGCATTTGTTGTTCTACTTTGTATCTTTCTTAGTTTAAATCTTAGTATTAGTGCGAATGCAGTAATCATAAAAAAACAGATAATAAACAACCACAGTATTGATAACTCTGTAGAGCGGGTTGAGAAGTTAAGAATAAAAGCTCCCCCAATAAAACCAATATATCGCCGGGGGAGCATAGAGCTATCTAAAATACAGGAACCCGTGTTTTCAACCTGTGGTTCTTTAGTTTATGAGCCGCCTTGGTCAGTTTATGATTTTGAGGATGAGGAGGATAAATGGGGAATTGCAGATGCTAGTTTTGAAGGGAACGCTGATGCGCATCAGGGTTGGACAAATGTCATCGCAGCAGGGGGACCAGGCGCCGGAGAAGCATCGATGACGATATGGATATCTCATGGTTTGCTTTTTCAAGCGCCCGTAACTGATACATATACTGTTTATTTTGATTATAGTGTAAGAGGATGGATCGGAGGAGAGATCACCGGAATAGATGCCTGTGTTAGCAGTGAGGTTGCTTTGTTTTTCAGAGTTGGGCCCATTGAAAAGAGAGAGGATATTTTGTATCAGCAGACAATCCCTCTTGTATACCCGGATTATGAACAGTTCTTCAATGAGAAAAGGAAATTAAAAATAACGGCAGAAATGTATGAAGGCAACGGTTATTACATTGAAGCAATCGCAGGTATAAAAGCGAGAGCCGTTGGGGCTTTGCTAGACTCGGGTAACTCATATGGACAGTTAGATGACAAAAATCAAGATGGATGGGGATATGGAGCGGCTTTGAACAGCGTTAGAATTGAATGGCCTAATCACGCACCAGATAAACCATTCAACCCCCAACCTGTTGATGGGGCGATTGATGTAGATGTTGATGTAGAGTTAAATTGGGATTGTTATGATCCAGATAATGATGAATTAAAATTTGACATCTATTTCGGAAAAAACAACGATCCGCCAAAAATCAAATCAGACTACAACTCAACCACCTTCTATATTCCAGAGAGTTTAGATTATGAAACATATTATTATTGGAGGATTGTAGCTAAAGATGGCAAAGGTGGCAGCTCCTCCAGTGAGATATGGTCTTTTAAAACTAGGAAGGAAAAAACCCGTTCCACTCTTGTTTTCCCTTTTTTTGATAAATTAATCAAAACATTTAACGTTGATATATGGAGCGAGAAATAATTATTCTTCAAATATTTTTCCTTCAATCTCTGGTAAAAGCTCAGATATATCTACGTTGTTTTCTCTTCCAAGAAGTAACGCAGCAATTTCAGAAACTATGTTTTTTTCTTTCTCAAGATTATTTATTTTTTTTAGAACCTTCTCCTCAGGTGAACCAGTTTCTTTACTGATTTTTTTTATAATTTTTGTTAAAACGCTTCCCTCTTTTTTTTCTTCAAAAACTATTTTTCCAGAAGGAGTAAAACCAATAGGTATGTCTATCTTTTCGACATCAAAGGAAGGTCTGAGCAATTCTTTTTTTTGGATAAGTAGTTTTTCTGTTAATGCCTTTTGTATAAACTTTTTTGCATCATTGGGTGTAAACCAGTTTAGATCCATTGAGAGTGTTAGATAAAACATAGAAAAAGATATTTCTTTTTTACCACTTCTTTTGAATACGAAGGCGATTATTGTTTCCGCTTCAGAAACCATGTTTTTTGAACTCCCGGTAGTTTTCTAAATCAATTAAAACACCTGCGGGTTTTTTATCAGCTAACTCTCTTAGTTTATTAATATTTTTATCGTAGATGTATGTTTTGTTTTTTGTTATGAATTGTTTGTAAAAATAATCTGTTTTGAAATCATTATCTGCTGATTTTTTCTCTTTGAGTATTACATATCCGTCTACATTTGGAAAAATAGTTCCTGGAGTATAGCTTGCTTCGTCGTGTTTTATTAATTGGAAGATACTGTTTTCAGATATCTCTCTAATGCTTTCTATATTTATTAATGGCCATGTTTCTATTCTAAGTGTTATTGATGTTACCCCTGTCATTAAGGTATCTACGACGTCTCCTAGATCTCTTGGCCCATTATCCACCCAGGTGTCAAAATACTTTGAAAACTTCTGATATAACGCAAGGTTTGGTTTGTTCTTCTTTATTCCGTCTTGGTCAATTATGTAGAGTTTTTTTTCTTCATTGTTTTGATGTTTTAGATTTTCAATTAAAACTAAATCTTTTTTTGAAAGGCCATGTTTTTCTAAAATAATCAAGGGTATTATCTCCATGTTCCTAGATAATGAGAACAGCAATGTGTTTTTTAAAATTGTTTTTTTATCTGACAAATAAGGAGAAGGATATAGTCTAGTTTATTATTTCTTTTCTCCCTAGTCTTTCTTCTGTTTCTGCTATTTTAAGTCTTGTTTTTATAACGGTATCTGGATTGAGTGATATGCTATCTATTCCGCATTCAACTAGGAATTCTGCGAATTCTGGGAAGTCGCTTGGTGCTTGTCCACATATTCCTACTTTTCTACGTGGTTCATGTTTATGTGCTGTTTCTATAACTTGTTTCACTAGGCGTTTAACTGCCTCGTTTCTCTCATCGAATATATGTGCAACTAGATCTGAGTCACGATCTAAACCAAGTGTTAATTGTGTTAGATCATTTGATCCGATGCTGAAACCATCAAATATCTCTGCGAATTGATCTGCTACGATTACGTTTGATGGTATCTCACACATGACGTATACTTCCAGGTTGTTTTCTCCTTGTACAAGTCCATACTCATTCATGATTTGTATGACTTTTCTTCCTTCTTCTGGTGTTCTACAGAATGGTATCATTGGTTTAATGTTGGTTAATCCCATCTTGTCTCTTGCTTTTTTAAGTGCTTTGCATTCCAAACCAAATGCTGGTTTGAATTTTTCATCGTAGTATCTTGATGCCCCTCGCCATCCTATCATTGGGTTGTGTTCTTCTGGCTCGTATAGGAATCCTCCGACTAGGTTTGCATATTCATTTGTTTTGAAATCTGATAATCTTACTATTACATCATTTGGATAGAAACCCGCGGCTATTTTTGCAATTCCTCGAGCAAGCTTGTCAATGAAAAACTCTACTTTATCCTCGTAGCCAACGCTTCTTCTGTCTATTTCTTTTACAACTTCTGCTATTTTTGGATTTTCAGGGGCTAACTGTTTTAGTTTTTCATATTCAAGGAGTGCGAGTGGATGTATCCCGATATGAGAGTTTATGATAAATTCTTCACGTGCAAGCCCTACCCCATCGTTCGGTATCTGTCCTTGTATGAATGCTTTCTCTGGGACACCAACGTTCATCATGATTTTGGTTTTTGTTTCAGGAAGAGCATCAAGTTTGAGTTCATCAATTCTGTATTTCAGTAAACCTTCATAGATTCTTCCTACTCCTTCTGAGCAGTCAACTGTAACCTGTTGTCCATTTTGCAATATTTTTGTTCCATTACCTGTTCCAATTACACAGGGTATTCCTAATTCACGTGAAATGATAGCTGCATGACATGTTCGCCCTCCACGATTTGTAACAATTGCACTGGCTATTTTCATGATAGGTTCCCAATCTGGATCCGTCATATCTGTGACTAAGACTTGACCTTTTTTGAAGTTGCCAATGTCTTTCGCATCTTCGATAACATTTACTTCTCCTTGACCTATCTTACTACCAACAGCTTCTCCTTCAACCAGTATCTTTCCTTTTTCCTCTAGAACATAGGTTTGCATAGTTGCAACGTCTCTCTGAGAGTGAACTGTCTCAGGACGGGCTTGAACAATATAAAGCTCACCTGTTTCACCGTCTTTGGCCCATTCTATATCCATAGGTTTTCCATAATGCTCCTCGATTATACAGGCCCAATTTGCGAGGGTGAGTATTTCATCATCATTTATAACAAACTTATTTCTGTCTTCCTCACTTACTTCTTGTTGTTCTGTTCCTTTTTCACTATATATCATTCGTTTTTCTTTTGAACCAAGTTTTTTCTCAAGAATTGGTCTGAATCCTTTTTTTAGTGTTGGTTTAAAAACATAAAACTGATCAGGGTTAACAGCCCCCTGGACAACGTTTTCTCCTAGACCATAAGCCCCTGTTATGTATACTGCATCACGGAAACCTGTTTCAGTATCAATAGAAAACATTACGCCGGAGCAAGCAAGATCAGAACGGACCATTTTTTGAATTCCAACCGACAGGTACACGCTGAAATGATCAAACCCTTTATCAACACGGTATGATATCGCACGGTTAGTAAACAATGAAGCAAAGCAATCTCTTACCTTTTTAACAACCTCATCTTCTCCTCTAACATTTAGATATGTTTCTTGTTGACCAGCAAAACTGGCATCTGGCAAATCTTCAGCGGTTGCGCTGCTTCGCACAGCGACATCAACATTTTTCCCATACCGCTCCTCCATTTCATGGTACCGTCTGCGTATCTCGTCTTCCAGCTCAGGTGGCAAGGGGGTGCTACGAATAAGATCACGTATTTTCTGACCACGCTCAGCAAGATTATGAACATCATGTGTGTCAAGATCGGATAGTATCTCTCTTATCTTCTGATCTATGCCTGCTTTTTCAATCATATATTTATAAGCGTAAGCTGTAACAGCAAAACCAGAAGGAACATTAACGCCTTTTTCACTTAGATTACGTATCATTTCTCCAAGAGAAGCATTTTTCCCACCAACAGAGGGAACATCTTCAATACGTAAATCTTCAAACCATTTAGTGAATTCCTCGATCATATATGCATCTCTCCTTTAACCTCAAGAAGAGTAACACAAACACTCATATAAAACCTTTTTAAAAGAGTTTTTTTTATTCTTCTAAAAAAACAGCGGCAGCAATAACGGTAGTCCACAGTCCATTTTTATCTCCCTGTGCTGTTTGGACAATACTCTGCGTACGAACAAAACGCCCACTCATTTTATACTCTTGTTTACGTTCATCCCATGCTTTATCAGGATCAAATTCTAAGCCAAGCGTTGTAGCAAGCATACTTGCTGCTAGATCTTCAGCATAATCACCAAGTTTCTGCGCTTTCTCACCAAAGCTATGATGCTCGGAGATATAACCATATGAATTTTTTTCTTTAGGAATAGCAACACCGATTGCTGCACCAACAAGTCTATTTGGCTCCCTGGTACTATTACGTGACATAACACAATATGTAATGTTACCTGGCTTCAGCTCTTGTATTCCTTTTTCACGTGAGATGATTTTACACCGTGGTGGAACAATACTAGAAACATTCACTAAATTACATTTTTCAATACCTGCATTACGAAGAGCAAGCTCAAACGATTGTAACTCGTTTTTATGTTTTCCAACGCCTTTTGTAAAAAAAACTTTTTTAGGAACCATATAAATTGCCAGAATAATGTCTATTTTATAAATATATCGCTTATTTATTAAGAAAAATTATTCCTCTGCATTTTCATTATTTTTAGATTCACTCTGCATTTTTAGTAGATCTCTCATTTCTTTTTGTAGATCAACTTGTTCTTTTTGGAAAGCAACTTGTTCCTGTTGATATGGTGTAATAACACTACCTTGAACCATCTCCTCAACAAGTTTTTTAACCTCTTTGTATGGATAAACACCATGAAGCTCATAATAGGTACGGGACATGGGTGTTTGAACTTCTTTGCCCCCACCAAAGAGCCCTAACAGTTTTGCTTTTTTTTCACCTATCTGAACGCCACCTGCTGCAAAGGTTTTATCACTTCCAAGACCAAAACCAGATTGGCTAATTGGAATTATCGTTCCAAAATCAAAAATCTGACCAATAATTCCCTGTTTCGCGCTAATATCCGATATTTTATCATAGCGAAGGGTTCTCTCTTGTTTTGTAAAAATACCTCCCTTGAAGATAATTCTCTGATTTGAAATAATATATTTGTGAGAACGACGGTACCATTCAACCAACAGGAAACCAAGAATTGAAACCGCAATCATATAAAAAGGAATAAAAAGCCCTGCAGAGTTAAGCCAGTTCTGCCACAGCATAAGGCCAACCCCTCCTAAGAAAACACCCAGATACATGAAAAAAATACGCCATCTTATCAATACAAGAGATGCAATAACCCCAAAAAGAAGCATTACCAGCCCCCAGGCTAAAACAGACATCCATGGATTGGTGTTGAATAAATTTTTATACTCGGAGAAGTTCACAAGCCAGCCGACTATCACGCCCCACAATATAAGAAATAAACATAATGATTGAAATTGCATAAACGAAAAAGGATGAGGTGATAGTTCCTTCTCATAACGCTCATTTTTTAAAAGTTCTACATTCTCACTCATCTGCATCCCCTTGAACTTTTTTCTTTAACAGCTTCATATCTCTAATGGTTTTAAATCTATCGCTTTTAAATTTTAATAATAAAAATGTTACAATTAGTGTTGATAAAATCATTACGGCCAATGAAATGGTATACATTAACTCAACGGGGAAAAAATAAAACACAGATCTCATCATCACATATGAAAAAGGAATTGTTAGATAGGGGATCATCCCCCAGAAACCGGGTATCTCATCTGTTGTTTTTATCAAAAGAAGAATCAGATGTGAGATGAAAAGAGAAGCTATTGAGATAACGGATAACCATCCAAAAATTGAAAACAATGCTATGTACCAGTTTTGCTCAAAAAACATGGAGACATAGAAAAAAATATATGCAAAAGAAAAACAGGTTATAACATATGCCGGATTATCTTTTATCAGAGAACTTATGTTTTTCAGATCATAGATCATATCTACCTTATCTACTTTTTTTTCACCAATATACGTCGGTCGTATTCCAAGCCCAAGAAAAATCATGAACAATAAAAAACCAAGATGGCCCGGGTGCAATAAATCTATAGAGGCTAAAAACCCAAAGAATTTAGCTGAAAAAACGTATAGATTGGTACCAAATATGTTAAGTTGCCCCCCAATAGTGTATAGTCCGATTATTTGTGGTGGTATTACTATTTCAAAAACATCGTTTACAAGGAAAAAAAGACAGATAAGTAGTAAAAACGCCGGTAAAAAAAACGGACCAACGAATAAAAAAAAGTTCGAAACCCATTCAAATATTCCTTTTTTTTCTTTTTTTGGTGCTACACGCCCGTAGTTAACACTTATGTAGAATTCTGATATGCCGCTTTTTGTAACTGTATAACCTAATGCATGGCAAAGTGTTTGGAATATTATGCCGAGTAGGTTTGTAAATCTGCATAGTGCTTCATGTTTTGATTTTATTTTTTGTAATAAGTATTTCTGACTTTCTATGAAAAGTAGTTGTATGAACCATAATAGTACCACTCCGGCTATTGGAGCTAACGGTGCAAATATGAATATATCAATAGGTGATGCTTCCATCCTCTCTCAGAAAATATGTTAGCAGTTGTTTACTATAAAACGTTATCTTTCGATAAAAAAGACTATTTTTCTATCAACTCTCTTGGCAAGATTGATTTCAATTCTATTGATTTAGATGCCTTCTTTCTGTCTAAACATTTTGAAACGAAAACATCCCAGTTTGTGTTTTTGCATAGATCTAGATTTTCATAGGAGGCATCATAGTCTTTCTTTGAAACAGGTAGATATATACTTATCCCATGTGAATTATCCTTTTTAAACTCTTTCTTATATATTGTACAGTTTTTTATTTCATCCATTAACTCCAATGCGTTTTTCTTTATCAAATTGTTTTTTACATGTGTACTTATTTCATATGCGAAATCATACA
>Ga0190334_1001305_pt1 | contig 10941 bp, 6 predicted proteins | sample 48720478_MG_FD_161270 | JGI IMG/M metagenome (GOLD analysis project Ga0190334, IMG submission 161270) | Hydrothermal vent sediment bacterial communities from Southern Trench, Guaymas Basin, Mexico - 4872-04-7-8_MG | ecosystem: Environmental > Aquatic > Marine > Hydrothermal vents > Sediment ...
GAGTCGTGTGTTTTCTATATCTGTAAGGTAAAATGTTTTATTGTTTATGCTAATTTGCTCTGGAGAGTTCTTTTTTACAAACACATAATTCATTTCCACAACAGCAAAATATCCTGGCACACCACCCTTGTAAAGATTTGGTAGTGGTTGATTGTAACTTTCAAAAGTATTTGTTGCGTAGTTAAAGTGGAATGTATAGTTCATGGTGTTTTTCACTAAAAGCAAATTATCTTGAGATTGGAAGTTCTTCATAAAATCTGATGCGCTCAAAAATGTTATTACAGTTATTACAGAAATTAATGAAAGAACAAGGAAAATAATTGAAATGATTTTAAACACAAGCCCTTTGATAAACTTTAATATCAAAAAAAGGATTATTATTGCTCCGACCAATATCAACCAATTTAACATTTTATCTTTCTTTTATATATTGTTTATAAATGTTTTGTTTTTGTTTTACAATTGTTTTACATTTGGTTTACTTTTGTTTTAATTTTGTTTTTAAATTATTTTAAAATTGAATTATAAAAATTTTTCATTGCTTATTTTATTATTATATTTACATGTAAAATATTATTTTTATTTTAATAGGAAATACCAACTAAAAACAGAAATTAAAAACTACACAAAAAATGTGTGTAAAATAAAAAATATGTTTTACAAAAAAATAAAAGCTTGATTAAATTTTTACTGGTAAGGTTTTACTGGTTTCTTCGATCTGCTTTTTTTGATAGCTTCGTATTGTTTATCTTGAATTGTGTTATCGGGGTTAAGGTTTGGTCTTATCATATTGTTAAGTTCATCTTCACCATACTTATCTTTTATCACTTTTAGAAAAACAGCAATGATGTTTGGGTACACATTGAAGTTTAAGTGATAGTAAACCTTGTCTTTTCTGAATGTACTTTGCCTTTCTTCCACAAGCCATAATTTCTTAAAAGAATTTATCCAATATCTTACTGGAGCAGTATAACTCCTTATACATCTAGCGATCTGTTGAATATAACTTTCTTTGTATTTGTAGAGGTACCAAAGGATTGCTATAGCCTTTTTTGAGTTTATTATGTTTTCTATACAATCGATGTTGTGGATCATCCAGCTGCATTCTTCTTTGGAAAGTTGTGTTGTGTAAACGCTTTGGCCCTTGAGAATGTTTATAAATTTACTCTTAACTTCATAAATTGGTTGTTGGTGTTGGAGAATATCTTTGAAAACTTGGACAAGATCGAGTTCGTTAATCATAAACAACCCCCCTGAAAAATTTTAAAACATAAAACAAGTATATAAAAATTTTGTTATCATTTAAAAGTTTTTATGACTTTTAGAATATATTTTTAAGATTCTATATTAAAGAATAAGAATCTTTTAAATCAGATTTCTCTTGTTTTAGTTATGCAAAAGGAAGATTTAATTAAGAGCTTAATTGAGAAAGGAGCTTTAATTTCGTCAGATGTTCTATCACTAACAGAACAAGAATTGTTAGAAATAGTGGAAAAACTTCCGAAAGAACTTAGGGGTATTGTAATTGACAAGAATTTTATCAACTCACTAATTATCAAAACAAAACCAAAAATTGAAGAAACAGAATTTCAAAGTGATGCAAGAGTAGAAATTGTTAAATCTTATGAGGGCACATTAAAGAAACGCGAAATCAACGATTTTATTTTTTATTTAAAAGCAAGGTATAATAAACTTAAAAAAATATTGCTTGAAAGATCAAGCCTGAATGAAGCAACATCAATAAATAAGCTTTCTTCTGAAGGGTGTATTGTTGGATTGGTTTATGATATTAGAAAAACAGCATCCGGTAATTATATAGCTAGACTTGAAGACCCAACAGGCGCTATAGATTGCATAATTTCAAAGAGCAATGGTTTAGTAGAAGAAGCCAAAGAAATTGTCCATGATGAAGTAATTGGTGTTAAGGGTGTTAGGAGGGGCGCTTCTTTGTTTGTAAAGGAACTTTATTTTCCAGATGTGCCAGTAGAAACAAAACCCAAACATGCTAAAGAAGAATGTTATGCTGCCTTTATTTCAGATACACATTTTGGTTTAAAGCAATTTTTGCAAGAAGATTTTGAAAGGTTTTTAAGGTGGCTTAATAAGGAGGAATGTTCTGCAGAAGATGAAGAGATTATTGATAAAATACGTTACTTGTTTGTTCTTGGTGATGTTGTTGAAGGTGTTGGTGTTTATCCGAATCAAGAAAAAGATCTTGAAGTTAAAGACATCTACGAGCAATACAAACTTGCTGCAGACTATTTTGCAAGAGTACCAAAGCGTATTAGCATTATAATCTGCCCAGGAAACCACGATGCTGTAAGGTTGCTTGAACCCCAGCCAGGATTTGACAGAGAATTTGCTGAACCTTTGTTTAAACTAAGCAACACATATCTCGTTTCTAATCCCGCGATGGTAAATATCCATGCTTCAAAGGACTTTGCAGGGTATAATGTTTTGCTCTATCATGGGTTTAGTTTTCCATACTATGCTGAAAATATAGAAAATATTCGTTCCCAAGGGGGATTGTTGAGGGCGGATTTGATAATGAAATTTTTGCTTAAGAAAAGACATCTTTCACCAGCACATACGAGCAACCTTTATGTTCCAGATCCAGAAAAAGATTTTTTGGTTATTGACAAAATTCCAGATGTATTTGCAAGCGGCCACATTCATAGGCTTACTGTTACAAGTTATAGGAATATATTTTGCTTCAATTGTTCATGTTGGGCCTCGCAAACCGAAGATATGGAAAGGAGGGGTATTGTGCCTGAGCCAAGCAAAGTAATATTGCTTAATCTTAAAACAAGAAATGTAACAGTTAAAGACTTTGCAAAATGATATCAACTTCAAAAGAAATGAAGGAATATTTTGAAAATTTACAAAAGGCGTTGAAAGAGTGTTATGAGGTAGCCAATAAAGCTAGATCAATAGGCTATGACCTGGTGGATAAGGTAGAAATACCTGTAGCTAAAAATATGGCAGAAAGGGTAATCAACTTAATAAGTTTAGCGGCAATACAAATAAAAGAAGCGGAACAAAAAGTTCTTTCGAGAGTGGAGGAACTTGAAAAACAATACGGTGCTCAAGATTGGAGGGTAGCTTTTAAAATAGCTGAAGAAATTGCTTTGGAAAAATTTTGCAAATTTGAAAATAAACTAAAAGCAGCAGAAACAGGGATGAGATTTGGTTTGGCTTATATTACCAATGGGGTTGTTTCTTCCCCTTTGGAGGGTTTTATAAGGCTTGAAACTAAACAAAGAAACGATGGGAATGGAGAATTCTTTGCTTTATATTTTGGCGGGCCCATTAGAAGTGCTGGTACTACTGCTGTTTGTGTGTTTGTTGCGCTAGCAGATTATATAAGAAAGATCCTTGGTTATAAGGAATATGATCCAACAAAAGAAGAAATTAAAAGATCTTCAACAGAAATTCAATACTTCCATGACAGAATTACAAACTTGCAGTACTTGCCAAGTGAAAAGGAAGTAGAATTTTTAACCGCACACTTGCCCGTGCAAATAGAAGGCGATCCTTCTGAACAACTTGAAGTTCCAAACTACAAAGACTTGCCAAGAGTTAGCACAAATAGACTAAGAAATGGATACTGCTTAGTAATGGCTGAAGGCCTTGCTCAAAAACTTGCAAAGTTTTGGGGGAAATTTAGTAAATGGCATAAAGATTTTGGCATGGATCATTGGGGATTTGTGGAAGAGTTTATTAAGTTGCAAAAGGAAATCCGTTCTAAGGGTGAAGTAAAGAAAACAAAGACAGCTGCGATAACAGCGGATTACGCTTACATTAAAGATATAGTTGGTGGAAGGCCAATATTAAGTTATCCTTTAAGGACTGGAGGCTTTAGAATACGCTATGGAAGGTGTAGAAATTCTGGTTTTTCTAGTGATGCAATACATCCAGCTACTATGGTTGTGCTAAAAGGCTATCTTGCTGTAGGTACTCAGCTTAGGACAGAAAGGCCAGGAAAATCAACTGTTTTGTCAAGCTGCGACACAATAGAAGGCCCGATTGTTAAACTTAAAAACGGAGATGTGCTTTTTTTAGAAGATGAAAATCAAGCAAAACAAGTTGTTGAGGATGTAGAAGAAATTTTATTCTTGGGGGACATATTGATTAACTATGGTGACTTTTTGAATAGGTCGCACATCTTGCTTCCTGCTGGCTATTGTGAAGAATGGTGGGATCAGGAGCTTGAAAGCGTAGCGGGCCAAAAGGTTGTTGAAAATCCTTATAAGGTAAGCATAGACCTTGCTTTAGAACTTTCAAGGAAATACAAAGTTCCATTACACCCAAGATACACATTCCATTGGAATTCTATTAGCAAAGAAGACCTGATTTCTTTGTTAGAGTGGCTTAAGGATGCAACCATAAAAGAAACAAAAATTGTTATTCCGCTAAAACCAGAAAATAAGAAAAGATCACTTGAGCTTATAGGGCTGCCACACAAATGTGTCGCTAACGAGTATGTTGTGATTGAGGATCCATGGGCAAGGGCCTTTTATGCAACTTTAAACTTGGAAAATGATCTCGACGCTTTAATTTCAAAAATATCTTCAGCTAATGAACAAGATACTGTTGGTTTGATAAACAGAATTTCTACTATTAAAATCAGAGATAAGTCGGGCTATTTTCTTGGTGTAAGAATGGGTAGGCCTGAAAAGGCAAAGATGCGCAAACTTAAAGGAACACCACACATGCTGTTCCCTGTTGGCGAACAAGGAGGAAGGATGCGTTCTTTAAATGAAGCTTTAGAACAAGGTTATGTTAGAGCACAATTTGCAATTTATAAGTGTGAAAATTGCAACAGAGAAACAATATATCCAAGATGTGAAATCTGCGATCAAAAAACAGTTCCCTTATGGTTTTGTACAAAGTGTGGTGTTCTTAAGGAAAAGTGCACTAAAGAGGAGAATGGCAAGAAGCATGTTTGCACAAGATACAAAACAATTAACTTAGATATAAAACATCATTTTGAACATGCATTGAAATTGCTTGGTATTAAAGAATACCCTGAAGTTATTAAGGGGATAAGAGGAACAAGCAACAAAGACCACACCCCAGAACATTTGGTTAAGGGTATACTAAGGGCCATTTACAATATTCATGTTAACAAAGATGGAACTACTCGTTATGACATGACAGAGATGGCAATAACACATTTTAAGCCCAAAGAAATTGGTACTTCTATAGAAAAACTAAGAGAACTTGGCTATAAAAAGGATATCTTTGGCAACGAACTTGTTAGCGAAGATCAAATACTTGAACTTAAATGTCAAGATATAATCCTACCAGGAGCAACAGATTCAGCAGAGGAAGGTGCTGACACTGTATTGTTTAGAGTTGCTAATTTTATTGACGAACTTCTTGTTAAGTTTTACAAGCAAGAGAAGTTTTATAATTTAAAATCAAAAGAAGATCTTGTTGGGCATTTGGTTATAGCACTAAGTCCACATACTTCTGCAGGAATTATTGGTAGAATTATAGGGTTTTCAAAAACTCAGGGATTTTATGCACATCCATTGTTTCATTCAATTATGAGGAGAGATTGCTTAGGTTATGATAACTACATAACAATAAAGGAAAACGGTTTGTGGAAAGTTATAAAAATCGGAGAATTTGTTAATTCCCTTAGCCCTTCTGAGAAGGTGGACTTCTTTGGTACATTAAGGAAGAAGGTTTCAAATTTGAAAACCTATGGCAATGATGGCGAGCATAGTGTGGTTGATGTCACAAAGCACAAACCAAGGAAATTGCTAAAAATCCACCTTGAAGATGGCAGAAAACTCGAACTTACAGAAGACCATGTTGTTTATTTAAAAGGAAAACAAGAAAAGAGAGCTCACCAGTTGTCAACAGGGGATCAATTGATTGTAAGTTATAAAAAAGACATTGATGGTTTGGATATTGAGGAAATATTCTTGCTAGATGTTTTTAAGGACAAGGATTATGTTATGATAAGAAATGTAAGGAAATTTTTAGAGAGATTCGGTGTTGAAAAGAGAACAAACTATTATGCAAGGGACAGCTTTCCGATTAAATATGTTGAAAATATACTTAGAGAACACAGCAAATCTTTGAAAGATCTACCAAGAAATGCTAAAATATGTGTTTTAAGGGATAAAATTTCGTTGCCAATATATCTGCCATTAACAAAAGAATTCTTGGAAGTGGTTGGGTTGTATATTGCAGAAGGGCACATGAGGAAAAATACCGGCAAGAAATCATTCTATCAAGTATCTTTTGCTGGAAACAATGAAATTAAGCAATTTGTTAAAAAGGTATTCAAGAATTTGTTTGGTTTAAAACCTTCGGCTGAAAGTGGATGGAGTATTACATTTTCATCAAGATTATTGTATGAGCTTTTTGAAAATCTTGGACTTGGAAGGAATGCTAAAGAAAAAAGAATTCCAGCTTTGTTTTTAAATTTAAAAAAAGAGAAACTAGCAAATTTACTGAGGGGGTACTTTGAAGGTGACGGTAGTGTTAGCACAACAGACGTGAGGGTAAAATGTTGCAGTGTTAGTGAAGGGCTTATTCATGATCTTAGTTTCGCACTTTCGAGATTTGGAATTTATACAAGAATATACTATGAAAAAGAAAGGTTACCTGGAAAGAAAGTTGCAGAGTTTTATATCAAAAAACAGAGAAAGATTCCAAAATTTTCTATTATAAATTTGATAATAGTCTCAAATTTTATTGACAATTTTTCCCAAATAGGTTTTCTTAGTAAGAGGAAAAATAAAATTCTTAAAGGGCTTCTAAAAAGATCCCCAAGAGGGACAAAAATAGAACTTGATGCAAACTACGCGTATCCGAGAGTAATTAAAATTGAAGATCTTGGCGTGACAGAAAGCTATTGCTTAAATGTTGATGTTGCACACAATTTCTTTGCCAATGACATACTTGTTCATAATTGCGATGGTGATGAAGCAGGAGTTATGTTATTGATGGACGCCTTGCTTAATTTTAGCAGAAAACTTTTAAGCGAACACAGAGGTTCTACACAAGATGAGCCAATAGTATTAACTTCTATAATCCTTCCTTCAGAAGTTGATGATATGGTATTTGATATGGATGTTTGCTTTAAATATCCACTAAGCTTTTATGAAGCTACTTTACAATTTAAGCATCCTTCTGAAGTTGAAATAGAAACACTTGCTAAGCGCTTAAACACACCATTACAATACGAGGGCTATGGTTTTACGCATGATACATCAGATATTAACAAAGGTGTGCTATGTTCTGGCTATAAGACAATTCCAACTATGGAGGAAAAGGTTGTTGGCCAAATGGAGCTTGCTGAAAAGATTCGTGCTGTTGACGAAGCAGATGTAGCGAGACTGGTGATAGATAGACATTTCTTAAGAGACATTAAAGGTAACCTTAGAAAGTTTTCACAACAAGAGTTTAGGTGTGTAAAATGTAATGAAAAATACAGGAGGCCACCTTTAAAAGGAATTTGTCTGAAATGTAATGGAAGGATTGTGTTTACAGTTTCTGAGGGGAGTATTGTTAAATATCTTGGCCCGAGTTTGAGCTTAGCTGAGAAATACAATATTCCAAGTTATCTAAAACAGGATTTGATTTTAACAAAACAAAAAATAGAAAGCTTGTTTGGAAAGGAAAAAGAAAAACAAGAAGGACTCAACAAGTGGTTTGGTTAGCAAATAATTCTTTAAACAAGCCGCTTTTCCCTTTTTTGTTTATAGAACATTATACAAAAATATTGGCAAAACTAGACAGCCCATTAAATGATAGCGTGGCACATTGTATAGTGGCGCGATCATGCCAATAAATGTGGCTGTTACCAATACCAATGCGCCAAAAAACTTATTGATTGCTAAATTAAGCAAGAATATAAAGCCAATAACACAAAGGCTTATTATAGCATAGTTTAAATTTTTAATCTTTTTTGCGAAAATCTTGCTTAAGGTTAGTGTTGCTATTGTTCCAAAACCACAAGCAACTAGAGAAACCATTACAAGTGTTGTAAAATTTTCCAGATTTATGGGAATAAATTTAGAGATTGCTAAAATTGCTCCGCTCCTCGCCTTGCCTATTGTATACATTGCTACAAGACTTATAAACATAACCATTGTATTAATACTGCCTACTAATACAAGATAGTCTTTAGCAGTCCACCTTTTTGATAGGCTTGTTGCTATTACCGCTGCTTGTGACGCACCCATTCCTGGGAAAAATCCACATAAAACAGAAGCAAAACCAGCTTTTGGAATTGTAATGGCTAAGCTTTTTTTACTTGTTTCAATCTTCTCAAATTTTTGTTCTGGGATTTTTGCTTTGCTTACTAGTGAGATAACTAATGTTGAAATTCCAAACAATCCAGAAAAAATAGCAAGTAATGGCTCTTTAAGTTCACTTCCTAATACAAGCACCCCCAAGATGCCTGAAAGCATAAATACAACAAATGCCCAAAATCTATTTTTTTCCCTTAAGATTAATGCTACAGATGTTAAAAATACAATGCTTGGAATAAATGGCTTTAGTAAGAAATAGAGTCTGGAAATTAAAAAAAGGAAAGGTATTAAGAAAATTATTGATAGATTCCCTAGTAAGCTACCAATAATTGTGTATTTAACAGCAGCATGTCCTTGGCCATTGAAAAGCATTTTATGCCCTGGAAGAACAGATAAGGCAATGCTTTCTTCTGGAGCACCCAAGAATATTGCAGGAATTGCATCAACAAAGGTTTGAGTCATTGCGGTTGCGAAAATGAATACACAAATTTCTAATGCTGGCAAGTTTTCAAAAATTGCTGCTAAGGAAATTATTAAAGAGCAAACAGTATTAACATGCAATCCCGGTGTTAGGCCAGTAATTGTTCCTGTGATACAACCAGCCATTATTGCAACTAGCAGCTCAAGCATTTTACTTTGCTGGCTATAATTTCAAGTTCGTTGTTGTAAAGTTGAACTTTCCCAAAAACAGAGATTTCTGCTTTTTCTGGCAAATCAATTTTATCGAATACAACAATTTTTGTTTTATTTCCTTTAGTGGATATTGACAAGAAAGTTGTTTTGTTACTATGCCATATTTTTTCAATACTACCATTTATTAAAACATATTTTCCAAGCAAGCTTTTATTAACATAGCTTACATTCACAGGACTTTGAAAATTTAAAAATAAAAAAATCATAACCAATCCAATTAATGCTCCAAAAATAGATGTTGAGGCAATTTCTTGTTTAAAGCCCATGTTTTCATAAGAAACAGAAAATTTATATTTTTAATCTTCACCGAGATACTATGGAAAGGTTAGACCTTATTAAGAGGAACACACAAGAAATTGTTGAAGAAGAAGAATTGGCATTGTTGCTTGAGGAGGAAAAGCACCCAAAGGCATACGTTGGTTATGCAACCACAGGAATGTTGCATATTGGGCACTTGCTACCATTGTTAAAAATTGGAGATTTTTTAAAGGCGGGATTTAAATTTACAATTTTGGCAGCAGATTTGCATGCCTATCTTGACGATCAAAAAACTCCTTGGCATTTGCTGGACGCAAGAGCAAGATATTACAAGGAAACAATGAAAGCATGCTTAGAAGACGTTTTCAAGATTGATACAAAGAATCTTAGATTTGTTAAAGGCAGCGATTTCCAGCTTGAAGCCCAATACGTTCTTGATGTTTTAAGGATGGCAGCCGATGTTACTGTTGCGAGAGCAAGGCGAGCTGCTTCAGAAGTTGTTAGGTTTGCAGAAGAAACAAAGCTGGGTGGCTTAATTTATCCACTAATGCAAATAGAAGATGTTGTTGCCCTTGATGTAGACGTAACATTTGGTGGTATAGATCAGCGCGGTATTTATATGCTTGCAAGAGAAGTTTTGCCTAAATTAAATTACAAAAAACCAATTTGTGTTTTTGGTCCTTTACTGCCGGCTTTACATGGCGGTAGGATGGGTGGAAAGATGTCTGCAAGCGAAGAAAAAGGAAAAATTAATTTGATTGAAGATGCCGAAAGTGTTGAGAAAAAGATCAGAAATGCGTTCTGTCCAGCAAAGCAAGTTCAAGATAATCCTGTATTGATGTTTATGAGGTGTTTGATATTTCCGTTTAAGGGTAAATTTAAAGTTGAACGCGAGCAAAAATATGGTGGTGATGTAGTGTACAGCAGTTATGAAGAACTTGAAAAAGATTTTGTAGTAGGTAATTTACATCCAGCAGATTTAAAGCAATCTTTAGCAAAAGAAATTTCAAGAATGTTAGCTCCCTTAAGAAAAAAATTTAGCACACAGAAATACAGAAAAATTATAGAGGAAGCATATCCAAAATGAATCTTATAGCAATTCCAAGTTCTGTTGGGAGTATGCAAAAAAATAAGGGCTGCGAAAGAGCTCCCGAGTATATAGCAAGAAAGCTGAAATACAAATTCCAGAAATTTCTTGTTAATGAAGAGGACATTAAACAAAACATAGAACTTATTAAAAATCAAGCCAAAGAATTTCTTGATAAAGAAGCAATATTTGTTGGTGGGGATCATAGCATAACTTATGCCTTAGTTGAAACTTTTAAGCAAAAAAATCTTGGGTTGATTATATTTGATGCACATCCTGATTGTACATCTACAGTAGATGTTCCAACAAATGAGGATTTTGTTAGACACCTTATTGAAAATAATATCGTTCCTCCGGATAGAATTATATTTATTGGACTAAGAAACATTCCTGATTTTGAAAAGAAATTCTTGGGAGAAAAAAAGATACTTTACTTTACTCCTGAAAAATTATTTTTGAACATCCAAGATATTTGCGATGCAATCATGGAAAAGGTAAGAAGTTTTGAAAGCTTGTACATATCTTTTGATATTGATGCTATAGACCCTGTATTCGCGCCTGGGACTGCTTACAAAGAGGTTAATGGTTTATTGCCACAGCAAGTATTTTATTTACTTAACAGGCTTA
>Ga0190334_1001307_pt1 | contig 10917 bp, 10 predicted proteins | sample 48720478_MG_FD_161270 | JGI IMG/M metagenome (GOLD analysis project Ga0190334, IMG submission 161270) | Hydrothermal vent sediment bacterial communities from Southern Trench, Guaymas Basin, Mexico - 4872-04-7-8_MG | ecosystem: Environmental > Aquatic > Marine > Hydrothermal vents > Sediment ...
CACCACCAACACCATATACTGGGTATGGACCAACCTAACAAACAACACCAACCAAACAATATACGCCTACCACGGCAACCCCAACGCAAACCTACCCACAAACTACAACAACCCAGACACAAGCCTAATACTATACATGCACTTTGACAACAGCTCAGAATACGGAGAAAGCGCAACCCAAGTATATGACTTCAGCGGAAATGATTTTAATGGAACACCCAGTGGCGCCACCCCTAACTCGTCCGGCAGGTTCGGAAGCGCATATGAGTTCGACGGTAGCTCAACGTACATAAACATAGGAACGCATCCCAACCAGAACATCACCGGCCCCTTCACCATACACGCCTGGGTTTATGTAAGAGATAATACCACAATCAACCAGATAATACAAAAGCAAGAAGTGGGCGACAGCTCAATCGCTCCCTACGAAGCAAGCTACGAACTAAGAGTATTAACTAACAACACAATCAATTTTTTCTGGGAAGCAGATGATGGAAGCAATTATGACACCACAACTACAGACACGATAAGCCTGAACCAATGGCATCACATAGTAGGAGTGTGGGACGGCTCTAAAAACTTCATCTACATTGACGGAGAGGAATCAATAAACGAAAGCAAAGCTGCAACTCCTGACGTAATATACGGAAATATAACCATAGGTGCCAGAATGGACGACCCAGGCGTGTATGACAGGTACTTCAACGGTTTCATAGATGAACTCAGAGTCTACAACCGCTCACTCTCAGCAGAAGAAATCCTGGCAATATACAACTCCACCAAGAACCACTACATAAGCCAACAAGAAATCACCAAAACAGACAACAACGGAAACTACAACTACACCTTTGTTGCGCCTGGCACAGCAGGGAATTATGTTGTGAAGGTGAATCTTACTAGTCAAGGTATGAGTGCTGAAGAAACCGAGGTGCTGGTTGTGAGCTCAGCTACTTGTAGTTGCCCTGGCCTGGGAAGTGACTGGGTGATTAACATGGAGGATCACTGTAATATCACTAGTGATTGTGATATAGGTAGTGGTTACCTTAACTTCACGGGTACGGGTTACTTCAGGTGTAATGCTACTATTCATGTGATGGGTATGCAGAGGCCTAGTACTGGTCAGACTGTTTATATTGATGAGAACTGTTTATTAAGAATCGGGTGATGCGTGACGTTATTCTTCTGCTAAGAAAACCCCTTGTTTTTTTTTGGTTCCGCGCTTATTCTATTATGGGTGTTGTTTTTGTTTCTCTTGTTAGTGATGGGGTGGATAAGAGGGTTGCTCCTATGATTAGAGCGCCGCTTATCACGAATAAGCTCTTGATTCCTGTTGTGGCTGCTATAAACCCGGATGTTGTTGCGAATACGAAATGGCCTATTCTTGCGAGCGAGTTATAGGATCCTACTACGACTCCTTCCATTTTTTTCTTCTCCCCGATATCTGACATGTACGTCCACGCGGATACATTCCAGAAAGCTCCTATAAGGGATTCTAATCCGAGGAGTATTAGGAGTAAGACGTAGGTTTTTGCAAGGCTTGTTATCATTATTAGGGCGGCTGTTATGATAACGGATAATACGAGTATGTTCCTGCTCCCTTTCTTGTCTACTAGTCTGCCTGCGAATCCTTGGAGTAAGTGGAAGGCTCCTCTTAGGCTGAAGATTATGCCTACTTCTTTGTACCCTGCGCCGAGTTCCAAGACGAGTAACGGGAGGAATATGCTTATCACAGCTATTCGTGTGTGCATCGCCATACCTATGAATGCCATGGCTCTGAGTCTCTTATCCTCCCAGAACTCCTTGATAGCTGTTAGTGGGTTGAAGTCTTGTCTTTGTAGCACTGGTTTGTGATGGCTTTTCCAGAGCACAAGCCATACTAAGAGGATGGCTGTTCCTGTGGCTGAGATTATGAACGGGAGTCTTAGAAAGAATGTTTCTGCGAGTAGGGGGCCGATAAGGGTTCCTATTAGTACTCCTGCTTGTCCAATACTTAGAAAGACTCCTGCTTTTGAGCCTCGCTCGTATTGTTTGAGTTCATCTTGGATTTTTGCGAGTGTTATTAGTCCCACCATGGTCCATGCTATGCCTGCGAGTATTCTGCCTATGATTATGGAGGTCAGAGTGGCTGGCCATAAGTAGAGGATTACTGCAAGGAAATGGGAGAGGACTCCTAAGTAGATTATTCTTTTTCTTCCCGCGTGGTCTGAGAGTATGCCTATTACTGGTGATAAGAGTATCATTATTAAGGGGAAGAATGCGAATACCACGCCTAGTAGTTCATCTCTTATTCCTACGCTTTTGAAGTAGATGGATAAGACTGGGAAGTAGAAGTAGTATAGGAAGCTGAAGAAGAAGCTGATAATACTTGGTACTATGATTTTTTTGTTAATACCAATCCGTGCTAAGCTTATCATGGTTCTTACCATTCCGAGTCTGATTTAAAAATTTTTTTAAATAATAAACTTTATATAATAATACTCTTATTTCTTATTAAGCACAGTATTATTTTTAATCAAGACGCCTGTGTTTTAATAAGAGAAATATTAAGGACGGGTGTGAGGTGAGAGTGTATGGTGAGCAAGAAGACTAAAGCGGTTATTGGAGTGGCGGCTGCAGCAGCAGGAGTAGCAGCTCTTATAATGGCCGCTAAGAAGATGCATGAGAAGGGGTATGATAAGAAGGCTGTGAAGATGTTAAGAGATTACGCTGCTAGGCTTAGAGCAGAGGCTGCTAGGCTGGAGAAGAAAGCTAAGAAGAAGCTCTCAGGCAGAGCAAAGAGTGCTACAAAGAAGAAGTCAAAGTCAACTCGGAGAGTTGCTAAGAGGAAGAAGTAAGAAGAAAAAAACAGAGGTTTTGTTTTTTTTTAGTTGTTAATCTTTAAAATGTTCAGGCAAGGCGAAGTAGTAGAGATAAGCACGTCCACCCAGGTATTCAGAGGAGTGTTTATCAAGGAGGAGAAGGACTTCTTAGTTGTGAAGCTGAGTAACGGGTATAATATTGGTATTGCTAAGAGGAATATTAAGGGGGAAAAAAGCCTTGGAATGGTGAGGAGAGAAGAGAACACTATGAAGAAGCTGAAAGAGCACATCCGTGGTAAGGCGCTTCCTTTGATCTCTATTCTGCATACTGGCGGTACAATTGCGAGTAAGGTTGATTATTCTACAGGAGCAGTTATTGCGAGGTTCACACCAGAGGATATAATCGGCTTGTTTCCTGAGCTGAGAAGCATGGCGAGTATTCGGAGTAGGCTGATAAGTAATATGTTATCCGAGAACATGCGCTTCTCGCATTACAACCTCTTAGGAAGAGCAGTGGAGGAGGAAGTGAGGCGGGGTGTGAGAGGAGTAATTATTACTCATGGTACTGATACTCTTCATTACAGCGCAGCTGCTCTGAGCTTCATGCTTGAAAACATCCCGGTACCTGTTGTGCTTGTTGGGAGTCAGAGGAGCAGTGACAGGCCGAGTACTGACTCAGCTGTTAATCTGATAAGCGCAGTAATATTCATTATTAACGCAAGAGCAGGGGGTGTGTTTGTTTGTATGCATGAGAGCATGAATGATAGTAGTTGCTTAGTGGTAGAAGGAGTTAATGCTAGGAAGATGCATACTAGCAGGAGGGATGCTTTCAGACCTATAAATAAGGGGTTGGTGGCGAGGATTGACTATGAGAATAAGAGGGTTGAGTGGCTTAAAGATTTAGAGAAAAGCAGAGGAGAGTTTAATATTAAGTTGTTTAAGGAGAACATAAAAGTAGGATTGCTTAAGGCCCACCCCAATCTTCTTATAAGCGAACTAGAATGTTTTAAGCATTTTGATGGTCTTATAATTGAAGGCACAGGTCTAGGTCATATTGGTATTTCTGAAACGGATAAATTAACAAAGGAGAATAAGAGGATAGGAGAATTATTAGCGGGTTTAGCAAGGAGGATTCCTGTTGTGATGACCTCGCAGACTATTTATGGTAGGATTAATATGAATGTTTATAGTACAGGCAGGGACTTATTAAGGATGGGTGTGCTTGGTAATTATACTGACATGACATCAGAAACAGCTTTTATCAAGCTTGCATGGCTGCTGAGTAATTATAAGAAAGAAGAAGTAAGAGAACTTTTTGAGAGGAATTTGCGCGGCGAGATTTCTGATAGAACTGAGAAGGAGTACTTCTTGGTTTAGGATTAATATGATTTCAATAAAAGACTTGCTTAGCAGAATTAGGTGGGATAAGAATCTTAACTCAGAGGACTATGCTCTTTATTACTTTGATAGGATTAGCAAAACATTAAAAAAGATAAGGTATTCTGATATTGAGAGAGTGGAAGGGAACTTCATAATAATAAAGCAGCAAGGAAAGGAAATCAGTATCCCTCTGCATAGGATTAGGAGGGTTGAGGAAGAAGGTGTTATAGTATGGCAGCGCTAGATTACGAGGCGGTTGGGTTGAAGTGCGGAATAGAAATCCATCAACAACTAGCTGGTAAGAAACTCTTCTGTAGCTGCCCAGCAGAGATAAGGAAGGGCAGCCCTGACTTCAGAGTTATTAGGCGGCTAAGAGCAAGTGCTGGTGAAGAAGGCAGGGTTGACAGAGCAGCTCTTTATGAGCAAGAAAAACAGAAATACTTTCTTTATCATGGTTATAATGATATTACTTGTGCTGTTGAGCTAGATGAAGAACCACCCCACCGAGTAAATCAGGAAGCATTAAGAACTGCGTTGCAAGTGGCTAGGATGCTTAACTGCGTCATAGTTGATGAAATACAGGTTATGAGGAAAACTGTTATTGATGGTTCTAATACATCAGGTTTTCAGAGGACAATGCTTGTAGGGATGAATGGGTTCATAGAAGTTAATAATAGAAGAATAGGTATTGACACTGTGTGCTTAGAAGAAGAAGCTTGTCAGATTATTAAGCGAACAAAGAATTATGATATTTATAATCTTTCAAGGCTAGGAATACCCTTAATTGAGATAGCAACACGCCCTGATATAAGGACGCCTCAGGAGGCTAAGGATGTGGCTGCTAAGATTGGTATGATTCTCAGAAGCACTGGTAAGTGCAGGAGGGGTATTGGAAGTATTAGACAGGATGTTAATCTCAGTATAAGAGGAGGCGGAAGAGTTGAGATAAAAGGATTCCAGGAGTTAAAAAGCATTCCTAAGATTATGGAGTACGAGGTTAAAAGGCAGTTAAAGCTTATAAGACAAGGTAAGAAGCCTAAGGATGAGGTTAGAAAAGCAGAGCCTGACTTCACCACTAGTTATTTAAGGCCTATGCCTGGTAGTGATAGGATGTACCCTGAGACTGACGTACCACCGATAATACCTGATTTGAGTAGTGTCAGGAAGGTTAAGACGATAGAGGAAAGAGTTAAGGAGCTGGTTAAGAAGCATGGTATAAGCCCTGAATTAGCAATACAAGTGGTAAAACAAAACATTGATCTTGATAAGTATACCCGGAAGTATAAGAGTCTTGAACCGAGATTCATAGCAGACACTCTTATTAATGCTCCGAGAGAGATAAAAGCCAGGTTTGGAAAAGAAATAAGTGTTTTTGAGTGTGTTGATGAGTTATTCCTAAGAGCTGATAAGGGCAGCATACCAAGGAGTGCTGTTTTTGAAATCTTAGTAGAAGTTGCTCATGGAAAAAAACCTGATTATGAGAAGTATAAGGTTATGAGTGATGATGAGCTTAAGAAGGAAATAAGAAAACTGGTTAAGGAAAACCCTGATGCTCCTATCAACGCCTTGATGGGTATGCTCATGGCGAGGTTTAGGGGAAGGGTTGATGGTAGGAAAGCCATGGAGCTTCTAAACAAGTATAAGAAGAAGGACTAAAGGATAAGCATGATTCATAATAGGATTCTCTTCCAAGAACCCGGCCTTGCAGAGTTAAGGAAAGAGTATGCTATGATTGACATGCATGTTCATTCTAAGTATTCGCATGACACACGCACTCCTTTGAAGAGTATTCTTAACAAAGCTGAAAAGCAGGGTATAGGAGTAGCAATAACGGATCATGTAAGAGCAGAAGGCGCATTAGAGGCTTGTAAGCAGAGAAGGGTTATGATAATCCCAGGTATAGAAGTGAACAGTAAGGAGAACAAGGAGCTCCTACTCTACTTCTACTCTGCAAAGGATTTGGAGGAGTTCTATGAGAAGTATGTTAAGAATAATCGTTTACCTATAAGGGAGCCACGCACAAGTTTGACAAGGATGATGAGGAGTGTGCGGGTTAATATGGGGATGAGTGATATTATCGAGAAAGCCGATAAGTATTCTTGTCTTAAAAGCATACCTCACCCGTACACTTATCCTCCCAGAAGGAGTCATAGGTTCTTTGCGAGAAGAAAACAACTCTTGAGAAAAGTTGATGCAGTAGAGGTCATGAATGCTTCCCTGCTGCCAAGGATGAACAGGCTTGCACTTAGATGGGCTTCTAAGTTCAGAAAATGTGTTACTGGGGGTAGTGACGCTCATCTCATAAGAGAGGTGGGACATGTTGTTGTGGCGTGCAAAGCTCAGACCACAGAAGAATTCCTTGATTGTATCAAGAAAAAGAAGAACCTGGTTATTGGGAGCGAGGTAAGGTTCTCAAAAGCAGCAAGGGAGTTCATAAAAACTGTGAGGACTAAGAAAGAGAAATACGCGTAGCTCCACCCACCCCCTATAAGCCTCTCATACTTTTAACTTTTTATTAATTTTATTAAACGTTTTGTAATAATAGTCTTCTTAAGTGCAAATAATTAGCAGCCCAGAGCATGCCCTCATCAGCGTAGTAAAACAAGGATTTGAAAAGCCGCCCCTCCGCGTCGTATACTTCCAGGAAGTTCTTATGCTTTTCAACAAGGCGTTTATACTGGCAGAGATGCTTCTGAGCGAGCTTCTTATTAATCCTAGCAAGTACTTCAATATACATCATACCGAGATGAGCCCAAACAGAATCTGTTTGGTAATTCCTAACTAAGAAGTCTAGGAGTATCATTCTGTGCTCCTTAAACCTACTCCTAGCATACTTCAAAGGGAAAGGGTTATCCAAGCCCTCCGCAGTAATAGTGTTAATCGTCTTCCTTAACATCTTCTTATTAGTTATCAAGCCACTCCAGAAAGGCAGAACATTAGCATCTCCGACTACGCTCCTATCACCTGATAAATCATTAAGAAAATAACGTCCTGTCCAGAAATTCTCAATCAGTATTCTCTTATAATCATACTTCTTAAAAGGATTAATCAACACGCCTAGTTCTTTCAAATCATTGGCTAGCATTCCAGTCATAACATTATCGTAGCAAGAGCTCTGCCTAATCGCATAATCCCTCATAGAACTAAAAAGCTTATCCTTCCTAACAAGACCCGTGGCTTTGTTAATAACCGTGTTATAATACCGCCTTATTTCCTGTTCAAGAAAAACCTTGTGTTTCTTTACAAGAGTCGTTGCTCTTGCAAGCTTAAGACTCCTTATTATGAAAGCAAGGGCGTCAGGAGAATAGGCATGAGGAAAAGTAAAAGCTTTACCTCGTGGACTGATTGCTTGTTCTATACTGCCATGACGCTTATAAGCCATGAGAGCGTATTCTAAGGTGTTAATAACTTCTTTCCTGTAACCAAGCCTTAGTAATGCGTGAACACACCACCCAAAATCCCGAGCATAGAACTCAGAGAAGTGACCATTACTAACCATAAAATAATTATTCTCGTGGTTATAACAATCCCTTATTATATTGGTGCAGATAGTCTCATCACTACCCTCGTACTTCTTTATTCCCTTAAACTCAGCTCTGAGTTTTCTTAGAAGTATTCTTAAGGCTTCTGAAAGATAAACCCTCATTTTCTATTTTCTATATCGTCTAGGATTACCATGACTACTTTGATTATAAGCAAGCCTGTTTATTCGCACATCCAACCTGTGCTTTCTCCCATTCCTAATAATACCCATACTCACAACCGGCTTATCCTTGTAAGCTTTGCTTATTATGTTCTTGAATGAACCAAGGTAGAACGCTAGCACTAGGGCTCCGAGCACCCAGAGCAAATCCCTAGACCGAGTAATCATTGCAACACCAACACCAGCCGCTGCGGGTCCAAGCTTAATAATCGAGAATAATGAGACCTGAAACGCTTCGAAACTCCCCAGAGCCATGGGTAGAGGTACAAGGAAAGCAAACCCAGCAAGAGAAAAGACTAGGAAAACAACTCCTAGCGGAGCCTTGATTCCCAGCATTAAGAGGACTAATTTATACTCCACCAAGGATAATACTAGACTAAAAAGGGATATCCCTGCTGTTATGAAGAACTCTTTTCTCTGACTCTTATAAAAACGAATTATTGGCTTCTCAAAATTAAGGATTATGGCTTGGTACTTCGCTAAGAATCCTAGTTTGTGAAGCCTAAAAAACCGGAACGCCTTGGTAAAAACTGTTTCACCCCTCATGATTCGTGAATAAAACCACCATACAAGGTAAAGGAATAATCCAGAGAGAATAATCAATAAAAAGAATAGTCTGCTTGGAAGAGCGTAATCCAGCACAAGGAATACGACTCCGCAGATAAAGAACAAAGCTGAGAATGATAACTCAATAATCTTATCAATCATAATAGAAGATAATCCCTCTCTAAAACTAAGCCCTTGTCTTTTAAGAAGAGCTGCTCTTACAGGCTCCCCCCCGACCTTTGCTGAAGGGGTTATATAACTAATACCATAACCAATAATCCTATAACCCACAAGCTTATGAAAAGGAACTTTATGACCAAGAGTGTCAAGAATAACTTTCCATCTGAATGAGAGGGTGAGCATGATTAAGCCGGATACCACAAGATAAGCAAGTACGAGTACGGGGGTGAAGTTTGTAAAAGTAGATATTACCTCACCAAAAGGGTACTTAAATAAGATAATCGCTATGATTACTATGCCTAAAAGCACTGAACCAACTACAGTAATCACTCTTTTATCTTTTAATACGCTCATCTTAAAGCGGACCTGAGGGGATTCGAACCCCTGATCCCCAGCTCTCACCGCTATGCCTCAGTTAACTCTCACCATACCATTTAAAAACAGTAATAGCGAAATGTTCGTCATCAGCATATTAGGAGGCTGGTGCCCTATTCATCCAAGAGCTTCCAGACTAGGCTACAGGTCCGTAATCAAAGAAAAAAACTAATTATGATTTATTAATGTTTAGGTTTTCAGGGATTACCATTCTCCTAATCGAAGCAGAACTCTTATCTTCTTAATACCAGCATTCTTAAAAACCCTTAACCTGGAAATACCATCCTCTACCCTGAACTTATGCTTAGATGTGTGAAGAACCATTCTAATAGGCTCTATTCTTAAAGAGTGCCTCCCTCTTATTATTTCCTCAGCCAGTCTTCTCTCCTTACCTGCTTGCCAAGGGTTATTACCTAAGACTTTTTGCTTATCATAACGCTCAAGGTGATTAATAACATAATCAACTCTCATAACAAACAAAGTGTTTGGTTTAAATCTCCGGTTAAGCCAAGGTTTGAATAAATGCATTATAATGTACCTTCTAACCCCGGTCTTTAAATATTTTTTAGTTTTATAATCTTTTTAGAGTTATTAGTTATAATCCTGTTCAGAATCAAAACATTTTAATTAAGGAGAAGAGCACCTCGTATAATCAAGTAGTGGGAGATAAGAATGCGTGGTTACAGTATAAAACAAGAGCCAGAAGACTTTGTTGTAAAGGAAATACCCGGAGTCAGAGTAGTGGAAAACGGGGAATACTCTATTTTCAGGCTTAAGAAGAGGAATTATACAACAGAGAGAGCTGTTCAGCTAATAGCGGATGCTCTGAAGATTGATAGGAAGAGGATTGGTTATGCTGGTAACAAGGATAAGGTAGCAGTAACAGAGCAGAGCATCTCTATTAGGAATATAAAAAAGAGAAGAGTTGAGAATCTTAAACTCAGGGATATCGAATTAAGCTTTATTGGTTATAGTGATGAGCCTGTCAGTCTTGGAGACTTAGAAGGGAATCATTTTGAAATTGTTGCGAGGAATATTGAGAAGCCACCGCGAAGAGTTGAGAGGATTATTAATTATTTTGGTGAGCAAAGGTTCAGCAGGTACAACGCTGAGATTGGAAAGGCTATTATTAAGAAGGAGTTTAGGAAAGCGGTTGATAGGATTCTTGATAGTATAGGTAAGGATGAGGAGAGGGTGATTGAGCACTTAAGAAGGAATAAGAATGACTTTGTAGGTGCTCTTAAGAGGATGCCTTGGAAGACTCTTAACCTGTACGTCCATGCTTATCAGAGCAAGTTATGGAACAAGGTTGTAGAAGAACTAATAATGAGGAATAAGGATTTTTTAGCCTGTGACGCGCGGAATACCAGAATACCTCTAATAGGTTTCGCAACTGAGATCAAGGAGAAGAACATTAAAAGGGTGGTGGACGAGGTCTTAGAAGAGGAAGGCATAACACAGGATGATTTTATTATCAGGGCAATACCTGAGCTGAGCAGTGCGGGGAGTGAAAGAGACTTATTCGCAGAAGTAAAAGAGCTTAAGATTGGAGAGCTTGAAGAGGACGAGTTAAATAGAGGAAAAAAGAAGGTGAGAATCAGTTTTTCTCTAGGGAAAGGAAGTTATGCAACAGAGGTGGTTAAGGCATTATTCTCTTAGTTTCATCTTAGTCTGCTTTCAAGAGTCTTGGTTTCAGAGACATGTTTATTAGCCATTAGTAATCCTATTCCAAAATTCGGCATCATTGTCTGGATTGGGTGTTCTGTTCCTGTAATATAATGCCATCCTAAGAAGCCAAGATTAACTCCGACGGTTAGGAGATTAGCGTATAGTCTGTAATGCTTAGTTTTTTTTAATTGGTTGAAGATTACTGGGTAGATTAGGTTTATTGCCATGCCGAGGGGAAAATTATTCGTATATGCTTCGCCAAAACCA
>Ga0190334_1001308_pt1 | contig 10917 bp, 10 predicted proteins | sample 48720478_MG_FD_161270 | JGI IMG/M metagenome (GOLD analysis project Ga0190334, IMG submission 161270) | Hydrothermal vent sediment bacterial communities from Southern Trench, Guaymas Basin, Mexico - 4872-04-7-8_MG | ecosystem: Environmental > Aquatic > Marine > Hydrothermal vents > Sediment ...
TAATATCAGTTCTGTAAGCAGAGATTTTAGTTTATAACCCTTTGTATATGCAGAAGGAAGATCGGGATGTAGTTTCTTGAATCTCAGCTGGAAGATGTAGTGAGATTTCTCCTCTTTCTGACCGAGGAAGAGCTGACTTCTTGATGGAGCATCATGAAGGATTTTTTCCCATTCTATGTTGTATGAAATTTTCTCAATTTCATTAGGGTTGTAGCCCATTGCAAGGAGTGCTCCCACGATTGCACCCATACTTGTGCCGGCAATGCCATTAATGTGGATGGAGTTGCGTTCTAATGATTTTAAGACTCCTATCTGTGCCAGACCCCTGGCACCTCCTCCGCTCAGTGCAAGCGCAATTTTTACTCTTTTAATTTTGTGATATGGAACAAAAGTGTGATTTGTTGTTACAATTTCTTCCAGGCCCATTGGTATTTCGATCAGATTTGATTGATCGGTGAATGCATGTAAACCCGATATGATTGAAATAAGGATGATGTTTATGATGTAACGTTTCATTTTAAAAAAGATAATCAAACTGATGGGAAAATGCAATATAAATGGGCAGAATTTCAGTTTGCTTTTTTGATTGAATTTTTGTAAAATTAAAGTTATAAATGATTTAAAAGTATGGTGAGAATGGATGAGGATAGAGGTCAAATCGCTTTCAGAAATCGCTCTTTTTACTTCTTTCACGGCTGCTGGAAGCTTCATAAAGATACCATTACTACCAGTCCCCGTAACGCTCCAGACATTTTTTGTCTATCTATCTGGAGACCTTCTGGGCAGTAGAAAGGCAGCAGTTAGCCAGGCTCTTTTTTTAATACTGGGGCTGATGGGAATTCCTGTTTTTTCAGAAGGCGGAGGAATTGGATATATCATAAGACCAACTTTTGGATATTTGGTCTCGTTTCCTCTTGCTGCATGGATGATTGGTATGATGCTGGAGAAGTTCTGTAGATCCAAGGGTTTTAAAGATTTCATGATTTCCAACATTGTAGGTCTTGTAATAATATTTTCTATAGGGGTTGTTTATCTTTATTTGAATATAAATCTTGTAGTACACAAGACAATGACGTGGTCGCAGGCCATGGTAAGTGGTGTGGCTCTGTTTCTCCCTTTCGAGTTATTAAAATTAGTTGGTGCCGCACTTCTGGCAGGAAAAATTTTATCGGTGCTTGAGAGGTGAGGAAAGAGATAAAAACAGCAGTAATATTCATACTCTTTTTTTCTCTGTGTTGTACAGAGTCTCATGCTCAGGAGAGAAGAAAACTTGAACAGATAAGGCATGAGATCCAGAGATTGAAAGAGGAGCTTAAGGCAAGAAAGAGCAGCGAGGTATCATTACTGGATCAAATAGAAGACATCGAGAGAGAAATAGGTCTTCGCAAGAAACTGCTGCATCAGCTTGAGAGGGAGCGTCTTAAGAACGAAAGGTATCTGTCGGTTACAAGAGAGCGTTTAAGTTCGGTGATCAAGAGCTATGGTTTGCTCAGGGAATCGGTAGCGGAGAGGATAATATCTCTTTATAAACATGGCCGCTTTGCAGACTGGGAGATTTTTTTTGCACTTAAGTCTTTGAGCAAATTGCCGATCTGGTTTAAATACCAGAGGATAATAATTAACAACGACAGGCGTAATATGAAGCTCCTTCAGGAGAAGGGAAGAGAAATCGAGAGGCAAAAAGGGGTACTTGAGGCACAGTTGAGAGAAAGAGATATTCTTATTAAAGAGAAGATAAAGGAAAATGAAAGGCTGGAACAGAAGAAATCTGACAGGGATAGATTATTAAAGAGAATAAGCAGCGAAAGAAGAAGCATACAGGAACAGTTGAAGCAGAAGCTTCAGGCATTTGATGAGATAAGCGGTGTGATAAGAAGCAAGGAGAGGAGGAGAAGGAGTTCTGCATTAAAGCACATATCTACAAATTTTTCTTCGTTGAGGGGAAGGATGATGTGGCCTGTAGAGGGGAGGATAGTGCAGAAGTATGGAGAAAATGTAAATCCAAAAACAAGAACAGTGATCGAGAATATTGGGATAGATATTCAGGCTCAAGAAGAGGCGGCTGTAAGGGCTGTGTGCGGTGGTCAGATTTTATATGTCGGATGGCAGAGGGGGATGGGTAATATTGTGATGATAGATCATGGCGATGGTTATTATACAGTCTATGGACGTCTTGAGGTGGTATTTGTTAATCCAAAGGAGATGATTGGTGAAGGTGATATCATAGGTAGGGTTGGTGACAGAAAGAGCTATAATGGTTCTGTTCTCCATTTTGAAATATGGAAGGGTATGGATCATAACAATCCTGAAAGATGGCTGAAATAAGAGAAAATATTTTTAGAGGTGTAGTTGGGCAGAGGAGAGTAAAAAAGTTTTTCGTGCACTGTCTGGAAAAGAACCGTCTCGCCCATGCATACCTTTTTCAGGGGCAGGCAGGAGTTGGTAAAGATGCAATGGCAATTTCTCTTGCCATGACATTAAATTGCGATAGAAGAACCTCAGGAGGGTGCGGCAATTGTCCAACATGCAGAGCAATGTGCCGTCTTGAGTATCCATATTTCAGAATGATAATGCCTGTTCCTCCAAAGCCAAAGGGTATGAGGGATGAGAAATATAATCAGATCCTGATGGAGAGAGCCTTGCTTCACATTAGAGATCCCTATAGGGAGATAAATTTCTATCCAGAACTGTCTGGCCTACCTGTTATTGGAATAGATCAGATTAGATCTGTTAAAAAGGATGTGATGTTGAGGATGGCCGGTGAAGGATCTCGTGTGTTTATAATTTCAAATATCGAGAGAATTACACAGGAGGCAGCAAACAGTCTACTCAAGCTGCTCGAAGAGCCGCCCGAGCGGACTGTTCTTTTTCTTACGACTTCATTTCCATCAAGAGTCTTAAAGACTGTAATTTCCAGATGTCAGGTCATAGGGTTTGACCTTCTTTCGTCAGAAGAGATCGAGAGTGCACTAATAGAAAGATGGGGTGTAGATAAAGGCAGAGCAAAGCTCTATTCCAGAATGGCTTGTGGAAGTCTTAGGAAGGGTATATCATTTTTGGAAGAGGAGTTCGACAGCTACAGAGAGGAGGCATTTAGATTTCTTAAGAATACTATCATGGGAAGCAGACAGGGCAGTATTGATGCAATGGATAGATTGTCCGGAGTTGAAAATATTGTAGAAGCAAAGAGAATATTGGAACTTACCCAGATTCTGTTGAGGGATATGTTTTTAGTAAGAAATGGTTTAAGGGAGAGGGTTATGAATTCAGATCTTCTTGGGGAGATCGAGAAGTTTCAGGAGGGAGTTTCATTTTTTGACTACGACAAGGGAACAGAACTCATCACCAGGGCCGTTACAGAAATCGAGAGAAACATACATCTTCCACTGGTTGTCTACTCCCTCGGAATGGAACTTTTTAAATGTTTAAAATCATAGGAATTTATTTCAATGGCAAAGATTCTTGAAATAAAGTTTAAGGGTGGAAGAAAGGCATTTTATGCAAATCCACAGGAATTTCCTTTTGTAGTGGGAGATATGGCGGTTGTGCAGGCAGAGAATGGCGAAGACCTTGGTCGAGTTGTCAACATGGGGCCTCTTGTAGATAAACGCGCAGGTGATCAGGAGCTTTTAGAGATCATACGAAAACCGATTGGAAAGGACCTGGAGCATCTTAAAGCTAATCAGCAATTAGAGAAGGAGGCTTTTGATGATTGCCGCAAGAGGATAGAAGAACATGGGCTTGACATGAAACTTGTGGATGTAGAATATAGATTTGATCGCAAGAAGATAACATTTTACTTTACCTCTGAGCACAGGGTAGACTTTCGCAACCTAGTTCGTGATCTGGCAGGAAGATACAAAACAAGAATTGAGCTCAGGCAGATTGGTGTCAGAGACGAGGCAAAGAGGATTGGTGGAGTGGGAGTCTGTGGACATCCATTGTGCTGTACAACATTTCTTCGTGATTTTGAGCCAGTTGTTACCCAGCTGGCAAAGGATCAGAATCTTTCACTTAATCCAACAAAATTGTCTGGAAATTGCGGAAGGCTGATGTGCTGTCTACGTTTTGAGGGTGAATTTTACAAGCAGGTTCTGGATAAATTTCCTCCTATTGGTACAAAGATTAAAACTGATAAAGGAAGAGGTGTGGTTTCGAGGATAAATGTACTAGATGAGACTGCAGAGATTGAGTATGAGAATGGAGATAAACAACTTTTGACCCTAAATGAAATATCAAAGCTAATAAAAAAGAAGAAAAGACATAAGGAAGATTAGATTATGAAATACAAACGGATTCTTGTAACGAGCGCACTTCCATATGCGAATGGGCCACTTCATCTCGGACACATTGCCGGTGCCTATCTTCCGGCAGACATATATGTGCGTTTTCAGCGTTTGAAGGGAAGGAATGTTATCTATATATGCGGATCGGATGAACATGGTGTTCCAATAACGGTCACTGCAGAGAAGGAAGGAATTTCACCTCAGGATGTTGTTGAAAGGTATCATTCTATTAATAAAGAGAGCTTTCAAAAACTCAGAATCAGTTTCGATCATTACTCCCGCACCTCTATACCGCTTCATCATAAGACTGCTCAGGAGTTTTTCAACATCCTTTACAAAAAGGGCGATCTTGTGGTAAAGTACGATAAGCAGTTCTACAGTGAATCTTCAAACCAGTTTCTTCCAGATCGTTATGTAGAAGGGAAATGCCCGTATTGTAACTATGAGAGTGCAGGGGGGATCAGTGCGACAGTTGTGGAAAATGGCTCAAGGCAGGTGAACTGATAGATCCCAGGTCAAAGATAGATGGATCGAGGCCTGTTCTCAAAGAGACAAAACACTGGTATCTGCCGATGGGCAGGTTTGCCGAGAAGTGGAAAAGGTGGTTTGAAAAAAATAAAGAGTGGAAGGAAAACGTAAAGAACTACTGCATGGGCTGGTACCGGGAGGGCCTTGAGGACAGGCCGATTACTCGTGATCTTCAGTGGGGAGTTCCGGTTCCTTTAGAGGATGCAAAGGATAAGGTTCTTTATGTATGGTTCGATGCACCCGTGGGATACATCTCTGCGACAAAGGAATGGGCTCAGAAGATAGGAGATCCCGATAGATGGAGAGAGTATTGGTGTGACAGCCAAACAAAACTTGTTCACTTTATTGGAAAGGACAACATTGTATTTCATGCAATTCTATTTCCAATGATACTAATGGAGGTCGGAGGATATATACTTCCTGATGCGATCCCTGCAAACGAGTATTTGACAATAGAGGGCAGAAAGATCTCCACCAGTCAGAATTATGCAATATGGGTCAAAGATTATCTAAGGGTTTTCCCACCAGATCCATTAAGATATACGCTGGCGGCCAATTCACCCGAGACCAAAGACACCGATTTTTCCTGGCGCCAGTTTCAGAGAAGAAATAATGATGAGCTTGCAGATACCCTCGGAAATTTTATTAATCGAACATTCACATTTATTCACAAATACTGTGATGGAAGGGTTCCTCTAGTTGTGGAAAAGAAGGAGATCGATCTCAGGCTTATTGATAAAGTAAGCAGCACAAAGGAGGCCATGGAGGAGTGTTTTGAGAATTATAGAGTGCGTGAGGCAGTATACAATCTCATGGATCTTGCACGTTTTGCAAACAAATATTTTAATGATAGTGCACCATGGGAGACTAGAAAGAGTGATTTCGCAAGATGTCAAACCACACTGAACATCTGTCTGCAGATCGTAAAAGACCTTGCAATATTGATGTCGCCAATCATGCCAGATTCTAGTGAAAGATTAATATCTATGTTGAGGCTGGAAGATGAGGTTAAATGGGATGATATTGGCAGGAAGGATTTACCGACAGGCCATATTATTGGCAGGCCAGAAATTCTTTTTAAGAAAATAGATGATGATCTAATAGAAAGGGAGATTGAAAAGTTGAAGAATATTTCTAAAGAAAGAGAAACACAAAAAATCGAGATTGAGGATTTTGTCAGGGTAGGTCTTAAGGCAGCAAGGGTCATAAGTGCCGAGAAGGTAAAGGGAACAGACCAGCTACTTAAGGTTGTCGTAGATCTTGGCAGTGAGAAGCGGACCATCATTGTAGGAGTTGCAGAAGATTATGAGCCTGAACAGATAATAGGAAGATGTGTAATAGTTACTTCAAATCTAAAGCCTGCAACTATACGCGGGATCGAATCGAATGGGATGATACTGGCAGCAAAAAATGTTAAGGGTGGATACTCCCTTTTGACAACTGATGGAGATGTGGCTCCTGGAACAGATATAGAGTGATGATGGTTGTCGATACACATACACATCTCAATATGGATCGATATGATGATGATCTGCCGGAAGTAATTAAAAGAGCAGAAGAGGCAGGCGTTGGTCTTATTATTGATGTAGGAGTTGATGTTGAGAGCAGTCAAAAGTCGATCCAGATCAGTGAAAGATTTAAATCCATTTTTTCTGCTGTAGGGTGTCATCCCCACGATGCAGTAAAGATGAAGGAGAAGGATTTCTGCAGGCTCGAAAGACTTCTCAACCATGATAGAGTGGTTGCAGTTGGAGAGATAGGACTCGATTATCATTATAACTTTTCACCTCCAGAGGTTCAGAGGGAGGTGTTTAAACGGCAGCTTGAGATGGCATCTGAGAAAAACCTGCCTGTCATAGTACACATGAGAGAGGCAATGAGAGATGGAATCAAGATAATGGAAAACTATTATAAAAAGGTTCGAGGTGGAGTTTTTCACTGCTTTGGAGGAGGCGTTGAGCATGTCCATAAGGTTGTTGAGATGGGATTCTTTATCTCCTTTACAGGAGTAATAACATTTCATAATTTTAATAGTTTTAAGAAGGTAGAGAGTGTCCCGTTGAACCGACTACTCCTGGAGACCGATTCTCCCTATATGGCGCCAGTACCAGAGAGGGGTAAGAGGAATGAGCCAGCATTTATTGTTCATATAATAAAGGTACTATCATCTATATACCGCACATCTGAAGAAGATATAGCAACTGTCACAACCGATAATGCAGTGAGGCTGTTTGAACTCAAGAGATGATTTATGAATAAGACGACAAGACCCATAAAAAGACTCGGACAGAATTTTTTGAAAGACAAGGCAGTGGCCAGAAAGATAGTGGATTCTATGAATATTTGCCGCGGCGATAAGGTTTTAGAGATTGGTTGCGGTGAGGGCATCCTAACAGAATATTTGATAAAAAGCAGTGCAGTGAGAGTATATGGCGTTGAAATAGACACAAGGCTCGTGCAACTGTTAAAGGAAAAGTTTGGTGATACCTCCAAATTTGTACTGATCGAAGGCGATATTTTGGGGATCGATTTCTCTTCGATGGTTTCAGGTGGAGAAAAATTGAGGGTTGTTGGAAACATTCCTTACAACATCACATCACCAATACTGTTTCACATGCTCGACTGGCGCTCTGCCATAAATGATTTTACAATAATGGTTCAGAAGGAGGTTGCCGAGCGTTTGAGAAGCAGTCCTGGAGTAAAGACATATGGAGTTCCCTCGATTTTGTTTCAGATGTATGGTCAGATAAAGATTTTGTTTTCTGTTTCGAGAAGATCGTTCTATCCAGCCCCGTGTGTAGATTCGGTTGTTGTAAATTATAAATTTTTTAAAGACTCAAGATATGAGTTGATAGATGAAGATTTTTTTAGATTGCTGGTAAGGAATCTATTCATGCACAGAAGAAAGATGCTTAAAACCACCTTAAGAAAATTTATTGGTAGAGGCGAGCCATTGGAAGGCCTGTGTGTGGATTTAAGGTTGAGACCAGAAAATCTTACCGTTGAACAATTTGCATCACTTAGTGACCAGCTGTTTAAAACCATGGGAAGGGAAAACCATGGATAGAATTAAAACCGACTCAAATGAGATATTTGAGATCATAGAAAAGCTGATCGAAAAAGAGGATTGGTCGGTCCTCAAACAGATACTCATTGATATTCATCCTGCAGATCTTGCAGAGATTGTAATGCGACTCGACAGGAATGAGAGAGAGAGAGTATTTGAGAATCTTGGGCCAGAGCGAGCCGCAGAAGTACTGGTAGAACTCGATTCTCCAATACGACAGGACATACTGAAAAATATTAATGAGACAAGACTGGTCAGGATTGTAGGGTCTATGGATTCAGATGATGCAACCGATATAATTGGTGAGTTGGAAGAGGATACTGCCAAGAGAGTCTTAGAATCCATGCCCTCAAAAGAACACCATGAAGTCGAGACTCTTCTGGTCCATGATGAAGAGACAGCCGGCGGTATCATGGCACTCGAGATTGTGGCTGTCAATGAGGAGAAGACTGCTCATCAGGCACTGGAGGAGTTAAGAAATAAGGCCGATGAAGTAGAGGATGTTTACAACATCTATGTTATTGATTCAAAGAGAAGATTGAAGGGAGTGGCTTCATTGAAAGATGTTGTGCTTGCAGATCCTCAAACAAGATTGTCCGAGATTATGGACCGAGATGCGGTTTTTATTCACCATGATATGGATCAGGAGGAGGTGGCAAACATATTTCACAAATACAACCTTGTTGCAGCACCTGTTGTGGATAAAGAGGGCAGACTCATTGGACGAATCACAGTTGATGATGTTCTAGATGTCGTTGAGGAGGAGGCGAGTGAGGACATATCTCTTATGGCTGGTATTACAGATGAGGAGATACGAGGAAGATCGATTTTTAGGGCATCAGGGGTCAGGCTTCCATGGCTGTTGATAGCATTTGGAGGAGAGATCGTGTCTGCTGTTGTGATGAGTCATTTCAAGACCTCGCTGAATCAAATAGTGGCCTCTGCATTTTTCATACCGCTAATAATGGCAATGGGAGGAAATACAGGCATGCAGTCTGCGACTGTTGTGATTAGGGGTCTTGCTACTGGAGATATAAATTTGCGAGATACAGGAAGAAGATTGTTTAAAGAGATAGGAGCGGTATTTCTAAATGGCATTGTAATATCTTTGCTGCTTTTTGGGGTTGCAGTCATCTGGCTTCAGCAGCCGAGATTTGGTCTTATACTTGCAGTTGCAATGATGTCTGTTCTTTTTAATGCAACCTTTATGGGCACAATGATTCCATTTTTACTTAAGCGGCTGGGAGTAGATCCTGCAATCGCAACAGGTCCTTTTATTACAACATCTAATGATATTCTTGGTCTGGTTGTCTATTTTGGAATAATGTCAATATTTTTCAACTGGCTGTGAGGTGAGGCTTGTCGATAAGGAAGACAGAGGCAGTAGTGCTGAAAGGCTGGAAGATGGGAGAGACCTCGAAAATTCTCTCTCTTTACACAAGAGATTTTGGAAAGATTAGAGCGGTTGCAAAGGGAGCAAGGGGTTTGAGGAGTAAATTTAAGGGATGTCTTGAACCTCTTACACATATAGGGATAGTCTATTATGATAAAAGGACAAGAGATCTTCAACTTCTTAGCAGTGCCTATCTCATTGATCCTCATCTTGGAATAATCGGTGATATTAAACGAACAACATTGGGGCTGGCTGCAGCAGAGCTGGTCGAGAGGGCAGTAGCCGGAGAGGAGCCTCACACACGGCTCTTTGACCTTTTAACCTATACACTCGGGTTTCTCGGTAAAACTTCAGGGTTTTTAGAGGGAGTGTTCTGGTTCTTTGAGAGCCACTTTATAAATCTGATGGGATATAAGCCCAGATGGAGTATGTGCCTCATGTGCGGCAAGTCACTCGGTACAGGAGGAGCCTATTTCCAGCCCCAGAATGGGGGGCTGCTCTGCAGTGAATGCGGTCGTGGTGGGGGAGGTCTAGTGGTAGAGAGTGAGACCCTTGAGATTCTATACTGGCTTCAGAAGGATGATATCAGTGACGTTGAGAAGTTAGACCCTACACCTGCACAGAAATCTGAGATTCGAAAGATGTTCGATATCTATTTTAAAACTCATATTGAACACATGAGAAGCCTTAAATCTCTTGCATTATACTATGAATTGGAGAATGGAGATAAAGAGCCGAGGAGGTAATATTGAGTGTTTCAATGGAAAAGATTGTCTCTCTCTGTAAGAGGAGAGGATTTTTATTTCAGTCGAGTGAGATATACGGTGGACTGAATGCCTGTTATGATTATGGACCGCTTGGAGTAGAGCTGAAGAGAAACATAAAGAACTACTGGTGGAGGTCAATGGTATATGAACATGAGAACATTGTGGGTCTTGATGCTGCAATACTAATGCATCCGAAAGTATGGGAGGCATCTGGTCATGTTTCTGAATTTACAGACCCTCTGGTTGACTGCAGGAACTGTAAACAGCGTTTTCGGGAGGATGAGATCGATCCAGAAAAATGGGAGAGGCGGCAGTGTCCGAGATGTGGTAAGGTTGGATCTCTCACAGATGCCAGAAAATTTAATTTGATGTTTAAGACCCATATGGGGCCAGTTGAAGAAGACTCATCATTGATTTATCTGAGACCTGAGACTGCACAGGGAATTTATGTAAATTATAAAAATATTATTGAGACATCAAGGATGAAGATACCATTTGGAATAGCACAGACAGGCAAAGCCTTTAGGAACGAAATCACACCAGGCAATTTTATATTTCGGACAAGAGAGTTCGAGCAGATGGAAATGCAGTACTTTGTCAAACCTGGAGAGGATGAAGAGGCATTTCAATACTGGAAAGAGAAGAGAATGAAGTGGTATGAATCTCTGGGGATAAGAAAAGAAAAGTTGCGTTTTCATCAACATGGAAAGGATGAGCTTGCACATTACGCCAGGGATGCTTTTGATATTGAATACGAATTTCCTATTGGGTGGAAAGAGCTGGAGGGGATTCATAATAGGACAGATTTTGATCTTTCGAGACATCAGGAGTATTCTGGAAAGGATTTATCCTATTTTGACGATGCTGTTCGGGAAA
>Ga0190334_1001310_pt1 | contig 10915 bp, 15 predicted proteins | sample 48720478_MG_FD_161270 | JGI IMG/M metagenome (GOLD analysis project Ga0190334, IMG submission 161270) | Hydrothermal vent sediment bacterial communities from Southern Trench, Guaymas Basin, Mexico - 4872-04-7-8_MG | ecosystem: Environmental > Aquatic > Marine > Hydrothermal vents > Sediment ...
TAGTCGATGGTTCTCGGGTTCAGACCGACAACGCCTATCAATTCGTTGTTTTTGTAAACGAGTTCGCACCAAGCGTCTCCGTATACAAAAGCGTCTCTTGCGATGTCTCTCCTCAATTGAGGAAAATCGATGCTGTCCAAAAACACTTCTACTTCGTTTTTAATTCTGCTCGTCGAAGCTTCAATCTCGTAATCGCAGTCGAACAGGTGCACGGAAGTGTTTATCGCGTTCCTCACCAAAGCATCAGTCATGTATATCCTTTCAGCTTCCGCCAAATCAAGCCTTTTAAATTCAGGCACGGTAGATTTGACTGAGGATGTTTTTACCTTCACAGGCTTTTCTTCCCTTAATATGTATCTATTGAGCGGTATCATCTTCTTCTTTTGATGTCTCTCACGAGTTCAACAAATTCGTAGCGAATGAAAAACAAAACATAACCGTAGCCTAATACACTTATAATATCAAATCTCGAATTGAAGCAGGTTGCAGCAAAACAATTAAACAAAGCTCCAGACACCAAGATGTATAGAGTTGACGCATAAAAATATTTGGCTGCTTCGGACTTGAAAAGGCGGCGAAGCCTAAGCCAAACCGAGTTGTTCTTTAAGCCTTTCCATGCGTTTTTCCATCTGGCTAATATAACTTTCCCCAGCCCCATAATTAGATACTTTATTATATATATTAACTTGCGAACTCGCTCCATATACCGAGCAGGATTTATACTTGCAGGCGGCGTAGTAAGCCAGAGCTAAAGATATTGCACAATCATCGTGAGTCGTTTTGCTTTTGAACTTTCCTTTTGAGATGTCTATGTACGACAGTTCGTGCAGAAGTATTTTTGTCAAAGGTTCTGCCTCCGCGTTGTAAGGCAGTATGATCTTCCTGTCTTCAAAAGCCCGTTGCAAAGTGTGAAGAATCAATCCTCTCTTGCCCGGAGAGAAATCAAAAGCAACCACAGGAAGACCTGCACTTCTCAAATTCGTGATAAAGGTGTGCCCAAAAAGACTTCTATCCACTTCTATCCTCAACGGCTTGAATTTTTCGTACAGTTCTTCCAGCATTCTTTCCTGAATATTCGGCTGAACGCCTCTCATTCTCTCCAGATGCACCAAAGCAAAACTCCCATTCGTTTGCTTTTCAAGAACGGTGAACACAGTGTAGTCTCCCTTCGGCGACTCCGCCAAGTCAACGCCGACAAAATAGCTCTTTGACGCGTCTCCGTACTTCAGAAATCCTCTGTCGGAATCCAGACTGGCTACAAGAACGTCGGAAGGAAAAGCTCTGTCTTCGTCCGACGTGAGCTGAAGCAGATATTCTCTGTTGAACCTCGACTCTCCAATAGTTCTTTTGATTGTCTTCAGCTTCGAAAGCGGATACCTTTCAGGCCACAAAGGTTTGCCGTCTTTTATGGCTGGAAACTCCATGCTGTAAAAGTGAGGGTTTTTTTTCAGTTTTGCCAGCAAATCGTAGCTCGTTTCGGGAGTTCCAATGGCTATGCACTTTCCCTTTTTTGCATATATCGTTGGAAGAACAGCAGACAAAAACATATCCACATCCTGTATCTGACCGCACTCTTCAACGAGAAGGTAATCCACGTGATAGCCTCTCAAGTTGGGAGACAGGCATTTGGAATAAAATAAGCAGTGGTTGGAAGTGTCTATCTTGGATTTGGTCCAAGTTCCCGCAGTGCTTGTTGGCTTCAAAAATTTCAACAAATTGTTGTTTTCGATGGTGTACCTGATTTTCTGCAGAATTTCAAAAGCCCTGTCTTCTGTCGGAGATATTATCAAAAATGTTTTATTGGCGTGATACGTTGCCAAGTAAAGAGGCAGAAGCACGCCGAAAGTAATGGTTTTCCCCGAGCCTCTCGAAGCGGCTATGACCACGTTCTGGTGAGTGAGAGCGGCGTCCACCCACTCTTCCTGAAACTTCGGAACTGTGAGTTCGCTTCCTTCTATTTCCCTTACGATGTTCTCAACAAAATATTTGTAAGATAAATCTCCCTCTAAAAACATCTCGGTTGCTTTCTCCAAATCAACCTTCAATTTCAGCATTGTATTTTCCCTCAATATCTATCAAAATCTCCAGCAACTCCAGCCACGAAGCGGCTTTGTATTTTACTTTCAACTCAGCCAGCTTCCAGTAAATCTTTTCTTGCTCCGGGTTGATATTAATATTCAGTCTCATAATAGATATATGGAGTTGCAAAAGAAGGTGCAGGATCAGCCCCAACGCCTACTTATTTAGCCTGCCCTTCTTTTCTGGTGCCTCCATAATATATATTTTAGTATAGAAATCAATATATATCAAATATAAATAGTAAATTTATGTATAGAAAAGGATATGTGGGAGAATACTTGATAAAAAACAAATTGATAAAATCTTACGGAAAAATAAACGTTCTCAAAATCGCAATATCTCAAGAAGGCTCCGATTTTTTAGTTCTTCGAAAAGGCAGACTGGTGAAAGTAGTGGAAGTCAAAGAAACCGTAAAAGACAAATATTATCCAAGTTCAAAAGAAAAGAGGCAGTTCGAGAGGATAAAAGAATTTGCAGAAGAACACGGCATTCCCGCAGAATTGTACATAGTATACAGAAAAGGAAGAGGAAAAAAGACAAAAATAGACAAAGAAATGCTGAAAACTTGATATATATAGTCCAAAATCAACCTGAATTATGGGAGACGGAGATGAAGAAGACAAATAATATGCAGTTCTCTGCTGCATCAACTTTTATTTTTTTAGTTTTTTCCAGATTTCTTTAGTAATCCGCTTCCTCGCAACTTTTTCCAGTTTCTGAAGCATTTTGTCGTCAAAATCTCCCTTCGCGGAGAGCTTTTCCACAATCCAGTTCGCAACTCGATTAACTTTTTTGGCAATGTCTTCTTTGTTTCCAATTCCGGCTTTTTCAATCAGATTCAAATACTCTTTAAACTCTTTGTCGGAGAATCCGGCTTTCAATCCGAGTTCGGGTTCAGCATAGCCCTGCATAAAGTGATTGAATACGGCGTACTCGGGCTTCAGCTCTTTGACTTTCTCAGCAGCTTTTTTGATTTTGTCCTTAAAATCTTTCGGGCTGTCCTCCCACTTGTATTTCAGAATTGTATTTCCGTCCAGCGATTTCAAAACCACGCCTTCGCAGTAGTCGGGCAATTTTTTCATTTCCTTTTTTAACTCTTCCAAGTCGTCAAACAAACCAAGATTTCCAATAAATTTCAAATCAAAAGTTTTGCAGAGGTTCTCCACGACTTCGGCATTCAAGAACCTCGTTTTTTCCGGCCTGTTCAAATTCATTATGTCGAAGACGAAATAGTCGAAGTCTTTGTCGCCTTTGTAATTGGCCATCGTGTTCCTGCCTATGACTTCCATAACGAGCACCAGATTGGGATAAACTCTGAAAAACCTCTCAAGATTCCTGCCAAGGTTCTCTTTCAACAAAGCATTCGTCTTCTCATCAATAAGTCCGCCTCTCAAAAAAGCCGCCCAATCCTTGCCGACTTTCGCCACTCTAACATTATAGCCGTTGATTTTCTGCTGGGCGAACATCGGTGCTTTCAGCTCCGCAAGGTGAAGAAGTTTGGGATAAGGAGGAATGACAGCCTCCCCGACTTTGACTCTTCCCAGACTGCTCAATATTTCCGCTCTCATATTTTCGCACCGTCGCAGCACATCTGAACCTGCCTGATTCTGTAATTGATGTTCGGAATTTCCGTGTTAGACAGACTTTTTGAACTTATCAGCTGCGAGATAAATTCTTTTTTGGTTCCAACGTAGCCGAGATTGAGGCTCGTCAGGCACAATATCGCCAGAGTTGTGTACTTGGAATACAATATCGAGCCTTTTCCTTTTTTTCTGATGTACTTCGCGTACTTCAAAGCTTTGTTTATGAGTTTCCTGTCGCAGTTCAGCATCTGAGAATATTTTTTCAAAAAATCCTCAACGCGTGCCGGTTTCACGCTTATTCCAGTAGCTTTCTTAATCTTCCTGTTGATTTTAGTAACCAGTCTCACGCCCGCACCAATAGCATTGCAGACGTCTGAAATGGCAATAGGATACCCGGCAAGCCGAAGACTGGTGTACGCTATGCTGGAAGCTACTGCGTCTCTCCTGCTCACGGCAACAAACTTTTTGCTGTGAACGTTTTTGCTCAACTGCTCGTACAATTCCACCATGGCTTTCTTTCTGTCTTCGGGAAGCTTCAAAGCCCGGCAGATGTCTTCCAAATATTCCAGAACGGATCTTTTCTGTCTCATTTAATTATATAACCGCCGGGATATATATTGATTTCTGTTTTTGATTATATATATTGGAAGAAACAAATTACAGAACTTTAGAAAGTATTACGGAAATAAAAACAATAATAATGCCCACGAGAATATGCCACAATCTATCATCCATTTTGTTCATTTTGTCCCGAACAGTTTTCATATTATCCTTCAGATTTCCAACGTCGGCTTTAATAGCACCCATCTCCTCGTTAATGACAGCTATGTGGTTCCACACCTTTTCCAACTTATTATTCTTCGCTGTCATATATAACATTTGCGTCTATTATATTTATGTCAACTCAAACAAACCTGATATGTTTGAAATGCAAGCGGTTCTACGACGGCACCTGCCCGGGCTGGACGGAAAACACTTCGACGTCAGGAAAATCCTGTATCTATTTTATAAATGAAGGCGAGCAGGAATTCAAGCACCTGTGAATTTAAATAATATTTAAATATTTAAATAATATATATATGGAAGAAGCCACAGCAAAGCGAACCGGAACGGGACTTCATCTATTAATCAGCAAAAAGAAATACAAAGAAGGAGACAAGCTGATAATCCTGAAACCAGACGAATGGAAATCCCTCTACGACATAAACAAAACCATGAAAACCTTGAACGACAAGATAGACGAACTGATGAGCAAAACAACATATTAGCCTAGGGAAAACAAGGCAACCCAAGAAATATTAGCGAGCCAAAATATATGAGGAAACCTGAATAGAAAGCGAGCCATTCTAAGCTAGACTACCTTTAGATACAAGCGAGCCAATAATAAAAAGAAAACCCATATTTATAGAGCGAGCCATTCTGTCATAGCAGACCATGATGAGGAAGCGAGCCTTAAAATTTTAGGAACCCATAAATCGAAAGCGAGCCATAAGAAAGAAGGCACATACTAGAATAGCGAGCCTTCGAGAGTAAGAAAACCAGATTATAATAGCGAGCCAGTGGGTGAAAGACCTCCTGAACCAGTTAGCGAGCCATAAAATAATAGAAATCCATAATAAGCTAGCGAGCCATATTAACCTAGCAACCCATAATGCAAACGCGAGCCTCTGAAATATAGCACGCCATCACTATAAAGCGAGCCAGCTCTCATAAGAAGCCAAAACCAAAATAGCTGAAAGCCAAATAGTCTAAGAACAACCAACATATATTAGCGAGCCACGCCGACACAGCAGACCATAATAGCAGAGCGAGCCTAAAATGGGTAGGCAACCTAAATGTGGAAGCGAGCCATAAAAAGTCAGCAAACCATATTAGATGAGCGGGAACATCAGCCATATTAACCAAGATTGCCTTGAAAGGGCGAGCGAGCCTTCATGAGCGAGAACTCCATAGAGATACAGCGTCAGCCATATTTAAATAGCAGACCCAATTTACTTGAGCGAGCCGCAGAGAACGAGACGCCCAAATCGGCCCAGCGAGCCATTGAACTCTAGACACCCACAAAGCCTAAGCGGAACAAGAGAGAATTATTCAAAAACCAGTTCAAACTGATCTTCCTGTCTCAAATCTCTCTGCTCCATGCCAATTTTCTTTTTAATCACAGGCAAAAACTCGGGATTCAACTCTATCCCGATGCAGTTCCTTCTCAATTCTTTAGCCACTTTCATAGTAGTGCCGCTTCCTAAAAAAGGATCCAGAACCCAATCGCCTTCAAATCCCAGCTCCGGGACGGCAGCAAAAGAAAACATTTTAATAACTCTAGCGGGCAATTCTTCGGGAAACATAGCAATATGCTCTTTCTGCCTTATCCCCGGAAATTTCCAATGTCCAGCAAAACATTTCCTCCAATCTTCCAAACTCAATTTAGATCTGTCTTTAATTCTCTTATCCGTTTTCCCGCTTTTCCCGGGTTTCTTAAATATCAGCACAAATTCGTAATCATATTCCACAATCCCGTTTCTGGGATAAGGAAAAGAACCCATAACACTTGCTCCTCCGCTGGGATTGACATTTCCAACTTTCTGCCATATAATTCCTCCCATATAATCAAATCCAATTTTCTCGCATTCCAGAACCAAACTTGCCTGAACAGGTAAAACTTTATACCTGCCCAAAACAGGACTGGTGTTATAAACGTCGCCAACATTGATAACAAGCCGACAACCAGATTCCAGAACTCTGTAGCATTCTTTCCACACAATATTCAAATCCTCAATATACTTCTCAAAAGTACTGTTGAATCCAATTTGATTCTCAACCCCATAATCTTTAATATGAGCATAAGGAGGAGAAGTAACAACCAGTTGAACAGAATTATCAGGCAACCACATTTTCATATTCCTCGCGTCTCCAATAATTATTTTATACTTGCACATAATTATGACAAGCACAAAAAACATAATACTACGAAAATAATACATACAAGCAATTAAATGTAATACATTGTAATTCTTTAGTATTCTATTGTGTTGCATTGAGATGCATTATTTGTCTTAATTTCTTTTTTTACAATTTATCAGTAATTCCATCTATTGTTATAGTATATTTCTATTTCCATTTCCATTTTTTGTTATATATTCTAACTTCCATTAATTGTTATAGTATATATATGTTAGTATCTTTTAAAAGTAAAAAGGCTAATAATTCCGTTTTTTGTTATAGTATATGGGTGTTAAGTTTTCCGTTTTTTTGTTATAGTATATTTCTATTTCCATTAATTGTTATAGTATATAGGTGTTAGCACCTTGAACCATCTCAATTTCTCTCCGTGAAACTATATATCCAAGTATATATTTCCCAAAATATATTTTTCATTATCTAAATCTTCAAATTTTGCATCATATAAGAGAATACTCCTAAAATATGAACATTTATACATTTTATTATATGCATCAATTTATCCATATTTTTTTATATGTTTTTGATTAATTATATTCTCAAATGTCTATAATTCATTATATAAATCAAAATGTTTATTATTTTTTTGTTGTAAAATCAACTTCTAAAATTTTGCATTATATAAGAGAATACTCAAAAAATTCTTAATATGTAATTGATTATGTAAATGTAATATTCAGTAATATTTATATATTTTTGCATATAAAAAAACCTATTTTGTGGATATTCTCTAAATACTCTTAATATTTTGTGTTTCATTTTTGGGTATATTTTTCGATATCTATTTTTTGATGTATATTTTTTACAATAGAAAACTATATATATAAATATATGTTTTATTCTTATGCTTATCCTGTCCTATGGATAGGATAAGCCATATATCTGACTATGAAAGAAACAAAAAATATGGGTTCAGACCTTCAGACCAAAACCAAAACAGAAGAGCCAGAAGACCAAAGACCAAAAACAGACCAAGAAGAGAAAGCATTAATAAATAAGTTCGGTGTAAAAGAGGAGCAAGATATAAGCGAGAAATCAAAAATAAGCATAGAGAAATTACGGGAAATACAAAACAACCTGAACAAAGGAGAAGTATTAAGGATAAAAGACGTAAGAGAGTTCAGCAACTTCATAAATGCAGGAACAACGAAACCTGTAAGCATAAAAAATAAAATATATAGGATATACGAAAATGGAGAAATAGACCTTAAGCCAGTAATGAGGGATAGGGTGTTATACCTTAAGAGAAAATGAGAGAAGAAATAAAAGAAGTGGATGCGGTAATACAGGAACTTAAAGAAGAAGAAGAGTTCCAGCGGAGTATTAGAAAACACTTCCTAAAGGAGTAATATGTTTGTTTTTTTTTCTTTTTGTTTTTTTAACACTTATTTTTTTTATATCAGCATATATGTGAAAAAGCATATATCAGCATATATGCGAAAAATGAGAATATGAAAGAAAAAAATAATATGTTTGAGAAAATAAACAATTTAGAAAAAAAGTTTTTAGCCCAAAGAAAATATAAAAATTATGAATTATATAAAGAATATGAAAGAATAAAAGCATTAAGGTATTTTTATGACTTTTCTAATAATTTAAAAGATATTCAAAAACAAAGAGAAAAAAAAGAAAAAATAATTGAGGAAGTAAAGAAATTAGATATAAAAGAAAGAGAAAAGCCATTAAAACCTTCTATAAGTAAAAAAGACCTTTCAGTTTATCAAATTAAATTATACAAAATAGTTAATGAGTTATTTGATTTCTTAATTGATAAAAAGAATTATAGTTATTTATTCAAAACTTCAATAATGAAAGAGTTAAAATTATACTTATCAGATTTGACTAAAATATTTGAATTTAGATATAAGAAAAGTGAGAATTTAATAAGAATACAAATAAAAGATATGTCTAAATGCTTGGAGATAAAAGAAATCTTGAAAAATTAATTATTTATATTTTATTTATATTTTGATTATTTATATTTAATATAAATTGATGTCCAAAAATCCACAATTTTTTTTAGTATATATACCCATATATAAATATATGTTTTATTCTTAAAAGATGAATTTAAGAATTATAATAAATATATGCTTCTATTCTTTAAAATCATTTTTTTATGATGTTTTTTATCTGTTTAAGCAGTATGTTGAGAATAAAAAAACATTAAAATGAGCATTATATAAATGTTATATAAATGCTTATTTAAAAGCGTTGTTTAGAAAATGAAGCAAATATATTTACTATTCACACACATATAAATAATATTTATATTTTCTCTTAAAAATGGCTTATTTTATATATATGTGATATATATGTTTTATAGGTTTATAATAGTGTTTATTTATATGTTATATATATGCTTTTAGAAGTTATAATAAACAGAGATATAAATGTTATTTATATGTTTATTTAGTTGTTTGTTTAAGAGAATATAAATGATATTTATATGTTTAATGTGAGGAAATTGAGTTTAAATTCTCACCATCTCATTTTTAAATAAAAAATAGTTAAGATTAACTCGTTTAAATAAAAAATAGTTAAAATTTGCCTTTTTAAATAAAAGATAGTTAAGATCAAACTGTTTTAAATAAAAGATAGTTGAATATGAATAAAGAAATTATGAAAAAAGGAATTCTTAAAAGAATAAAGAAATTAAATAAGTTGGATGTAATTGCAGTTCTATTTTGAATATGATAGATGTAGAAGTCGTTAGAAACATACTGGAGCAGTTGAAAGCGTTTGGACAAGAAAGAGTTAGTTTAAGCGATTTAGCAGTGTATAGTCATTGCAATTATCAGCAAGTTAAACAAGATTTGGCAGTGTTGAATAGATATTTTAATGTCAGCAAGTCGGGAAGAAGCATATACATCAGTTTAAAAGGTTGAGGTTTAAGTCTAACTTAATAGTGTCTAATGATCCAGTCTTTGTTTTAAAGGCTGGTGAGGGTTTTTTTGCAAAAGGTGAGTGGAAAATGCAAAACAAAATAATACCGATAGAAAAAATGCGTGCAATAATGAAAATAGCGGAAGAAGTGGGAGCGACAGATTTAGCAGTGATAAATACGGAAATTAAGATGTATTTAGGCGGCGATAAAACATTAAATATAGTATTCAGTGATGATTTCAGCGATGCGGCAGTGATAGGGAGTTTTAATCCCGATAAAGTGGAGTTAGCAGAGGAGATATTAACAAAAAATGGCATTCCTTTAAGAGATTAGTTTTTTCTTTTCTTTTTTAGTTTTTTGTATTTATATTTAAATCTTATTTAAATGTTTTGAAAATATGGCGTGGGAGATTAAGTTGAAAAAAAGGTTTGAAATTAAACGGATTATCAGGAAATTAAAGTGCAGTATTATGGTCAATGCGGGCGAAGTGGCGGATGGTTTGTTTGTTGTCGGCGTGTCGGCTTTTTCTGTCGGCATTGCGGGCGTGGCGGCATCGTATTGCAGAATTGCGGAGGAAGCGTATTTTATTTGGGTTGCGTTGCTGTATGTTGCTGTGCTGGCGTTTGCGGCTGGCGTGGTTGTTATGTGGAAGGCTGAAGAAGTGGGCGGTCTGGTTAATAAAGTTCATTCTAAGTTGAAAAAGTTGTTTGAAAATTGATTAAGTCTTGTTCAAATTATTGCTTGAATATGGCGGAATGCAAAGTTATTAATATTGAAGATTTAAAGGAAAATAATCAAAGATTGTGCTTGTCGGCTTTAAGGGCTTTCGGCAAGTGCTTTTTGTGTCCTTATTATGAAAACTGCGAGAGCAGAGTTGTTAATAAAGAATATGAAAATTTGATGAGGAAAAAGAGAAGATTGCTGAATGAATTAAAATTATTAAACAATGAGATTGAAAATATGAAAAAGAAAGTAATTATGAAGATAAACGGGCATGAGGTTATAGAGGCGGATTTAAGGCCTCTTGGCTCGAAGCACGATAAAATGTGCATTAACTGCGGGATTACGGGGCTGAGAGAGCTTAAAAAACGAAAATGCGGAGAGTGAGAAACTGGGAAATGGTGAAAAATAATAGTCCTGTGAGCATTGCGTGGGTGCATGCTGATAAAACTGTGGAAGTGTATTGGTCTGGGTCTGGGTATTCTTTTTGCGTGGAGGATGAAAATGGCAATGTGGTTTTCAGGTCTAAATTGTATGAATCTGAGCGGGAGGCGGTTGAAAAGGCAGTTGAGTATATGCAAACTGCTTAAAGGTGTAAATCATGGCGAGAATTAAAGGTTGGGATAAAGTTGGATATTGCAGGTGGGTTAATCGAAGCACGGGCAAATTTATGCGTGTAGTGAGAATA
>Ga0190334_1001312_pt1 | contig 10902 bp, 9 predicted proteins | sample 48720478_MG_FD_161270 | JGI IMG/M metagenome (GOLD analysis project Ga0190334, IMG submission 161270) | Hydrothermal vent sediment bacterial communities from Southern Trench, Guaymas Basin, Mexico - 4872-04-7-8_MG | ecosystem: Environmental > Aquatic > Marine > Hydrothermal vents > Sediment ...
GTAAAAGAAAAATATCTATATAAGACCGTCCCAGGGATTCAAGCGCATCTTTAATGCTTTGCTCCATTTTTTTATATGTTTGGGCGCTGGATTTAGTCGCAATAATCACCTCACCATCATAGCCTTCCAAGGCTTTTTTAATGTGGGGATATGTTTTATAAACTTCGGCCGTATCAATAAAATTAATACCCCTCTCTAGAGAGGCACGGATAAGTTTTGCCCCCTCTTCAACAGAAATATTTGCCTGCAAAGGCCCAATGGGTAAGGCACCGAAACACATCTCGGTTACTTTAATTCCTGTTTTTCCTAAAGAACATTTTTTCATATTTTTTAAATCCCTTTCTTTGAAAAATAAATTAAGAAGCGTTTCTATCTTTTTATAAAGATCTGTTGAATAATTTTCATAATTAAGTACCTCCTTTAGTGGTATAATTATACCAAATAAGTTACCTAATTACTGAGCATTAACAACCGTCCCTTGTCGCACTTGTCGCACTTTATTTTCTATTTAGATTTTTACACTCATCAATAAAACTCTTAAATATCTCAAAATGTTCATCATGGACATAATACATGCGTTCAGGGTGCCATTGTACGGCTATTATATATCTATTATTAGTTGATTCAATTGCCTCAATAACTCCGTCTCTAGTTTTGGCAGTTATTTTAAACCCCGGAGCTACGTCCTTAACAGCTTGATGATGAAATGTATTTGTGTATATATCTTTATTTTTGTGAATATTATATAACTTACTATTCTCCTCAATTAAAACCTTATGAAAATAATCACTTACCGGGCTTCCGACTTGTCTGTGGCATATACAATTCGGTAATTGTGTACTCAAATCTTGATATATGGTACCACCGGCTGCAACATTAATTACTTGCATGCCTCTGCATACTCCTAACATGGGAAGGTCTATTCTAACTGCTTTTTTGTATAATTCTATTTCAAATTTATCACTTTCAATATTAGTACTTCCTATACCATATATAGGATCTTCTCCAAAAAACATAGGATTTACATCTATCCCACCGGTAAAATAGATTCCATCTAATATATCAAGATATTCTTCGCCTTCTCCCCCGGTATAAGGTAGGATAATTGGTAACCCTCCTGCTTTAGATATTACATCAATATTTCTGTAATGTAGTTTAGCGTAAAAACCACTATTTTTATTTTCCACACTACAAGTTATTCCTATCCTCGGTTTCATAATGACTCCTTATTAAATTTAAGATTATTATATTATGGTTTTAAAGTAACAATATATTCTAACATCTCTTTAATGTGTCAAAGAACCGTCCCCTGACACACTTGTCCCAATTAAAAGAAGTAATTTTAGACTATTATGGTAATCGGCTATACTCATCATCTCCACTTGACTGTGGGTATATTTTACCGGGATACACAGGGGGATTGAATTTAATCCCGCTTCAAAAGCAGCAGCAGCATCAGTGCTTCCTCCGGTTACAATCTCCTGCACTTCTATCTTATTTTTCCGGGCAACTTCTTTCACAAAATTCCTGAGCCTTAAAGAAGATACCCCTTTTCTATCTGCCAGTCTAATTACTGGGCCTCCTCCGGTACGGGCAGGGCTTTGATGAAAGTTCCCCCAGGGGAGATTACCTGCAGAAACTGTATCTAAAGTATAAATTTCATCAAATGAATTTCGGGCAGAAAAAGCTTGAGCTCCTCGTAATCCGGTCTCTTCCTGTATGGTCCATACTAAGGTCACGGTATTTTGAGGAGGATGATGGAGGAACTCATTCAAAAGAAGCAGGTTGAGGGCACATCCTACCCGATCATCAAGGGCTCTGGTAACTACATATTTTTCATCAAGAATTGTAAAATCCTTCTTCAGCCTGGCCGGTAAGATGGGAACAATCTCTCTTTCTTTCGCTTCCTGATCACTTTCTACTCCTATATCTATATATAGGTCATCCCAACTCAAAACTTTCTCAAATTCTTCTTTCTTGGATAAATGGGGTGGCTTAAGTCCGATGACGCCCTGAACCATTCCCTGGTCAGTTAATATCTCCACTACCCGATTATAGACCCCTCTTACATCCCAGCCACCTATCGGCTTAAACCTCAGATAGCCATTTTTCTCAACATAACTAATTAGAAATCCAAGCTCATCCATGTGAGCCATAAAAGCGATTTGTCTTCCCCCGCTCCCTATCGTGGTAGAAAGATTGCCTACCTCGTCTTCTTTAAATTCTGCTTGAGGGGACAATTTTTTAATCTTCTCTCTTATCGGCCCCTCAAAACCGCTTATGCCGAAAGTATCTATTAAATCTTTCAACACCTTAATTTTATCCATTTTCATCTCCTTTTTCCTGTTTATTAAAATAATAGAAAGGGTTTTAGTTATATTTTTATCTTTCGTTTTAAGGGCTAATCGGGCAGTAAATGACTGCTAGATATATTATCCGGTATTATCTGTAAGGTTTGTTTTCTTTATTAGTAGGGATTGTATGTTAAAATGCTATTTTATAATCACAAATTCATAGATATATCTAAAATAAGTTTACAACGCAAAACAACTTATTACAACTTGTTTATAAATATTTCTTATAATTTTGTTGATTTAAAGGTGATTCAATGTGGAAACATTCTATTTTTTCTGTGGTTTAATTTTCTCTTTCACGAGGTTTTCCTTTGGGGCTTCATCCATAGTAATACCTAAAATTTCAACCATCCGGCTAAAAACTCCTCAAGTCCCAAAAGTGTCCGCTAAAAGTTACCGGATTATGGCTTAGTCCAACCATTTCCTATCATTTCTATATTGTCAAGAGAGCCGTCCCCTTGACAGTTTATCCTTTGATGCCCGAACGGGTAAGGCTTTTTACGAAAAGGGGTTGGAGTATGAAGAATAATATGAGTGTGGGAATTACCGCTGCTACTGTCCCAGCCATGATGACTCCCCAGTTACTTGCTCCTTCAGCATCGATTAACATTTTTACTCCTACTTGAACGGTCTTCATCCTGTCTTCCATGGTTATTATTAAAGGCCAGAGGTAGAAATTCCAGGCGTAGATAAAATTAATAATCGATACTCCGCCGATCATCGACTTGGAAAGAGGGAGCAATATCTTTATAAAATAAGCCATCGGTCCGGCACCGTCTATTCTTGCCGAATCTTCCAGTTCTTTGGGAATCATCAGAAAATGCTGCCGTAATAAAAAAGTGTTGGTGGCACTTGCCATAAAGGGAATGGTTAGAGCCCAGTAAGTATTTACCCAGCCAAGCTTGGCCATAAGAGCGAACAGGGGAACAATCATTATTAGTTCAGCAGGTAAAAATAGAGTGGCAAACAGAAAGGAAAAGGCAAAGTTTTTGCCAAAGAAATTAAAATTAGCAAAAGCATAGCCGGCGAGAGTGCCGGTAATCAATTTACCGAGAGTAATCATTATCGCTACAATAGCACTGTTGAGAAATAATCTGTCAAAGGGCACTGTTTTAAAGGCATTAGCGTAATTCTGTAAATGTATTGCTACCGGAAGAATTTTTGGCGGGAAGGAAAAAACTGCCTGCGGAGGCTGTAAGCTCATGGTGAAAGCAAGGATTAAAGGCAATACAAATATAAAGGACACAACTATTAATACTATTTCAGATATAATCACATCTGTTCGCTTTTTAGTAGATATCTTCATCAGTTATCTCCTTTATTGGTAGTGAACGTAACGTTCGCCAACTTTAAAATATACCATAGTAACAACTATCATAATAGCAATCAGAATTACACTTTGAGCAGAAGCAACTCCTGCTTTTTGAAAATAAAAACCGTCTAAATAGAGTCTGTATATCATATTAGTTGTATATTGTCCCGGCCCGCCCTTGGTCATAACATCAATAATGGCAAAGGAAGAAAACATAGTGGAAACTATATTCATAATTACTAAATAAAAAGTAATTGGGGAGACCATGGGGAAGATTATCTTCCAGGTTCTATCCATAGAGGAAGCACCCTCAATCGTGGCCGATTCCAGAATCTCTTCCGGTACATTCTGGATGGTGGCAATATAAAAGATCATATCGAAAGGTAATATTTTCCACACTGAAGCAAATATTATGGCATAAAAGGCATGGGGTTTAGAGGTCAGCCATTCCACCTGAATCCCCATGGTAGTCTGAAAAAAATAACTTACGTGACCCACAACCGGATTCAGTAAGAAAGTCCATAAAGCTCCGGCTATCGCCGGAGAAATAGCATAGGGAGCAAAGATTAAGGTTCTATAAAATCTCACCCCGGGAATTTTTTTGACCATAAGAAGAGCAAGTAAAAAAGATGATAAAATAGTGATACCCACCGTTGTGGCAACATACAGGATAGTAAATCTTACCGAATAGAGATAGTCAGAATTAGCAAAGAGCTTTAAGAAGTTTTGCAAGCCGATATATCTCATCCCTCTACCAAAAGGCAAAACCCTATACAAGCTGGTTTGCAAGGAAACTCCGGCAGGCATATAGATGAATAATACAATTATTATAAAAGTGGGTACTAATAAAAAATATGGCGTCCATTTTCTCATTACTTTGTTTTATCCTTTTTTATAAAAACTATAACTAGCTTAAATAAAAGGAAGGCAGCAAATGCTGCCTTCCTCTAAAATTATACTATCTTTACAGTCCTTCGTAATCTCTAATAGCCGTAGTTGCTTCTTTTTCAGCAGTAGCCAAAGCTTCTTCGGGAGTTAAATCCCCATTGAGCATTTTCTGTACATTAGATTCTACAATATTTCTTACTTCAGCAAAAGCACCGATAATAGCTCCGTTACTATTGTAGTTTTGGGTAGAAAGCAGAAGCTGCATGATGGTAGTAAGATTATGCGGAGATTCGGAATAATACCCTTGAGCTAACAGGTCTTCTACTGCATCTTTTCTCACCGGGAAATAACCGGTTCCGGTATGCCACTTTATCTGTTGGGCGGATTCGGCCATAAATTTAACAAATTCCCAGGCTGCTTTGGTCTCAGCTTCCGGTTTTCCAGCAACCATCCAGAGACTACCACCGCCGATAACCACTCCACCGGATTCTGCATCTGCCGGTACTGGCATGAAAGCACTTCCCAATTCAAAATTGTTCTCCTTGGCTGATTTTACCATTAGTGCAACATCAGAAGTAGAAGTAATTAACATGGCTACTTTCTGGGAAATAAAAAGATTTCTGGCGCCAGTCCAGTCGTGTACCTTTGTATTAATCATATATCCCTCTTTGGACAAATCATTCCACAAATTAAATACTTTTAAACCGGCTTCCGAATTAAATATGGCTTTGGTAGGTCTTCCGGTTCTTCCATTATTGTTATCAACAAGACCGGCGTTCTGTTTAGCCATAAATTGCTCGAAGAACCAGCAGTGGAGATTCCAGGTGATACCTGCTTGAACCACATTGCCTTTATCATCCTTTACCGTTAACTTTTCAGCATAGTCGAGTAATTCTTCGTAGGTCTTAGGTGGTTTGTTGGGGTCTAAACCGGCTTTTTTAAACAGGGTTTTATTGTAAAACATAACAGCATTGGAAGAATTAAAAGGCATACAGTAGAGTTTGCCGCCTACCCGGTAATAATTGAGAACCTGAGGCATAAAGGTTCCGATATCAAAAGTAGGGTCTGCGTCAATTAAATCCTGCATGGGGACAGCGACTTCACCGTCTATTAACATCTGAGTAGCAATATCATAACCCTGGACTACGTGTGGCGCTACACCGGATTGAATGGCTACATTTAATTTATTGATAGTATCACCATAGCTTCCGGTATATTGAACCTCTACATTTATATCCGGATTTAAAGCCATAAAATCATTGGCCATCTCTTGAAGTAGTTCGATTCTCCATCCGCCCATCGCATGCCAGAACTGAACATTAATCTTATCAGCAGCCATAGCAACCGAACTGACTGAAAATACTACGATTAAAAGTGTAACAAAGATTATCTTTTTCATTTTTTCCTCCTAAAATATTTTTTAATTATTACTCAGCAACTTTTATGCTAAGTTAGCAAAAACTAAAATTCACCTCCTCTCTGATTTAGAGATTTTTATCTGATAAGCAGTAAAATAATTTTAGTTCTGAAGCTATTTTAGATGTTAAATGTTGCAATAAAATTACAAAATAATTAAGATTTAATTAATAATTTTTAATCTAAAATCGTGCATTATTTTTGATTTAAAAAATTACTTGAATGAACTATATTTTTTTATCCGTCAAAATATTTTCAAGAGAAAAGAAAACCTATTTAACGTGTAGAAAATCACTTCTACGCATTAAATAGGCTTTTCTCTTTATCTCTAGCCATAATTTAATTTATTTAACATGCTTTTCACTTCGGTTATCTATATTCTAACGAGATTTATTGTAGTTGTCAATTAATATATTCGTATTACGTATCGCATATTGCATATTGCAAGAAAATAGTTAGTTGGCTGTTGAAAAAAATTGTGAATACAAATGCCATGCTTAGAGTAAGACGGCGATATTGATTTTTCCTGTTTCTCCCAGGTCATTTGATACTATCTCGCATTTAGTTCTGAAAAGACAGGCGATTTTACCGGGCACTTTTGACCGGTATTCGGTCAAGGCATAATAATTTGCCTGTCCTTTGGCAATTACCAGATCAGCAGTCTGAAGTTCTCCTTTTAGCTGGTCAGACATTTCATCAAGGGAAATGCCCAGTGTATCCGGTCCGGCTAAAATGATTTCTGAGGCAGCCTCTTGGAGGCTTACTGTTTCTCCGTCTTCCATAGTGGCATCACTGGTTATCGGCCCTCCCCTTAAAGCAGAAGTCACTGAAGCTCCATATCTTCTGAGCTCTTTAATCAATAGTTTATCAAAAGCAATCTCACCCACGTTATCATGGATATAAAGTATTTTGGACGAGCTTTTAGCTGTCCGGAGAATTTCGGCTCTCCGGTCTATTTTTAATCCCTCCGAAAGGCAGTCCCGAAGCTCCTCTATTATTTCAGCCATCTGAAAACCATAGCCGGTTCCTACTGTGCGAAAATCAAGATGGTTGCTGGCAATAGCCCAATTAACCAAAAATGAAAACCTTTCCGATTCCTCCAGCCCCTCTGCTTCCAGGGCAATCTTTTCTGCCATCTCTATACCCAGCTGATTACACTTGTCTCTTCTTTCTTTAAAAGGAATTTCTATTCTCGATATCCTCTTCAGGATTCTATGGGCTTCGGTGATGAAGTAAGAAGGAATTTTATCTGTGGAGAACTCTCGAGCTAAGAACTGAAAAGATTCCTTTAATATCTCCTTTTTTATTTTTTCTTCTAAGGGAATTAACTGTAAAGCCCCGCACAAATCGTCTATTATACAACTCGCACAGTTCAAATGTGTACGCATCCAAAATTACTCCTTACTCTTTTTATTTGGTTGTCTGCATGGCAATTCCCTGAACAAAGCTTTTCCGCAAAACCAAAAGGACTATAAGCGGAGGCAGCATAGCAATCACCGTGCCGGCCATGATAACATTCCACTCGGGAGCTATCTGCTCACTGGCCAAGAGCATCTTAATACCAATTTGTATAACCCGCATTTCGCCGGTGGTGGTGACAATTAAGGGCCATAAATACTGACTCCACATAAAGATAAACTCTATTACAAATAGAGCGGCAATATTAGTCTTGGAAATAGGAACCAGAATTTGTAAAAAATAACGCATAGGGCTTGCCCCATCAACCCGAGCAGCGTCCGGGAGGTCTAAAGGTACAGTCATGTAGAACTGTCGAAAAAGAAGCAGCCCGGTTGTGCTGGCAAAAAACGGTACCATAAGAGCATAGTAAGAATTTATCCAGTTAAAAGTTGCCATTAACTGATAAGTCGGAATAATACGGACGGGAAGAGGGAGCATTTGGGTAATCATACACAGAGAGAATAACAGGCCCTGGCCACGAAATCTAAAGTGGGTGTAGGCAAAGGCGGCCATTAATGCCAGGATAGTCTTCACTACGGCTACTACTACTGAAATCAACGTACTATTAAAAAATAACCGCCCTATATTAACTCGCTCCCATGCATCTTTAAGATTGCTCATAAATTGGTTTCCCGGTATAAGTTTTGGTGGATATTCGTAGGACTCCTGAAAGCTTAAGGTACTGGTAACTAAAGCGAAAAATACCGGAAAAGCCAGAACTATAACCAATATAATAAGTATTGCATGAATAAAAATTTCGTTTCGAGTTTTTCTTGTCATAAAATATTACCTCATCGGAAATAAATAGCTTTTCTGGTAACTATTCTCAATTGAATAATCGCTACCACAGAAATTACAAAAAATATTACAAATGATTGGGCTGATGCATATCCGGTATTCAGATGAATAAAACCATCGCGATACAATTTATATACCAGAAGTTCTGTCGCATTTCCCGGTCCGCCCCGGGTCATAATATCTATCAACCCGAAAACCTGGAAGAAAGCATAAAGCATATTAACAAATAATAAAAAGCTGGTAGTGGGGGAAAGCATAGGAAAAGTTATACGCCAAAAAGCTTTCCAGGGGCTTGCACCATCAATTTGTGCGGCTTCCAAAAATTCGTTCGGTACGTTCTGTAATCCTGCCAGGAAAAAAATAATATTGTAACCCAGCATCTTCCAGGTAGCGGCAGCAGCTACTATAAATAATGCTAACTGGCCGTTAGTCATCCAATTCATCATATATCCGCCAGATAGTTTAGAAACAATATAAGGGATAAGTCCGGTGGCAGGTGCAAACATGGAAGCCCAGATAACGCCGGCGATTGTCGGAGAGATAGCGTAAGTCCAGATAAGAGCGACTTGATAGAAGCCCACTCCTCTGATCTTCTGGTTGAGTAATTGAGCAATCGCCAGTGAAATAGAAAGTCCGATAATGATAACAAAAGCAGCAAACTTAAAGGTAGCTACAGCACTGTTTAGATAGTCCGGGGAAGAAAATAAACGGATATAATTGCGAAGTCCCACATATATAGTTCTCGTGCCAAACGGCGTGGAGACAAAGAAAGATTCATATATACTTTGACCAAAAGGACCGATTAAAAAGATAAAAATTACCGCAATAGATGGAGCAATAAGTATATAAGGTAAAAATTTGTGTCCCGGAAATCTGTCTTCGTGCATTCTTTCTCCTCTTGATATTGTAAGTATAGTATTTAAAAATTACGGGAGCAAGTTCTAAACTTGCTCCCGACGTACTGTGGTATACTTTTATTTGCCGTAAAGTTCTACGTAGTCTTTTAATAACGCATTCATCTTTTCTGCTGCTTCGTTCAAAGCATCTTTCGGAGAAAGCTCACCACCAATGGATTTCTCTAAAGCAGCTCTAAAGTGTTCTCTCATTGCCACAAAGGGGCCTAAACGAACCCCGGTTGCCGCTGCAGTATCTCTTCTTCCGGCAAGAATCTGAAGGAAGGCGGTAAGGAAGGTTTGGTCTGCAGAGAACCAACCCTCATCTAAGAGGGCTTTAAGTGCGGCTCCACTCACCGGGAAGTATCCTGTCCCCTTGTGCCACTGGATAGCAATATCTTTTTGGCCAAGAAACTTAAGGAATTCCCAAACACCACGAAGTTCTTCTTCGCTTTGTCCTTTAGTGACCCAAATGCTCCCGCCTCCGATTACGGAATTCCCTACCGGGTAACCCTCGAAACGGGGTAAGAAGCTGGTGCCAACCTTGAATTCAGAAGCTTTAAGAATACCAGCCAGTGATGAAGTAGATTGAATGAGCATAGCTATTTGACCGGCTTTAAAGGCTGAATTTGCTGAGTATTCCGCTCCGCCGTAGATATAGATTCCTTTGTCGTGCAATCTTGTCCATGTCTCAAGGACTTTATGCCCAAATTCGTCATTAAAGACCACTTTTTTTGCCAACCCAGCTCGTCCGTTCTCATTGTCAGCATAAAGGTGGTTATGATAAGCCATCATTTGTTCAAAAATCCAGCTGGGCCATCCTGTAGAATAGACATGGTCCACTACTCCGCTTGCCAGGATTTTTTCTCCATACTCTTCCATCTCTTTCCAGGTAGTAGGTGGTTTATTCGGGTCAAGCCCGGCTGCTTCGAAAAGGTCTTTGTTGTAGTAGAGCATAGCAGTAGATGAGTTAAAAGGCATCGACCAGAGGTTTCCATCTACAGAGTAGTAATGAGTAATAGGGATGACATATTGTGCCCAGTCCCAGGTTTCTCCCAACATTCCAGGGATTTTATAAACAGGGGTAATAGCATCACTGTCAATCATCGTCTGAGTCCCTACTTCATAAACCTGAACCATATTTGGGCCTGTTTTGGTAGGATATGCTGCAACATATTTGGTTAGTGTTTCCGCATAAGAACCGGTAAAAAGCGGCTTAACTTCAAAATCGGGATGAGTGGCATTAAAGCTTTCGATGATCGACTCTAATACCCCAAGGCGCGATCCGCTCATTGCATGCCAGAAAGTTATGGTTACCGGTTTTGCCAGAGCAGTTCCTGCTGACAGCAATAAACACAGAGTTAAAACTAAAATAATTAAAAAACTTTTTCTCATATTCATGGTTAAATTAAAACCTCCTTAATAATGTTAAAACTTATTAATTGATACAATATTATTTCTATACATCACCCCCCATCTTAAATTAGTAGCTCATGCAGAATTGCCATTTCCTAAGAGTTTGCTGAGAGCGGAGGAACTGAATAACCCCATCGGTAAGTCAGTAAAGCTTGCTCGTATTATAAGCAATATCGAACTGATAGGGTTCTTCCTCAAGTATCCACGCTTATCTGATAGTTAGTCAGCGAAGAATTTTTAGTATTCCGGGTTATTTTAATTATAAACTAATTGCTGCTATATTTAAAGAAAAAATTATCTTTGTTTAATTAAAACTACCATAATTCTTTTTTGCTGGTGGATACGGCCAGGACTCCTTTTTGAAATA
>Ga0190334_1001313_pt1 | contig 10898 bp, 8 predicted proteins | sample 48720478_MG_FD_161270 | JGI IMG/M metagenome (GOLD analysis project Ga0190334, IMG submission 161270) | Hydrothermal vent sediment bacterial communities from Southern Trench, Guaymas Basin, Mexico - 4872-04-7-8_MG | ecosystem: Environmental > Aquatic > Marine > Hydrothermal vents > Sediment ...
AAGTTGTGTTAAATTTTCTTTTGCCTTGAAAATCTCATTAATCTTTTTTACTGAGCTTGCTTTCACACCAAGCTGTTTTAATTCTTTATTAACACTTCTTACTCCAATTTTTTTCAGTTTATCCAATATAATAATGGCGGGCATGCGCTTTTCTTTTTTTACATTGGCATATTCAAGGACCCCGTTTAATAATTTTCTATTATTAACTTCAATGTAAGCATCTAAACCCAATTCTTTAAACACACTTAAAGCGAGTTTTATTATTTCTGCGTCTGCTATCACTTCATTTGTGCCGACAATGTCAACATCACACTGATAAAATTCTCTTGTCCTGCCTAATTTTATAGGTCCGTCTCGATAGACACGACCAATTTCATATCTCTTGAAAGGCAGTTTTGTATTAGGATTCATGGCAATATATCTGCACATTGACAATGTTAATTCAAACCTTAACCCTAATTTTCTTTTACCCCTGTCTTTAAACTGGAAAATTTCTTTTTGAGCATCGCTGTCAGCACCTGCCCCATACTTGACAGATAAAACATCATATCTCTCAATAATTGGTGTCTCTAATGGATTATACCCGTACTTTTCAAAAACTTTCTTTAATTTATTAGTAATGTTTTGTCGAAGTATCATCTCTTCTGGTTTGATATCTCTTGCACCCTTTGCATTTTGCAGTTTCATATTTATTACCTTAATCTTGTATGGTTTTTATAATTTTTGATAAAAATATGGAATAATAACTAGTAAGAATTAACTATGATGGCAGTTCATATTATCTATCATACTTGCTATTAGTTAATTGTTATATATAAAATTAACGTGATTAAGGTAAAGTCAACTATTGTGTGTTAGAGATTTTTTTGCTAAATTTTTTAGAGGAGAGAATCTTTTGATTTACTCAAAAAACTCACATAACTTGACATTACCCGTGATTAAGCAAATCTTTTAAATATATCTTGTTTCTCCAGAGCAGAAAATGAATAATAATTTACTATCATTCGTAATTTCCAAATTGGGGTGTACAATTTGAATATTTTGTTTTTTGCGGATGTGCATGGAGACATGAATACTTTTCGTAATTTAAAAAATAAAGCAGCTAAAGCAGACCTTGTTGTTTGTGCCGGTGATATAAGTCAGATGGAGATTAACTTGCCTAATTTAATAGAATATTTAGACACTTTTAATAAGCCAGTTTTGATGATTCATGGTAATCATGAAGACGAACGCAGGTTAAAAGAATTATGTGAACAGTCTAATAACTTGATTTTTCTCCATAAGGCTGTTCATCACATTAATAAATATATTTTTATGGGGTACGGCGGAGACGGTTTTTCTACCAATGATCCAGAATTTACTAGGGTGGCAAACGCTTTTTTCAAAAAAGAAGCAAAAGATAAAGACAAAATAATCTTTATTACGCACGGACCCCCTTATGACACAGTTATTGATAATTTAAACTGGGATAATAGAGGCAATAAATCTTACCGAGAATTTATTGATGATATTCAACCACATATTGCAGTTTCTGGCCATTTACACGAGAATTCCGGCAAAACACATCAGATTGGCCGTACTTTATTTATTAACCCTGGAAAAAAAGGTGTCCTTATAAATATTTAATTTATAATTGGTAGAGACGTTTTTTGCGTTAATTCAGAAGGAATATCAATGTCTTGTCTTATCTCTTATTCAAACTTCATGATTCTATCAGCTCTATCTTCTTTCATTAATAAGACAACAGAACTTTCTGGCTTTTCATCTATGTATTTTAGACCTGAAGAGTTTGCAACTTTTTCCGCAAATTCTTTTATTTCATCATGGCTTGGCATGTTTTCTTCTTTTAACCTATGTTTAGAATAACCAACGTGCATATAACCTTTACATTCAACAAAATCATAATGTCCTTCTAGTTCTTTGATAAATTCACCGTATTTTTCAGGATAGACCATGTTATAACCTTTTGTCAAGGTCAATCTGAGAACACGCCTCGTGTTTAATCTTTTCATTATTTGTAGGGTTTTGTTAAAATTCCCCCAGGCATTTTTTGTTAAAGCATTAGTAGTTTTCTCGAATAATTCTTTATTTGGAGCTGCTAATGTTATATAAAATTGAGTTGGTTCATGCCCAATTAATTTTTCAACCATATCTGGAAAAGAGCCATTTGTAACAAGGTAAGCAGTCATTCCTCTATTATGAATTTCATCTATTAATTCTGGCAATCTAGGATACATTGTAGGTTCTCCTGTAAGAGAAATAGCAAAGTGTAAAGGTAATTTCATTTCTTTTAGTCTGGCTTTATTGGCTTCTTTATTACCTTGAAAACCTATTAATATCTTAATATGTTCTTTTATACAGCCGTCTACAATATCTTTTGGATTATCTATTGGGCCAGACCATTCTCTACTAGCAGTAGAAATATCACGCCAGCAGTGCCAGCACCTAAAATTACAATGTTGTAATGCAGGAGTCATCTGTACGCAACGCCATGTTTTTATACCATAAAATATATTTTTATAACATACACCTCTATTACGTAGAGAATTTTTAGTCCAGCCGCAGATCTTAATAGCAGAATGATTTCCAATAATCCTGTAACCTTGTTTTTCTAGTTCAAGACGTTTTTTTTGTGTAATCATCTTTTCTATGAAATATTAAGATGTTTAAATAATTAGTTTTAAAATTTATCATACTTTGTATGATTTTCTTAAAGTTTATATATATCTATTAAATTATAGTTTAGCTATCTTATGGTAAGGCAGATAAGAAAAACTAAAAAAAAGAAAAACCCTGAAATTAAGCTAATTAGAAACTCTATAATTGCTATTATTGCTATTTTACTTTTAATAAAAATCAGCAAAACAATTTTTTTTATTGTTGTGTTTAGTATTCTTGCTTACGTGCTTAAATTAGTTAGAGGTAAATTTGGCTTGAAACCAGTTGTTTTGGACACATTACATTTTTCTACAATAATGATATCAAAATATATAGGAATACCTCAGGCAGTTTTGTTTGTTGCTATTAACACAATTGTTATAGATTTTCTAACTTTTATTGCTTCTGATGGAACATTCGCAAATTTCTTTTTTTATGTTTTCTCTTCAATTTTCGGTGTGCTTGTTTTTGATAATACCAGTTCAGTTGTCTTTGGAAGCGTTGCAGCCCTTATTTATTCAATACTATATTTCCTATACAGAACATTTGTAATTCCAAACCCACCCTTCCAAGTAATATCAAAATGCACTACAAGTTTTATATTTACATTCCTTTATTTATCTTTTTTCGGACCTTTGGTAAAACTATTAATGACCGGAATATAGAAATATTAGAAAATATTGCTATAAAAAATGCTAAAAAAACAAAGTTTGGTAATAAAGATTTGTTTTGCAGTAATTAATATGGTAATTTTTTCTGTTTTACTACTGTTGTTGTTAAATAATATTATTATACCTGAGATTTTTCTTGCTTTTATCTTTGTACAGGTCATGGTAAGTGGTTTTTTCTTTGGCCGATATCTAATGTATAAAAAATGTAAAAAACTAGCTTTAAGTATGAAATTCCGTCTAGTAACAACCGGATTTTTAGAACAGGCCAGATTCGAAGGAATTTATAAAAAAAACTGGTGGCAAATACATTTTTCTAGCAGACCGTATGGTGAATACTGGGGAATGCCCCGCACTTATATAAAATTACAATATAAAGAGAAAAAGAAATTTGACAAAACCATATTAAAAAAATATGAGAATTATCAAATTAATGGTTTAAAAATAGATTCTGTTGAACACGTCACAAGGCCATATAAAAATTATCTTTTAATGAAGCTAACCTGGTTTATTTTTAGCAAAGAAAAACTCCACAAATTAATGAATCTGTTGTTAAAAATTTCTAAAGAAGCAGAAATTAAGAAAAGAAAATCTTAAATAACAATACATTCTTAGATATTCTGTTATGAAGTTAAGTAATAAGATTTTGTTATATAGCATTATATTCTACATTGCTCTTATTTTAGTGCAGTATTCATTTTTTCTAATTAAAATTAATGAACTTAATAGTCTTACAGCAAAAGCTTCTGGTGAGATACAGTTTTGTGTTAATCATCCGCCACAAGTAAATTATACTTGTCCGCTAACAACAAACCAAAATGATGAATATTATTGCGAGGTGAATGCAACTGATGTAGAAGGTGATGTAATAGATTTTCAGTTAGATTTTTTTCCACCGCCTGCTATGTTTAACATGACTAATGACTGGATAATTAATTTTACACCTGATCAAAATGATACAGGAAATAACACATTTAGAATTACTGTCTGGGATTATTCTGTTTGCACAAATAATTTAGCTTATGAAGATTTCACGTTGGAAGTATTAGATGTCAATGATCCGCCTGTTTTAATAAGGCCAATACCTAATCAGACATGGAACCAGGGAGACCCAGAATTGACAGCGTTTGATTTAGACTTTTATTTTTGGGATCCTGACGGAGATCCTCTTAACTACACATGGACAATACTCGCAAACATTCAGGTCAGAATTGATAATGATAATATTATTTATTTTTGGTCGCTACCAACATGGTACGGTACTGAGACTATTGTGTTTTTTGCATGGGACCCTTACATGGCCAATGCATCTAGCAATGATGTCTTGTTAAGAGTTACAGAAACAGTTACAGAGGAAGAGCCTAGTCCGTCTGGCAGTGGCGGTGGCGGCGGTGGCGGCGGTTTTGTGCCTGATTGTATACCTCAATGGTATTGTAGGCCGTGGGGACCTTGTCTGCAAGATAATTTACGATATAGAGAATGTTATGATTTAAACAATTGTAGTAATGATTTTGGTAAGCCAAATACTACTGAGCCCTGTGAATTCGTCCATACTTGTTATGATGGTATTAAAGGTCCAGAAGAAGAAGATATTGATTGCGGAGGACCATGTCCGCCGTGCGGCTCTTGCTATGATAATATTTGCAATAATGGAGAAGATTGTACAAAAGGCTTGACTACTGTCCCGGATTGTGGCGGTCCTTGTAAGGAGTGTGATTATTCGAAGAATGAGACATGTTACGACAACATCTGTAACAATAATGAAGATTGTACCTTTGGCTGGACAGAAATCCCGGATTGTGGCGGTCCTTGTGATGCTTGCCCGTTTTTTGAGCGGCCTGCTGCTGTCCGGGCATTCAACTGGGCTCTGCTTGTTGCTATAATCCTTTTAATAGTCTTGGCTGGATATATAATAAAACAGACATATCCAAACTTGAAAATTATTGTTCAGAAAAAGAAGAAAAAGTATTATGAAGAACGCCTGTTATTAGAAACCAAGATATCTGAATCTATATATGATAGTCTGATAAAACTTGAGGAACATTTAGATAAGGACGATATTGAAAAATTAATTTTGTTGTTTTCAACTACAGTTAGAAGATATTTTAAGAATTTATTAGGATTGAAATATGAGTTTACTTATGATGAACTTATTGATGATATTAATTCCCGTTCTATTAGTCCGACAATGAAGTCTGTGTTAAAAAAGTTTTTTGACAGGTCATTAGAGATTGAATTTTCCGGCAAAAGCGTTTCAAAACAAGAGTTAAGGGCAATGATATCAGAGTTTAAGCAGATAGTTGCCCATACCAGCGAAGAACCATTGAAAAGCGAAAAAAAGCTAGAAGATAAGAAAAAAAGTAAGAAACTTAGCCAGATAGATAAAATGTTCGTGAAAATATCTGAGGCAGAGACAGTTTTGAGAAGGGGAGATATTAATGCCGCCTACTTTAAATATATGAGGGTTGTGCATGATTACAAGTTATTATCAGCAAAAGAAAAAGAAAAACTTCATGGTTTCATTTCAAGGTTGTATGAGGAAATTAAACTTGCCCGAGAAAAGTTTGAATATGAAAAAGAATAGTTCTATTATGCTTTTTTAAGACCATAAAATAATAGTAACCTTTATAAACAGTGAAAATTTCCAAACGAGCATGCTCATGGTTTTCTCTCTTAGAATTAAGAATACATTTTAATATATCCAACTTAAAACTGTAGAGAAAACTATGCAAATTAACAAAAAAAATGCCCAAGTGGTGCAAACTTTTAAAAAAAGTTTGAGCAAAACAAGTGCGACATGCGCTCTTTCAGAGCTTAGTCACACATAAAAAAATGCCCAAGTGGTGTAGTCTGGCCTATCATAAAGCCCTGTCGTGCATGGCATGGAAAGGCTTTGACCCGGGTTCAAATAGTAAGGAAGGTCCAAACGTTTCGGCTTTGAAAGTCCCGGCTTGGGCGTTTTTATTTGGGCCGGTAGCTCAGCTTGGTAGAGCACCTGACTTTTAATTCAAGAGAAGAGATCAGGTGGTCGCGCGTTCGAATCGCGTCCGGCCCACTTTCCAATCAAAGGGGGGATCCCAAATCGCAAAAAAACAAACAAAAACAAACAAAACTGTGAAAAAACCAGTTAAGAAAACCAAAAAACCAACTATTTCTAAAAAAGTTCAAAAGAAAAAACCAGTTAAGAAACCAGTCAAGGCCGTAAAAAAAGCTGTTGTTAAGAAGGAAAAAAAGGTCAAGATTCTTAAAAAAGATGTTAAGCCGAAAAAAGAAGAAAAGTTTGACGTGCACCTCCATTATTTAGTCCCTAAGCATATTAAAATGTCTGAGAAAGAAAAAAAGGAGATGCTTGAAAAATACAAGATTTCATTGAATGATTTGCCACAGATTTTTATGGATGATCCTGCCATAGCCCATCTTGAATTAACTACTGATGATGTTATAAAGATTGAAAGGAGCAGCCAGACAACCAAGACAAGTTATTTTTACAGAAGGGTGATCAAATGAATAAAATTAATAAAATGAACAAAAGAAACACTCTCATAAAAAAATTCTTTGAAGAAAATTCGTTTGTTAATTCAGACATTGAATCTTTTAATAATTTCATTGAGATGGAACTGCAAAAAATCGTTGATGAGAATTCTACTATATTGCCAACAATAATCCCGCATACAATTGACGAGTTTAAGATTAAGTTCGGAAAAGTTACAATTGGCAAGCCTCAAATAACTGAGGCGGACGGTTCCAAGAGACCAATATTCCCAATAGAAGCTAGATTAAGAAAAATTTCTTACAGCGCACCTATGTTTATTGAAGTAAGTGCGCATGTGGATGGTATCCAGAGAGAGTCTTTTACTGCGCAGATTGGAAGTTTTCCTATTATGCTAAAATCAAAATACTGTCATTTACATAATCTGAGTGAGAAAGAATTAATAGAAAAGGGTGAAGACCCTTATGACCCTGGCGGATATTTTATTATTAATGGAACGGAAAAAGTCCTGATAAGTATTGAAGATTTGGCACCTAATAAAATGTTGGTAGAAAAAGATAATTTAGGTCCAAGCAAGTTTATTGGCAAGTTATTTAGTGAGCACGGAGCTTATAAAATACCGCATACAATTGAAAAAAGGAAAGATGATATCTTTTATTTAACCTTTACCAGAGTTAAAAAAATCCCTTTGATTGTAATAATTAAAGCTCTTGGATTAATTAAAGATGAAGATATTATGAATTTCACTGGTACAGAGTATAAAGAAGAGATTTTCATAAACTTATATGAGTTTGTCAATATCAAGAATGAGGAAGAGGCTCTTGACTACACCGCAAAAAAGATTGGTATAACCCAAGCAAAAGAAATCCGTATTGAGAGGATGAAAGAAATTCTTGATAAATATCTATTGCCGCACCTTGGCACGAACAGGGAAGACAGGATTTATAAAGCTTATAATCTGTGCAAGTTATTAAAAAAGTTCATTGCAGTTTCTCATGGGAAACTGGATGCGGATGATAAAGACCATTACATGAACAAGCGTCTTAAATTATCAGGGGTTTTGCTTGCGGACCTTTTCAGGGTTAACTTGAAAGTATTAATAGGCGATTTATTGTATAACTTTCAGCGTATTGTGAAGAGAGGCAAGTTTCCTTCTATTAAAGTTATAATTAGGGATAAATTGCTTACTCAACGTATCTATAGTTCAATGGCAACAGGGAACTGGGTCGGCGGTCGTAAAGGGATTGCGCAGAGGATGCAACGACTCAATCATCTTGAGACATTATCGCATCTGCAGAGAGTTGTAAGTCCGTTATCAGCTAGCCAGGAAAATTTTGAAGCACGTGCCCTTCACAGTACACATTTAGGCAGGTTATGTCCAATTGAGACACCAGAAGGTACTAATATTGGACTGAGAAAAAACCTTGCGTTATTAACTGAAATCACACAAGAACAGGATGAAGATTTCTTACTTAAATATCTTAAATCGGCCGGTGTTAATGTGGTGAAATAAAATGATGAAAAATAAAATTTTTCAAATGTCAAAAACCGGAGGTTTTTAACATGAGTGAAGTATTTTTAAATGGTAAATTTATTGGAAGTATTACAGATCCTAAAAAATTAGTAGACTCTTTTTTAGAAGAACGTAGAAAAGGCAAGATTAATTATTCAGTTAACATTTTTTATGACGATACTCTTGACCAGGTTAATATTGAAGCTTCTAGGGGGAGGGCTATAAGACCTCTAATAGTTGTAAAAGAAGGCAAACCCTTGTTGACAGACAGGCATATTGAACAGATAGAGAAAGGTGAGTTAACCTTTTCTGATTTAGTTGATAATGGTATTATTGAATATCTTGATGCAATGGAAGAGGAAAATGCGTTAGTGGCGTTTTTTGAAGATGAATTAACAACAGAACATACACATATGGAAATATTGCCTTTAGCTATAGTGGGGTTATGTACAAGTTTGGTTCCGTTCGCAAATTTTAATCAGTCAACAAGGTTGAACGCCGGCAGTAAAAACCAAAAACAGGCTTTGGGTTTCTATGTAGCTAATTATCTTGTCAGGATGGATATGGACGTTAATTTGCTGCACACAGCCCAGATACCTATTGTCAAAACATTGATGCATGATTCTTCAGACTATGAAAAACATCCTTCTGGACAAAACGTTGTTGTTGCAGTGTTAAGTTATGATGGTTATAATATGGAAGATGCTATATTACTAAATCGGGCCTCAGTAGAAAGAGGATTTGCCCGTTCTACTTATTACAGGCCAGTCATAAGCGAAGAACTTCGTTATTCTGGCGGCCTTATAGACAATATTTCCATACCTGATAAAGATGTTAAAGGATATAAAACAGAGAAAGATTACAGGTTGCTGGAAGAAGACGGCATAATTTTTCCTGAAGCAAAAGTGGCTGAAGGCGATGTTGTTATAGGTAAGACAAGCCCGCCTAGGTTTTTATCTTCATTAGATGAATATAACTTGACTACCAGTTCTAGAAGAGAAAGTTCAATGATGATTAAACATGGCGAACGTGGCATTGTTGATTTTGTTTTGTTAACAGAAAATGTTGAAGGTAACAAATTGGTCCAGGTAAGGTTACGTGATGAACGTATTCCAGAAATAGGTGATAAATTTACTTCAAGGCATGGTCAAAAAGGTGTTGTTGGTTTAATCATAGATACAGCGGACATGCCGTACTCAGCTTCAGGTATAATACCAGATATTGTTTTTAACCCTCATGGTATACCTAGTAGGATGACAATGTCTCATTTGATTGAGTTAATGGCTGGTAAAGTGGGCTCATTAGCAGGAAGATATATAGATGGTACCCCGTTTGAAAGCGAAAACCATGTTGATTTAAGAAAAGAGTTAGCTAATTTAGGGTTTAGAGAAGACGGTACAGAAACTTTGTATAATGGACGTACCGGGGAAATGATGACTGCCCAAATATATATTGGGGACATGTATTATTTGAAATTAAAACACATGGTTGCTAACAAGATCCATGCTAGGGCAAGGGGACCTATTCAATTATTGACCAGGCAGCCTACAGAAGGAAGGGCTAAAGAAGGAGGTCTCAGACTAGGGGAAATGGAGAAGGATACTTTTGTTGCGCACGGCGCTTCTTTATTATTAAAAGAAAGGTTTGACTCAGATAAAACAGTAGTGCCTGTGTGTGAAAAATGCGGTTTAATCGCAATATATGATGAGTATAAGAACAGGTCGTATTGTCCTATTTGTGGTGATAATGTTACTGTGTCAAACATTGAATTAAGTTATGCATTCAAATTAATGTTAGACGAGTTAAAATCCTTAGGAATATATCCAAGGCTGATGCTTAAAGATAAGTATTGAGGGTGAAAAAATGGATGATAATAATTATATTTTCAAAAAGGTTAGCGCAATCCAATTTGGTTTACTTTCTCCAAAGATGATAAAGCAAATGGCATCTGCTAAAATAGTAACGCCAGAACTTTATGATAAGGAAGGTTATCCAGTTGACGGTGGTCTTATGGACACAAGGTTGGGAGTTATTGATCCTGGCTTGAAATGTAAATCATGCGGTTCAAAATTAAAAGAATGCACAGGCCATTTTGGTTATATAGAATTGGCTAGGCCTGTTATACATGTCAAGTTTGCGAAACTAATCCTTGATTTACTGAGATGCACGTGCAAAGAATGTGGTCGTGTCTTAATACCGGACGACACTATAAAAAAATCCATTAAAAGATTAGAGAAAGTTGATGAAATAAAAAGTACACGCGCAAAATCAAGAATGGTAAAGGAAACTATTGTTAAGTTAAGGACAATCTTGAAATGCCCACATTGTTCTGCCAAACTAGAAAAAATCAAGATTGAAAAACCTACTACTTATTATGAAGGTGATAAACGTCTTAGTCCAATAGAGATAAGAACAAGGTTGGAAAAAATACCAGATGAAGACCTTGAACTATTTGGGTATAACGCCAAAGCAATGAGACCGGAATGGACTGTTTTGACGCTAATGGCCATCCCCCCTGTAACAATGCGCCCTTCTATCACTCTTGAAAGTGGAGAAAGGAGTGAAGATG
>Ga0190334_1001314_pt1 | contig 10888 bp, 11 predicted proteins | sample 48720478_MG_FD_161270 | JGI IMG/M metagenome (GOLD analysis project Ga0190334, IMG submission 161270) | Hydrothermal vent sediment bacterial communities from Southern Trench, Guaymas Basin, Mexico - 4872-04-7-8_MG | ecosystem: Environmental > Aquatic > Marine > Hydrothermal vents > Sediment ...
AAATTAAGGCGAGGCCGTCCCCGAAAGGGGACGGCCGAGCCATAAGGTCTGTATCTAAAACAAAAGGGTGAAAAGGGTGAAAGTCGGGAGGGTCTCAATTCATCTTTTTAGATCTTTTTTCTTGCTTTGGTGGATAAAATTTGGTAGGATTAGAGAGAAAGTTTGAAGCTCGTTAAGTTTAGGCACTCGAACATTGGTAGCGAACTCTGGTTTGTTAGAGAAAATTAAATTTTCTTCGTTCTGGAACGGAATTTTCGCCCCGCCCGCCGTTAGGCGGGCGGGGCTTTTTCCTGCCCAAAAATTTTTAAAATTTCCGAATAAAAAATTTTGCTTGACAGCAAAATTTTGGTATAATGGAAATGGACTCAGCGATTATACTTTCGGAACTAAAAAGCGGCAACCTTGCTTCGGTTCCGAAAGGAGCTGAGTCCAGCAGGTTGTCGCTTTTTAATAATTAAACTTAACCAACAAAAATATGAGCAAAACAAAATTCAAACAATGCGCTATTTATGTAAGAGTTTCAACAGACCTTCAAGCTGAAAAAGAATTTTCATCTTGCGAGTCTCAAGAGGAAAAAATCAGATCATTTATTAAAAGCCAGAATAACTGGAATATTTTTAAGGTTTATTCTGATCCTGGTTTTTTCGGAGCTACTCTTAATCGTCCAGCTTTGCAAGAATTATTAAAAGATATAAAGCAAAAGAAAATTGATATTATTCTTGTTTATAAAATTGACAGATTAACTCGTTCTCCAAAAGATTTTTATCAACTAATAGAGTTATTTGAGAAATATAATGTTAGTTTTGTTTCTGTTACCGAAAGATTTGATACCTCCACTCCAGCTGGCAGATTATTAAGAAACATAATGCTTACCTTTGCTCAATTTGAAAGAGAATTAACTTCAGAAAGAACCAAAGATAAATTGTTAGAGCGGGCCAGAAAAGGAATGTGGAATGGTGGCAGGCCGCCCTATGGATATAAAAGAGAAGATAAAAAATTAGTTATCAATAAAAAAGAGGCTGAAATTATCAGGTTGATATTTGAAAAATATCTTGAGACCAGTTCCATAAATAGAGTTTATGATTTTCTCAAAGAGAAAAACATAAAAAATAGACAAGGAAAAACTTTTAGCAGACCATTTCTGGCTCTTATCTTAAGAAACATTGTTTATACCGGAAAAACTAAATATGCTGGTCAAGTTTTTCAAGGAATTCATCAACCTATAATTTCAGAGGAGTTATTTGAGTTAGCTCAAAAAACTCACAAAAAGAGAGTTAGAAAATTCAGAATTTATCGGGATTTTCTCTTTGGTGGCTTAATTAAATGTAAAGAATGTGGTTATCATATGAGTGCTTGCTTTACCAACAAGCATAGAAAAGGAAAACTCAAAAGGTATTATTACTATCGTTGTACTTGTGTTAACAAAAAAGGTTGGCAGGCTTGTTCTACAAAGGAAGTTTCTGCTGAAAGATTAGAAAAATATATTTTGGAAAATTTAGAAAGAATCTCTTTGGATAAAAGCTATTTAGAAAATTTAGTTTTTAAGCTAAACCATAGTTTGAAACATAGCTTAAAAACTTCAGCTTCGCCCGTCAAAGATGGACTCGAACCATCGCAAGTATGCTCCAAATTTTCTAAATATTCGGTAGAAACTATTGTTTCTATTCTCAAGTCTTTTCTCTCTTTTCTTTCTTCAAGAAGGGGGGTCGAAAGAAATCTTTTGGCTAAAAGGTTTATCAAAGGTATTCTTTATTCTAAGGAATACATCAAAATAACCCTATTTTATTCGGAAAATCTCAAAAATTTTTGGGCAGGAAAAAGCCCCGCCCGCCTAACGGCGGGCGGGGCGAAAATTCCGTTCCAGAACGAAGAAAATTTAATTTTCTCTAACAAACCAGAGTTCGCTACCAATGTTCGAGTGCCCTCGGCAGGAATCGAACCTGCACTCGCGGGGTCCGCAACCCCGTGTTTTATCCATTAAACTACGAGGGCAGGATATTTTTAATTTATCACGGAGCTTTTTAAAAATCAATTGACTTCAATAAATTTTAGAGTTAAGATGAAGATGCTTGGAGGAGTGCGGCGAACGGTAAGCCAGCAGTTTGCTAAACTGTAACCGTCTAAAAAGCGGTTTGTGGGTTCGAGTCCCACCTCCTCCGCCAGTCAGGATTTTTCAAGTGGATAACTGCCTCGCGCCTCGCTTTCGCTCGGCGCTCGGCTACTAATTTATATTCATTTTTGAGCGAGAATTGGAAAGATTTATCAATTAAAATATGGTTCGAGCCGATATTTTTTAGAAATGTTGTCATTTCTGATTTATTTTTCTCCTTGATTAGTTTTCCCGCTTGATTTAGGGATAGAACAAAAGCACGAGCCGGTTCGAGCCAAGACACGCCTTTCTCCTCAAAATCTCTAATTTCCTCTTTCAGCTCTACCTTTTGGAAGAGCAGTTTCTGTTTTTGGGTGGTGTATTCTTCAGCCGAAATAATTTCATCAAGATAGGCAGAAAGTAATTTTTCGAGCTTTGTTTCAATGTCTTTTAACCGTTCTTTTAATCCTTGAACATAAATTTTGCTTTCTTCCCTTACTTTCCGTTCGTCTTTATCTAATTCGGACAAAACTTTTTTCGTGTTTTGGCTCGACAAAGAAACTTTTTGAAGATAGGAAATGATTTGTTCAGTCAGTGCTTCTTCGCGGATATATTTTTGCGAACAGGCACCGCGTTTTTTAGTACAGCGATAATAGATATGTCCTTTCTGCACTTCAGCAGTAATAGCGCAACCGCATTCTCCACAAGTAAGAAATCCGCGAAATGGAAAAAGGTGTCTGGCTTTTCTCTGTTGCTTGCGCCCTCTTGCCCTCATTACTTCTTGGCATTTATCAAAAAGCTTCTTTGTGATGATTGGCTCGTGCGATCCTTGATACATTTCACCATTGAAAGTAAATACGCCGTAGTAGAAGGGATTTTTAAGAAGTCGCTGGACACAGGAAACAGAAAGAATATTGCCTTTGTAACTTCGCGGTCCTAAATCTTTGAGAATTTTTGCTATTTGCTTGAGAGTGTATTTGCCGGTGGCATACAACTCAAAAGCCTTCTTGATAAATGGCGCTTTTTCTTCGTCAACATCAATATCTTTTGTTTTGTGATTATTAAAATAGCCAAGTGGAGCAAAGCCGGGCCAGATACCTTTTCTTAATTTTGTTCTGTGTCCACGCTTGATATTCTCCGAGAGATTGTCCACATAATACTTACTTTGCCCAAAGGCAATTTGGAGCATAAACTTGCCTTGTGGTGTATTTTCAAACCAAAAAGTTGGAAACTTCAGATCTTTGATTTTTCCTGTGTCCAGCAGATAGATAATTTTTCCACCGTCTATTGAATTGCGAGCCAATCTATCAGGATGCCAAGCCAAAATCCCCTCAGCTTTTCCTCGTTCTAAAAATGACAACATTTCAGTGAACTTCGTTCCCCCAGGTTCTTTGGCAGTTTGGGCCTCGCAAAGCAAGGCAACAATTTCAAGTTTTTCTTTGGCGGCAAATTCTTTTAGCTCAGCAAGCTGAGCTTCAATAGAAAGAACTTGGCGTTCTTCAGATTCTGATGATTTTCTTGCGTAGATAATGTACCTTATAGTATTTGAATTATTTTAATGAAAATTTTTCTTTTGTTCTTATATTGATAAATCTTTCCAATTTTCGCTCAAAAATGAATATAAATTAGTAGCCGAGCGCCGAGCGAAAGCGAGGCGCGAGGCAGTTATCCACTTGAAAAATCCTGACTGGCGGTGTATATTGAATATAGCTCGAATTTGTTTTCGTCCTCGCGCCGCCGCAGGCGGCGCGAGGAAAGAAAAATCGGGCTGGCGGCTTCGCCGCAATCTTTCCAAACTGCTAAAGAACCTGTAAAAAATATCGGCTCGAACCATATTTTACAAAAGAAAATTTTTATTGACATAATAACACAATCATGTTAAGATAGTTGTCAAAGGCAACAGCTCTTTGACAACTTATCTTACGGAGGTGAATTCCATGAAAAGAAGAAGACTCATGTGGATTAAACGAAGATTCCGTGACTTGATACTCTCAGGCGAAAAAACGCTCGAGGTTAGGGTTCTCTATCCTAACTTGAGATCGATAAGGAAAGGAGAGTTAATCAATCTAAACAACCAAGCGACTATACGGGTAAAGGATGTCCGTACCTATCCGACTTTTGAGGAAATGCTTTCTCATGAAGAGGCATCTCGAATCGTCCCGGGAAGCACTCGTGAAGAACTGCTAAAACTTCTTAAAAGTCTTTACCCTCCTTACAAGGAACGGCTGGGCGTCCTTGTGCTTGAGGTAGAACCTGTAGAAAACAATTCGTAAATAACCGAAAGGAGGTATGACCAATGGCAGAAGAAGTTGTGATTCGGGATTACCGAAAGGAAGACCTCCCGGCTGTAAAATGGTTGATGCTTCAGTATCTTCCTCGATTTTACGACGACATAGACGAGAGCTTCTCCGAATCTCTTACAGAAGCTCACGAGAAAGGCTACGACCCTTTTGGCTATTTCACCAAGGCAAAACGTGTATGGATCGCTGAGATAGAGGGTGAAGTAGTAGGAATGATGTCAGTCTCTATTAAGCGAGGTGACTCGGTGAAGATATCACCGATTCTTATTGATGAAGCTTACCGCGGCAGAGGAATCGGCCGAAAGCTGATTGAACGACTTGTGCAATTTGTGGAAGAAAACAATCTTCGCAAAATTTACTGCACAGTCGCGATTCAAAATACCGGCACGCTCGCCTTTTTTGATCGGCTTGGCTTCATCCGCGAAGGTTATCTCGAACAGCAGTATAAAGGTGGGATGACGGAAGTCGTCTACGGTTGGTTCCCCGGAAAGGAAATTCCAATTGCCCAAGATATCACGATCAGAGAAATGGAAGATGGTGATATGGACGCGATTAAGGAAATCGCCCTTTCCTATCTTCCTCGCTTTTCTAGCGGGATGGACGAACAGTTCGTTAGAAACATGATCGAAGCCCATAGCCGGAAAACTGCATCCTACGCTATCAAGCACAAGATAATCTTTGTCGCTGAAAAAGAGGGTAAAGTCGTGGGTTTTATCACTTCAACTCCGAAAAGGGGTGGAGGCGTAAAACTCTTTCCCTCTCCGGCAAAGACGCTCTCTATCGAGAAGGCCCTGATTCATCATGCAGTCGAGTATTTCAAACGAATCGGGAAGCGGAAGGTTTACGGTTTTGTACCTTCTACCGAGACGGATCGAATCCGTCTCTATCTCGAGCTCGGCTTCAAAACCGAGGAGGTGCTTCTTGAGTCTTACAAGCCGGGAGTCAATGAAGTCGGTCTCGGTAAAGTAATCGCAGGGTAAAACTACATACTCAAAGCCTCTTGCGAGAAGAATCTCGCTCGAGGCTTTTTCTTTTTCAAAGAACTAAAAAGAATTTGCCGCCAAACAAGAAATTTTGCGTTGCAAAATTTCTTGTAATGAGTTATTATTAACTCATAGAAAAACTTGAAATTGTTAAAGATTGCGGCGAAGCCGCCAGCCCGATTTTTCTTTCCTCGCGCCGCCTGCGGCGGCGCGAGGACGAAAACAAATTCGAGCTATATTCAATATACACCGCCCAAACAAGCACAATAAAATAACGTTAGCCGTGAGCCGCGCACATCTTTAAAACAACGCTCGCGCCGCCTGCCAGGAGACATTTTCGGCATTCTGCAAAAGTAGCGCCGGTTGTGCAGACATCGTCTACCAAAAGAATTTTTTTGTCTTTGACGAGCTCTGGTTTTTGGCAAAGAAAAACCCCTCTGACATTTTGCTTTCTTTTTTCTTTTTCTAATCCCACTTGCGAAGGGGTTCTTTTTATTTTTATCAAGGCGTTATTAATTAAAGGGAGATTTAAAAATCCTGCCACTTCTTTTCCAATTTCTTCTGCTTGGTTAAATCCTCTTTGTTTCAATTTCTTTTTGTGAAGAGGCACGGGGACTAAAATAAAATCTCTCAAGTCCGGGAATTTTTCCAAACTTAATAAATGAGCTATAATTAAAGAAGCCAAAGGTTCTGCCAATTCTTTAATAAAGGGTTCGTATTTAAACTGGTTTATTAATTTTCTGACTATAAAATTATTATAGGAAGCGGGGCAGAAAAGAAACGGATCGGGTTGATGTTTTAAGACAGGGATTAGAGAAAAGCAATCCTGGCAGAGATATGCGCCCTCTTTATTGCAATTAACGCAGAACTTTGGGAAAAGAATGTCAATTAATTTTTTCCACATAGTTATTTATTGTTAATTATAGTATAATAAAACAATGCTGGAAAAGTTGCGCAACTTGTTTAAGCTTAAACCAAATAAATTTTTGGGCCTAGATATCGGAACTTCTGCCGTGAGAATAGTTGAGCTGGCTAGAAATGGCCAGGGATATAAACTAGAGAATTACGGCGAGGTAAAAACCTCCTCTATCAAAGCAAAGCCGTTTAGGAGTTTTAATAAGAAAAATTCTCTTTCTCTTTCCAACAAGCATATTGCCAAGGCGATTCAGTTGATTTGTCAGGAAGCCGAAATCGAAACCAAGGAAGTTAGCTTTTCCATTCCCGACTTCTGCACTTTTTTTACTAGTTTTGATTTGCCGGAAATGGGAAAAGAGGAAATAGCCCAAGCAATTCGTTATGAAGTAAGGCCCTATATTCCCCTTCCTTTAGAAGAAGTAGTCTTGGACTGGATAATAATTGAAGGCAAGCCCCATGAGACCCCTCTTAAGGTTTTGGTTGCCGCTATTCCCAACGATGTAGTTTTTCAATATCGAGAAATTGCCCAGTTGGCCGGTTTAGAACTTAAAACACTGGAATCAGAGGTTTTTGCCCTGGCCCGCGTAGTGGGCAGAAACAACAATAAAGAGGTTTTGGGCCTAATAGACATTGGGGCTCGTTCCACGACTTGTAGCATTATGGAAAAAGGCGTTTTAAAGACAAGCTATAGTTTTAATGTCGCTGGGAATGAATTAACAGAGGTTATAGCCAATTCTTTAAATATAGAGTATAATAAAGCAGAGGAGATAAAAAAAGAACAGGGCTTAGAGAAAGAGGCCAGAAAGATTTTAGTTCCTTTAGTTGATTCAATTTTGGAAGAGATTAAAAAGGCATTTCGTAATTTTTATCTTTCAGAGGGCAAGGAAGTAAGAGAGCTTGTGTTGGCCGGCAGTCAGGCTTTAATGCCGGGCCTAAAAGAGTATTTTTCAATTTCTCTTAAAAAACCAGCGAAAATAGTTGACCCCTTTTCAAATATTAATTATCCTCCGGCTCTGACTAACAGCTTAAAAGAAATGGGCCCATCTTTTGCCGTGTCTCTTGGTCTGGCCATGGGGGGGTTAAAATAATGGCCATAGAAGTCACTCCAAAAACTAAAATAGAGCTTCCTTTTTGGGTAATAATTTTGGTTGTTATTTCTGTAATTTCAATTTTATGTTTTTTAGTTAGTTATTTCTATTTTGGATATAAAATAAAAAAAATATCTCAAGAAATCCAGGCAAAAGAAGCGGAATTTATTCCCCTGGAAAAAGCCATAGAGAAGAAGCGGGCAGAGCTCTTGCCCCTCCAAAAGAAGATAGCTGATTTTGCGGATTTGATTAAGAACCATAAGAGCGTTTCCAATATTTTTCAATTTTTAGAGGAAAATTGTCTTCCCAATGTTTGGTTTAATGATTTTAAATTTTCTTCCGGAGAAAATGGAGAAAATAGGGTAACTGTTTCTGGGATAACAGAGAGTTTTGCCGTTTTGGAAAATCAAGTTCTTGTTCTTGAAAAAGAGGAACAGACGCGCTCTGTAAGAATTGCTGGGGCAAATATAGGAGAGGAGGGGGAAATTAATTTTGATTTAATAATTATTTTTAATTCGTTAATTTTCAAATGATGCCAAAATATATTCCAATTATTGTTGTCGTTCTTTTGCTTTTTGTTGCCGCGGCCGGGGGATACTTTTTCTGCTGGCCGAAATATCAGGAATTTTCCCTAAAAAAACAAGAACTTGAAACAAAAGACGAGAGCATTAGGCAAAGAGAAGAATATTTGGCGAATTTAGAAAATTTATCTAAAAAATTATTAAAGCACCAAGAGCAAATTTCTAAAATTGAAACTGCGCTTCCGGACGAGGTTTCTGTTGCCGCTATTTTTAAATTTTTACAAAAGACAAGTTCAGAGAACGGTTTGCTTATAGAAGGCACTAATATCGGCGAACTTTATAATTTAAAAAAGACGGGAGCAGGGGTTCAGCAGATGCCTTTTAATATGTCTTTTGTCGGTTCTTACAAATCCTTTAAGAACTTTCTTTCTTCTATTTATCAAAACAGCAGATTGATTGAAGTAGAGTCAATTAGTTTTTCTTCGCCGCCTAAAGAAGAAGAGAGTAATTTGTTTACTTTTGAATTAACCCTGCAAACTTATGGCTACTAATTTTTTAGAACAAAGGAAAAGGCAAAAATATCTGATTCCCATTATCTTGGTGGTTATCATCGCCACGGCGATTATTTTATGGTTTGGCTATTTTAGGAAAGAGCAAAGTCCTTTTTCGCCTAAAACTCCGATAAGTCCAACCTTAAGGGAAATAGAAATAGATTTTTCTGTTTTGGAAAACCCTTTTTTAACAAAGCTTCAACCGTTTATAAAGATTTCTCCGTTTGAAGGCAAAAAGGGCAGAATTAATCCCTTTGAGCCATATTAAAATGGACTTATTACAGCAGTTAGTTAAAAAAAAGGTAATAAGCAAGGAAAGGGCAACCGCAATAGAATATGAGATTAAAACTTCTGGCAAAAAGCCGGAGGAGGTTATTTTAGATAAAAGAATAGTTGCAGAAGATTTTTTGTTCGGTCTGAAAAGCGAGATTTTAAAGATTCCTTTAAAAGTAGTTTCTCCGGGGGAAGTAAAGCTAAAAATCCTAGAAACAATTCCAGAAGAGTCGGCAAAATATTACAAGATTATTCCTCTAAACAGAAGGGAGAATTTACTGGAAATGGGCATGGTTTATCCGGAGGACCTAAAAGCTAGAGAAGCTTTAGAATTTTTGGCCAGGCAGAATAAGTTTGGGTACAAGGTTTTTCTGATTACTTTATCAAATTTTAACGACCTTTTAAAAAAATATAGAAACTTAAAAAAGGAAGTAACCAGAGCTTTAGAAGAGTTAGAGGTAGAGCTTAAAAAAGAAGAGAAGCCAGAATTTAGGGCGGCAGAAATTCAAAGAATAACAGAGGAGGCGCCGATTTCCAAAGTGGTGGCAGTTATTTTAAGACATGCTGTTGACGGCAAGGCCTCTGATATTCATATCGAGCCGGGCAGAGAAAAACTAAGAGTAAGATTTCGTTTGGACGGTGTTTTGCACTCCAGTATTTTTCTGCCGATGAGAATTCTGCCGGCTGTTGTCGCCAGAATTAAAATTCTTTCTAATCTAAAAATAGACGAGACAAGAGTTCCCCAGGACGGAAGATTTTCTACTGAAATTGGAAACAGGGTTGTTGATTTTAGGGTTTCTACTTTCCCTACGACCTTAGGGGAAAAAGTGGTAATGAGAATTTTAGACCCGGGGCAGAGAAAAGTGGATTTTGAAATGTTGGGTATTACGGGAAGAAATTTAGAAGCAATACAAAGAGGGCTTAAAAAATCTTATGGGATGATTTTATCTACTGGGCCTACCGGTTCCGGAAAAACAACAACCCTTTACGCCGTTTTAGGTCTTTTTAATAAAGATGAGGTAAATATAATGACGCTGGAAGACCCTGTGGAATATTTTATTGAAGGGGTTAATCAATCGCAGGTAAGACCGGAAATCGGATATACTTTTGCCAGCGGTTTGCGTTCCCTTTTAAGACAAGACCCAGATATCTTAATGGTAGGCGAGATTAGAGACGAAGAAACAGCTTCTTTGGCTGTTCACGCCGCCTTGACTGGTCATGTTCTTTTGTCAACCCTGCATACTTCAAACACCTTAGGGGTAATTCCGAGATTGATTGATATGGGAATAGAACGCTTTTTGCTTCCTCCGACCTTGAGCTTGGCTATTGCCCAACGTTTAGTAAGAAAACTTTGTCCTCATTGCAAAAAAAGAGTGAAAGCGAACAAAGAGGTCAGGGGAATAATCGTAAATGAGATAAAAAATTTTCCCAGCAAAATAAAAGAAAAAATTGAAATAAAAAAAGACATTTATGTTTATCAGCCGGTTGGTTGCAAGAGATGCAATAAACTGGGGTATTCCGGAAGAATTGGAGTTTTTGAAATTTTGGAGATGACAAAAAACTTGGAAGAAATTATTTTAACAAAACCGTCAGAAGTAACAATTAAAGAAGAAGCAGACAGACAGGGAATGATTACTATGAAGCAGGACGGAGTCTTAAAAGTGCTTCAAGGAGTAACTTCTTTAGAGGAGGTCCTCCGTGTGGCAGAAGAAAAATAAATATGAAAAATATATTACTCGTTGAAGACGATCCATTCTTAATTGATATTTATGCGGCCAAACTTAAGCAGTCGGGATTTTCGGTTGGAGTGGCAGAGGACGGCGATGAATGTTTAAGAAAATTAAAAGAGGAAGCTCCGGACCTTTTACTTTTAGATATTGTTCTGCCAAGCGTTAATGGCTGGGAAATTCTTAGGAAAATTAAACAAGACGATAAGTTGAAAAAAATAGAAGTGGTTATTCTTTCCAATCTTGGCGAAAAAGACGAAGTGGAAAAAGGCATAAAACTTGGCGCGGTGAAGTATCTGGTTAAGGCCCATTATACGCCCGGCGAGGTAGTGGAAGAAATAAAGAAGATACTAAAATAAAATCACGAATTACTCCCTAATTTATTCGTGAATATCCGCGAATAAGATTAGGGATTGATTAGAGACTTATGGATTATTCTCC
>Ga0190334_1001315_pt1 | contig 10884 bp, 5 predicted proteins | sample 48720478_MG_FD_161270 | JGI IMG/M metagenome (GOLD analysis project Ga0190334, IMG submission 161270) | Hydrothermal vent sediment bacterial communities from Southern Trench, Guaymas Basin, Mexico - 4872-04-7-8_MG | ecosystem: Environmental > Aquatic > Marine > Hydrothermal vents > Sediment ...
AAAAAACATGGAAGGAGAGGCTGGCTGATCTTTCGAGCCCTCCTGCTCGTGGTAGTCGAGGGCTTGGGATGCTGCATGATGGAAGAAAGATGAAATACAACCCCAAAGAGTTGGAACTGAAATGGCAGGCCCGCTGGGAAAAGGAGGGCTTGTTCAAGGTTACTGAGGATCCGGAAAAGGAGAAATACTATCTTCTGGAGATGTTTCCATATCCCTCCGGAAAGATACACATGGGTCATGTGAGGAACTACACGATAGGAGATGTGGTTGCCAGATACAAGAGGATGCGCGGCAAAAACGTGCTTCATCCAATGGGATGGGACGCCTTCGGGCTTCCCGCTGAGAACGCTGCCATTGAAAATAATAGCCATCCGGCCAAGTGGACATATGAAAACATAGAGAATATGAAATCGCAACTGAAGCGGATGGGTTTCAGCTATGACTGGGATCGAGAGCTTGCCACCTGCGACCCCGAGTATTACCGGTGGGAGCAACTAATTTTTCTCAAGATGCTTGAAAAAGGCCTTGCTTATAAGAAAAGAACCTTTGTCAATTGGTGTGATGCTTGCCAGACTGTGCTGGCCAAGGAGCAAGTAGAGAATGGTCGTTGCTGGCGGCATCCTGAGCAAGAGGTGACCATAAAGGAAATGGACAGCTGGTTTTTCAAGATTACCAGCTATGCTGAGGAAATATTGGAATATTGCGACAAACTTCCGGGATGGCCCGAGAGGGTACTGACCATGCAGAGAAACTGGATAGGCAAGAGCCACGGGGCCATCATTCGGTTTCCGGTGGCGGGCTCGGAGAGCGTGATCGAGGTCTACACCACAAGGCAGGATACTATTTTTGGGGCTACTTTTCTGTGCTTTGCGCCCGAACATCCAATGCTTAGAGAGCTCGTCGCGGGGGAACCGCAGGAAAAAGAAGTCCTGTCTTTCATAGAGCGAACACTCAAGGTAGACAGTTTTATCCGGACGGCGGATTTTTCAGTTAAGGAGGGTGTTTTTACGGGCAGATACTGCATTAATCCTGCTACAGAGGAAGAGATCCCCATCTACGTTGCAAATTTTGTTCTTTTCGATTACGGCACTGGTGCTGTCATGGGTGTCCCTACCCACGACCAGAGAGATTTTGAGTTTGCCAAGAAGTATGAGCTTCCTTTGAGGGTTGTCATAAAGCCTCCGGACCGTGACCTTACTGAAGAAACCATGGAGGAGGCATACGTGGAAGAAGGTATCCTTGTCAATTCGGGCCCTTTTAACGGAATGCGCAACGTTGATGCGCTCGAGAGTATTGCTGACTATCTTGAATCAAAGGGCATGGGTTACAGGACCGTCAATTACAGGTTGCGCGATTGGAACATTTCAAGACAAAGATATTGGGGTGCTCCCATACCGGTCATATACTGCGATAGGTGTGGTACTGTCCCTGTTCCTGAAAAAGATCTTCCCGTGGTGCTGCCCCTGGATCTGGAAATGAGGCCGAATGGTGGGTCCCCCCTGCCTTTTGAGCCCTCTTTTTTTGAGACAACCTGCCCGGTATGTAATGGCAAGGCCAGGAGGGAAACAGACACGATGGATACATTCGTTGAATCCTCCTGGTATTTCGACCGCTATACATGCCCTGATTATGACAGAGGGCCGCTGGATCATGAAAAGGCCGATTACTGGATGCCTGTTGATCAATATATAGGGGGCATAGAACACGCGATTCTTCACCTCCTTTACTCTCGTTTTTACACGAGGGTGCTGCGCGACTTTGGCGAGCTGAAGGTGGATGAGCCCTTTGCAAATCTCCTGACTCAGGGAATGGTATGTAAAGAAACTCAGGAATGCCCCAGGCACGGCTACCTTTATCCCCACGAGGTGAGGGACGGAAAGTGTGTTCATTGTGGCTCAGAGATAATTGTGGGCAATAGCGTCAAGATGTCTAAGTCGAAAAAGAACGTCGTTGATCCCGAAGAACTCATCGATCGCTACGGGGCGGATACGGTTCGCATGTTTTGCCTGTTTGCTTCTCCACCGGAGCGCGACCTGGAGTGGAGTGATCAGGGGGTGGAGGGCTCCTTTAGGTTCTTGAATAGGGTTTGGCGCCTGGTAACTGAGAACCTCGAAAACGTACTTCACGTACCTGTCTATGGCGGAAAGGAAGAACTTTCAGGGAATCTGAGGAAGCTTCACAGAAAATCTCACCAGACCATTAAGAAAGTGACGGCAGATATTGAAGATCGCTTCCATTTCAACACAGCAATAAGTGCAGTTATGGAACTTGTTAATGAAGTTAATCAGTATCTCTCTGGTTCTGGGGAAAAGGATAATCTTGCCTGGGCGGTGATAAGGGAGGCCATAGAAGTAACGGTGCTACTCCTTTCCCCTGTTGTCCCACATATTTGCGAGGAGCTCTGGCAAATGCTTGGCCACAGGGAGAGCTTGCTGACAGTGTCGTGGCCGGAGTATAGTGAAAAGGCTCTCGAGGTGGACAAGAGGCTCGTGGTTTTGCAGGTAAATGGAAAAGTGAGAGACAGGATCGAAGTGCCAGCTTCGTTTGGCAGGGACGAAATTCAGGCTGAGGCATTAAAGAGCAAAAGAGTTCAGAGTTTTGTCGCCGGGGCTCAGATTAAGAAAGTCATCGTGGTGCGTGACAAACTTGTAAACATAGTAGTTTAGGGGTAATGTGAATCCTTGGTAATTCTGCGAGGAGAGGAAATGGTTTCTGCGTCCAAAAGGTTTTTTTTTCTTACCATTGGCCTTTTCTTCTCCAGCTGCCTGGTTTCAGCCTGCGGCTATAGCCTGAAGGCGAGTGGCGAACCCGTTGGCATAGAATTACAAAGTCTTGCCATACCCTTGGCAAAAAGTACCTCCTCGCACCTTGGGTTTGAATCAACATTTACGAGGATAATCAGGGAAGAATTCATAAGCCACGCAAGGGTTCCCCTGGTCTCTGAAAGCAGGGCCCAGGCAGTGCTCCTGGCAAGTATCCATGATATCCATACTGATGTTTTGGGCTATGAATCACGGCAGCAAAACGTGGGAGGGCGGACTGTAACATACGCTGTTACAAACAGGTGTCAGCTCAGGGTCAGGCTTAGCGTAAAACTGGTGGATAGGAGAAAAGGAAAAGTGATATGGCAGGAAGATGCGATGGAGGATAAAGCCAGTTTTGCTGTTAGCGAAGACCCTCTTGCCACGCGCTATTATCGGGACCAAGCTCTTATGGTTGTAGCTCGAAGGCTGGCCAAGAGAATCTACATGAAAACAATGGAAAGGTTTTAATGGCACGGGCGTTACTTCCCGAGGAAATTCTCGACCTCATAGACGAGGGGCGTCTTTCCCCATATTACTTGTTCCATGGCGAGGACGATTTTCGCATTGAAAGGGCCCTCAGGAGAATAAGAGATGCGCTACTAACTGAATCTGCAAGAGATTTTAACCTGGAGATTTTTTATGGAGGTGAAACTCAGCCTGAAGAAATTATCGGGAGTGCGCGCTCAGTTCCTTTCTTGGCGAACACTCGGCTGATAATTGTGCGAGGAACGGAGAAATTCGATACAGAAAGTCTAGAAAAATTTCTGCCTTATCTTGAACGCCCCTCCGATTCCACATGTGTCATATTTGTCTCAGACAAGCCGGACTTTAAGAGAAAATTCTATAAGAAGCTTAAATCGCTTGGTGTCGCATTGCCCTTTAAACAGCTCAAAGACAGGGACATAGTTCCGTGGATTCAAAACACGGCCCAAGAGATGGGTTTGAAACTGGACACGAAGACCTGCTTTTATATTCTGGAACTTGTTGGAAACTCAACAAGAGATCTTTACGCTGAACTTGAGAAAGTTCATTTGAGGTACGGAAACAGCGCAGACATAGAAAAAGTGAAAGAACTTGTGATCCACAGTCGCATGTACAGTGTTTTTGAACTGGTCGATATGGTGGCTGAAAAGAACTGCGGCAAATCCCTGTCAGCCTTGAACAGGTTCCTGGAAGAAGAGGACAAGAAATTCGGGCCTCTTCGCATCATAGGCATGTTGAACAGGCAGATCAGGCTTCTGTGGCAGACCAAGACGATCCTGGATAAAGGCGGAAGCCAAAGGGAAATTGCCGGAAAACTCGGTCACGTAGGCTTCCTGGCCGGAAAGTTGACCCGGCAGTCCAGAAGATGGACTGCCGGTGAATTTGAAAAGGCTTTGGCACTTCTCTATGAGGCTGACCGGTACCTCAAATCGGGCTCAAGGCCGCGGCCGGTTCTTGAAAACCTGATTATTACTCTATGCGAATAGGAATGCGCTGGATGCCCACAGCCTTCTAGGCAGCTTTTTCCTGTGTAACCTTGTTTACCTGTCGGGCAAGACGAGAAATAATCCTGGAGGCCTTATTCCTGTGGATGGCTCCCTTTGAGGCGGTTTTTTGAAGCACAGACGTAGCCGTGGGCAGTAACTCTCCTGCGCGATCGCCGTTGCCCTCTGCTACAGCAAGCCTAACTTGCTTGACGGCTCTTTTCGCCTTTGTTTTGTGGCTCAGATTTCTTAGCCTTCTGGCCTTGCTCTGTTTTGCCCTTTTGAGGGCTGATTTATGAGTTGCCAAGTTTCGATCTCCTTTTGGAAGAGGCTGTCTTAAAGGTTGATTTTTAAGTGATCATCAATTCATTGTCAAGATAAAAACTTCGCGTGGAAAATACTGAAATCCAAATCTCTGAAAAGCAAAGTGTCAGCCATGCGGCTGGTACCGTCGGTTTTTTCACTTTTGTGAGTCGTGTCATAGGCCTTGCTCGCGATATTGTGATAGCTAGGTTCTTTGGTGCAGGAATGGCTGCAGACGCCTTTTTCGTAGCCTTTCGGATTCCAAATTTGCTGCGCCGCCTGTTTGCAGAAGGCTCCCTTACGATCGCGTTTATCCCTGTTTTTACAGAATACCTGACCCAGAAATCCAGGCATGATGCATTTGAGCTGGCAAGGGCGGTTCTCACGCTCCTCTCCATACTCCTTGCTTTGGTTACGGTGCTGGGGATCTTGCTTTCTCCGTGGATCGTTAGGCTTCAGGCATTTGGGTTTGGCGGGGCAGGAATGAAATACGATCTTACCGTTTTGCTAACCCGTATCACTTTCCCTTATATTTTCTTCATAAGCCTTGTGGCATTCTTTATGGGGATTCTTAACTCTCTGAGACACTTTGCCGCCCCGGCAGCAGCCCCTATCTTTCTTAATGTGGGGATTATCGGCTCTGCCTTCTTGATTTCTCCTCATCTTTCCCAGCCAGTAGTAGGAATTGCAATCGGTGTTATCATCGGAGGTTTCATGCAGCTTGCGCTTCAAATCCCATGGGCTCTCAAGAAGGGGTTTTCTCTGGTTCCCATTTGGTATCCTTCACATCCGGCGATACGAAGGATTGGGCTGCTCATGCTTCCTGCTGTTTTTGGTTCAGCTATTTACCAGCTCAACCAGTTCATGGGGACTCTTCTCGCCTCTTTTCTGCCGGAGGGAAGCGTTTCCTGGCTCTATTATGCTGATCGACTTGTACAATTTCCACTGGGAGTTTTTGCAATTGCTATCAGCACAGCAGCTTTGCCTTCGCTTTCAAAGCAGGCTGCCAACAAAGATCTCGACGATTTCAAAGACACTCTGGGACATTCCCTGAGACTCGTGCTTTTCATAGCGATCCCATCCACGGCAGGGCTTGTTACGCTAGGGAAACCAATTATACAGCTTTTTTTTCAAAGGGGGGCGTTCAGCGCCTTTTCAACCACAATGACCAATATAGCTCTTGTTTATTATGCCCTGGGCCTTTGGGCTTTTTCAGGAATCAGGGTGATGGTCTCTGCTTTTTATGCGCTGCAGGACACCAAAACACCGGTAAAGGTGGCTGCAATTACAATAGTGGCAAATCTGATATTGAGCCTTGCCCTTATGGGGCCTTTAAAGCACGGTGGCCTCGCACTTGCTCTTTCCGCAGCATCGTCTTTGCAGCTTTTCCTTCTTGTGTGGCATCTGCAGAGGAAGTTGGGTAATCTTAGGCTTGGGCCTGTTATTGAAACTACCTTAAAAAGCTTGTTGGCTTCTACTGTTATGGGGGCAGGAATCTACATTTTGTATTTGAAATGGGTTGCGGCGAGTGGCCCGATGACTACCTTGGCATTGATGGGTAGAGTTTGTGGACTGGTTCTTTTTGGTGCCCTCGTCTACTTTGCTCTAAGTGCGATCATGCGGTGTAAGGAGCTCGCCACAGTGCTGGACATGTACACGCCCATTGTCGGAAAATCCAAATAGGGCCCCCCAACTATGCCCGGTGTTTAAAGAATTGGCCACAGGCAAGCCCGCTACATGGTGACGGGCTTGCCTGCGCGTGCAGACCATGGGCGGACAGAACAGAAGATGATGGCTTGATGCTGGATCAGGTGCGAAGTTAGTGCTTTACAAACGGTACCAATGCATGCAAATAATAACCTATCTTTGGTGCATTAGCTCCTATTCTTGAAAACCCGATTTCCCTTTGGTACTTTTGAGTTAAGTCTTAGAAAAGGAGACACTGATCCAGCCTCTGGACCTGATCCAGCAGGCAGGAAGTCCTATTTTAGCGGAGGAGATGATGGAGAATAAAGTTATCAAGCAAGGCTTGACATTCGATGACCTTATCTTAATACCGGGGAGGTCTTCTGTGCTGCCTGCTGAGGTTGATGTGAAGACAAGGCTGTCGAGGAATATCAGCCTCAACATCCCGATTACAAGCGCGGCCATGGACACTGTGACGGAATCTCAGACAGCCATCACAATGGCGAGGCAGGGCGGAATAGGTTTTGTGCACAAGAACATGAGTATAGAAAGACAGGCCCTTGAGGTAGAAAAAGTAAAAAAGTCGGAGAGCGGGATGATTGTTGACCCTATTTCCATTGAGCCGGACCGGAAGCTTTACGAGGTCCTGGAAATAATGAGCAAGTACAGGATTTCGGGAGTGCCGGTTGTCAAAGATGGTAACCTGGTAGGCATCATCACCAACAGGGATCTGAGGTTTGAGACAAACCTGGACCAAAAAGTTGAAACAGTAATGACCAAAGACAACCTGGCGACTGCCAAGGCGGGCATTACATTGGAAGAGTCAAAAGCCATTCTCCACCAAAGAAGAATAGAAAAGCTTCTGGTAGTGGATGATGACGGCAAACTGATAGGGCTGATTACGATCAAGGACATTGAGAAAATAAGGAAGTATCCCAATTCCTGCAAAGACGAGCTCGGCAGGTTGAGGGTCGGCGCTGCTGTAAGTATCGGCGGGGACATGGAAGAAAGGGTGGAGAGACTGGTGGCTGCGAATGTGGATGTGGTGGTCATTGACACGGCCCACGGGCATACTGAAGGGGTTATTAATGCTGTGCGCAATACTAAGAAGAAGTTTCCCGACCTAGAGCTGATCGCTGGCAACGTTGCAACCGCTGAAGGGACCATAAGCCTGATTGAAGCAGGGGTGGACGCAGTGAAAGTTGGGGTGGGCCCCGGCTCGATTTGTACGACAAGGGTTATTGCCGGTGTAGGTGTTCCCCAGATGACGGCAATTACGGACTGTGCCAAGGAGGCCAAGAAGTGGGGAATCCCGATTATTGCGGACGGTGGCATCAAGTATTCGGGAGACATAACCAAGGCCCTGGCAGGTGGGGCTGATTGTGTAATGATAGGCAGCCTTTTTGCGGGTACCGAGGAGAGCCCCGGCGAGACGATCCTTTTCCAGGGCAGGACTTACAAAGTTTACAGAGGAATGGGCTCTATAGAGGCGATGAAAGAAGGAAGCAGGGATCGATACTTTCAGGAAAGTATTGAAACCAACCAAAAGCTTGTGCCTGAAGGCATTGTGGGGCGCGTGCCTTACAGGGGACCCCTGGCAGATACTGTTTACCAGTTGGTCGGTGGTTTGCGGGCAGGCATGGGGTACCTGGGCTGTCGTAACATTGGGGAGCTTCAAACCAAGCCAAGGTTTATGCAGATCACCGCTGCCGGGCTCAGGGAAGGGCACGTGCATGATGTTATTATCATAAAAGAGGCCCCCAACTATATGCTGGAGTAACAATAAACATGCCGGACGACTTGTATGCTGAAAAGATCCTGATTCTTGATTTCGGCTCCCAGTATACGCAGCTGATTGCCAGAAGAATCCGGGAGGCGCAGGTTTACTGTGAGATCCACCCTTTCAACATGGGCCTTAAGGGAATAAGAGCTTTTGCCCCGAGGGGGATCATTCTTTCAGGCGGGCCGGCGAGCATATACGACAAGGATGCTCCTGTAGCTGATAGAGAAGTCCTTCACCTCGGTGTGCCTGTGCTCGGGATCTGTTACGGCATGCAGTACATTGCCCACGTACTTGGAGGAGAGGTAGAGAAAGCTGACCAGAGAGAATACGGTAGCGCCCTGATCAAAGTCGTGGATAGCAGTGACCTTTTTAGCGGCTTTGACAGGAGCAAGGAGGAAATGGCGTGGATGAGTCACGCTGATAGAATCCGCAGGATGCCTGAAGGCTTTTCCGCTCTGGCCGGCAGCAAGAACAGTCCTGTGGCTGCAATGGCTGATGCCTCCAGGAGAATTTTTGGGGTGCAATTTCACCCCGAGGTGGCCCACACGCCAAGAGGAACGCGGATTTTGAAAAATTTCCTGTTCAAGGTATGCGGGTGCAAGCCGCTTTGGACCATGAGTTCTTTTGTGGAAAGAACAATAAAAGATCTGAAGGAAAGGGTGGGGAGAGAAAGGGTGATTTGCGGTATCTCCGGAGGGGTAGATTCCACAATAACAGCGGTTTTGCTCCATAGGGCCGTGGGCGATCAACTATCTTGTATTTTTGTGGACAATGGCCTCCTGAGGCAAGGAGAAGCAGAAGAGGTTATGGAGCTTTTCAAGGGGCTTTACCACATGGATGTCCACCAGGTGGATGCCTCCCAGCATTTTCTCAATCATCTTAAAGGCGTAACCGACCCGGAGGAAAAAAGGAAAGTCATCGGCCGGGAATTCATATCGGTTTTTGAAAAAAAGGCCAGGGAGCTCGGCAAGGCCAAGTTTCTTGCCCAGGGCACCCTTTATCCGGATGTCATTGAAAGCGTATCGTTTAAAGGGCCATCTGCCACGATCAAGAGCCATCACAACGTAGGAGGACTCCCCGAGGTCATGAACCTTGAGCTCATTGAACCCCTCAGGGAGCTTTTCAAGGACGAGGTTAGACTGGTGGGAGCAGAGCTCGGCCTTTCAAGAGAAATCGTTATGCGTCAGCCCTTTCCCGGCCCCGGGCTGGCGGTCAGGATACTGGGAGAGGTGACGCGCCAGAGGCTTGAGATACTGAGGGCTGCTGATTCTATACTTCTTGAGGAAGTCAGGCGAGCTGAGCTGTATGAAAAAGTCTGGCAGTCATTTGCAGTTCTTCTCCCAGTGAAAACAGTCGGTGTTATGGGCGACGAGAGAACGTATGAAAACGTGATCGCGCTGAGAATCGTTGACAGCCTTGATGCCATGACCGCCGACTGGACCCGTGTTCCTTACGAGGTCCTTGAAAGAATCTCCAACAGGATCATCAACAATGTAAGGGGAGTAAACCGGGTTGTCTATGATATCTCCTCGAAACCGCCCAGTACCATCGAATGGGAATGATTTCTTGGCCCCCGGCACCACCATACATTTAGAAGCCCATTGGCGAAATTTCTTGACAGATGAGCCTGATTGGTCTATCAGGGTTTTGTTATTGTTCTGTATTTTTCTTCCCCTGTTTCACCCTCCTTCAGGAGAAGGGAATGTGGTTCCCTAAAAATACCCCCGCTCTAATCGGGGCCACACATCTAAAAGCGCTTTCCTTAAGGCTCCATGTGCTTTTGAGGAACAATGGAGCCTTTTTCGTTTAACCGTCAGCCATTCCGGATTTGGAACAAATTTACACACATAATCTCCAACAAATCGCTCAGGAGGCTGCTCAATGCAGCTTGTCATCAATACCCCCGGCACTTTTATTACCCAAAAGGATGAATGCTTTCGACTGAAGCAGAAAGAAAAGCGGTTCGACATCTCCCCTCTGAAAGTTGAATCCATCGTCGTCTCCAACCAGGCTATGATAACCACACAGGCAATTGCGCTTGCCCTTGAATACAATATTGACATGATTTTCCTTGACAGTTTCGGTGAGCCTATTGGCCGTATCTGGTTCTCGAAAATGGGGAGTACTGCGCTTATCCGCAGGAAGCAGCTGGAAGCAGCCTCAGGATCCATGGGCCTTGCACTCGCCACGGACATGATCAGGCAAAAAATGGAGAACCAAGTGGTATTCTTGAAGAAACTTATGTATGCCCGTCCAGGGCGGGAATCCGGCTTTCACGGTCATATCGCCACCATCGAACGCTGCATGTCGGATCTTTGCTTAGCTGCTGCCTATTCCGGCGAGGCCCGGAACTACCTTATGGGACTAGAGGGAACTGCAGGCCGTGCTTATTTTCAGTGCATCTCAAACATCATGCCGGAGAAGTATCGATTTGATGGGAGGTCACGCCGCCCCGCAAGGGACCCCTTTAATGCAGTTCTTAACTATTGTTACGGTATCCTGTACGGGCTCGTTGAAAAGGCCTGCATCCTCTCCGGCCTTGATCCATACATCGGATTTTTGCATGCTGATAACTACAACAAGAAATCTCTTGTTTTTGACCTGATCGAGCCATTCCGCATTTACGGAGAACAAACTGCAGCCTATCTTTTCACTGGGAAGAAGATGAAAGAGGAATACTACGATTCAAAGGAAGGAACCGTTTCCTTGAACCAGAGGGGGAAGCCTGTAGTGGTAGAGGCTATGAACAAACACCTGGACGAGACAATCCGGTACCGCCGCCGGAACGTCAAACGCCGCCACATTATGCAGCACGAGGCCCACCGCCTTGCCAATATCCTCC
>Ga0190334_1001316_pt1 | contig 10881 bp, 10 predicted proteins | sample 48720478_MG_FD_161270 | JGI IMG/M metagenome (GOLD analysis project Ga0190334, IMG submission 161270) | Hydrothermal vent sediment bacterial communities from Southern Trench, Guaymas Basin, Mexico - 4872-04-7-8_MG | ecosystem: Environmental > Aquatic > Marine > Hydrothermal vents > Sediment ...
CCTGGCAAAGGAAATTCTCGGTGAAAGAACTGGGGCAGAACCACTGTTGCCGTCCAATTCGAGAGAGCTGAACCGCCTCTTTTTACGAAAGAGCAGGTCAGTGCTCCTGAACGTTTTGCTCTCTTTACATTATTGTTTGGGGAAGAGGTTCGGGCGAAAGAACGTCATCGGAGATTAAATAATTAAAACAGGATCATTAAACAGATGCCGCCCCCTTCTTACCGCTGGCACGAAGGACAATACGAAGTCACCCGCTCGATCTGCTGGTCGCCGCCCGGCTGCCACGGAGGTTGCGGAGTGCTGCTCTACAGCAGAGATGGCAAGCTGGTCAGAGTCGAAGGTGACGAATCCAACCCATTTAACAACGGCCGCCTCTGCGTGCGGGGCTTGAATACTCCCGAAGCGCTTTATCACCCTAAGAGACTGACGAAACCGCTGCTGCGCGCTGGCCGCAAGGGAGAGAACCGCTGGCGCGAGATCGCATTCGATGATGCCATCGAAATCATCGCAGAGAAGTTTCTGGACATCAAGGCACGCTTTGCTGCTGAATCGGTAATTTTCTGCAAAGGGACAGCCAGGGACATCGGAGGCTATCTTCCCCGCCTCTGCTACGGCTTCGGCAGTCCCAATTATTTCGGCTTCGGTCCCGGCAACGGCAACGCCTGTTACCGTCCTCGCGTGGCGGTATCTACGGCGCTATTGGGAAGTTTACTATTGCCAGATCTGGGACAATTTGATTCGTCAGGGGCTAAGGGTGGACGTTACATACCGCCGAAATGCATACTGATCTGGGGAGCGAATCCGATCCATTCCAATCCCGACGGGTTGCACGGCGGTTGGGTTAGCGATCTAATGAAATCTGGAACCGAGCTGATCGTGGTTGATCCCCAGAGAACCTGGCTGGCATCCAAGGCTAAACACTGGCTGCAGATCAGGCCGGGAACCGATGCTGCTCTGGCCCTGGGCATGATTCATGTCCTTTTCAAGGCGGATTTAGTCGATAAGGATTTCTGCCGGGATTGGGTTATCGGCGTGGATGACATCAAAGCCGTCGCCAATGAATATCCGCCCGAAAGAGCCGCCCGGATAGCGGGAGTGAATTCTGAAGACGTCGTGGCGGCCGCTCATTTTCTGGCGGCCAGCAAACCGGCCAATCTCATCTGGGGCGTGTCCGTGGATATGAATCCGGGCTGCCTGGGCACCATTCAGGGATTGATCGCTCTGATGGCGCTGACCGGCAACATTGAGAATCCCGGAGGCATGATCTTGAGCGGCGATCCTTTCGGCGTCAAACGCCGGGGGGATGACCTTTCCGATTTCTCAGACGTGAGATGCCCGCGGATCGGCGCGGATCGGTACCCTCTGATTGAGATCGGCAATCCCTACGGGCAACCGGACGTCCTCCTGGATCAAATGGAAAGTGGGGATCCATATCCCATCAAAGCGGCCTGGCTGCAAGGAACCGGCGTTATCCCCTCATCCTTCGCCGATCCCCGAAGGGTCACAAGGCTCTTTTCGAATCTGGATTTCTCCGTGCTGGTAGACGTTTTTCTAACTCCAGCCGCGGTGGCTTTCGCCGATGTAGTCCTGCCCGCTGCGATGTATCCGGAGAAGGACAGCATCTACGTCCACTTCTCGCAATTAAGCGCCATCAATAAGGCCATCGTTCCGCCGGGGCAGTGCAGATCGGATGCTGAAATCATTCTACAGCTCGGTAGAAGAATCGCACCTGATTATTTCCCATGGGAGGACATCAAACAGTGGTTGGATTACAGACTTGAACCCAGCGGGATGAATTTTGCTGAACTACGTGAAACCGGATCACTCAGGCCTGCCATTGAATACTCAAAACACGACCAAAGCAAGCTAAGAAATGACAGGAAACGGGGATTTAAAACGCCCTCGGGTAAGATAGAATTGAATTCATCTGTTATTAGAAAGATGGGTTTGAATCCGCTACCCCACTTTTCCGATTGTCTTTTTGAATATCAGCATAAATACGGGAAGGATGATTACCCCTTCACATTGACTACAGGGACGCGCAAACCCTACTACTTTTGCGCTGAACACCGCCATATGGCGTCACTGAGGAAGCTTCAGCCCAATCCCCTGGTGACGATTCATCCTGAGACGGGTCTTAAAACCGGCATAAAAGAGGGCGATACGGTCAGGATTTTCAGCCCTTTCGGAAGCTGTTTAATGAAGGCGCAGATCAGCGACCGCTTCGCTCCCGACGTGATTCACTGCGACTTCGGCTGGTGGTTTCCTGAAAAAAAGGGGGATGCGCCTGAACTTTTCGGCGTTATGCAGAGCAACGTAAATGCGTTGCTCCCTTCCGGGCTCCAGGGGCCCGGCGGACTGGGTTACCCTTTCAGATGTTTCATCTGCAACATTGAAAAGGCGAAGAACCGCTAAAAACAAATTCGATTGGTACAATGATGAAAAATGTGATCTGCATTACCTCAATAGAGTGGAGAAAAAGACAACATTAATTATTCAAGTAAAAGAAAAATCGGTTTCCGGCTCTCCGGTTTCCGGCAAAAGCCGTTGAAGGAAGCATTGACGGCTTTAGCCCAATTCGGCTACGACGGCGTTGAGCTCACCCTCGAGCACCCTGAATTGAATCCCGATTTCGCAGGCAGGTGGGAAGTTGATAAGCTCAAGAAATTCCTGAACGACCTAGAATTAGAGGCATCTGCGGTCAGTTTTCACGGCAAGCGAGCCGGCTGGGAGATGAAGCGCCTCAAGTGCAGGGCTGGCCTTCAACTGGCTCATGATCTGGAGGTAAAAGCCTTTATCTCCAGCTCCTGCATGGGAGGAGGAGAGGAAAAATTCGCCGAGATGCGCGGTTTCAGCGAAGACATGTGCTTAGTCGCTGAAAAACTTGGGGTTGACTTCGCCGTGGAACCCGAACCGGGCACGCTGATCAACGGAAGTCGGGAAATGTCCGCTCTAATTGATACTGTGGATTCGCGACATTTGAAGATCAATCTGGACGTCGGTCATTCTTTCCTGACTGAAGGTGATGTTCGCGCCGACGTCCTGCGCTGGGGTAGCCTCATCGTCCACACGCACATTGAAGACATTAAAGGAAAGGATCATTCGCATCTGCTGCCAGGAGAGGGCGAGCTGGATTTCAGGTTGATTTTTTCGGCTTTTGATGAGATAGATTATTACGGCTTTTTCACCCTTGATCTGTTTGACATTCAGGATAATCCCAAAGACATGGCGAGAATAGGAATCGAGGCACTATGGCAGAAAATGACCGCATGAAGGGCGGCTTTTCTGAGAACGGTTACACTATCGGAATCGGCCTCACAGATCGCTGCAATGCCAAATGTGCGCATTGCTATTCGCGTTCGGCCGGAGACTATCAGGACCTTGACTTCGACCAAGTTCTCAGGCTTGTTGATGCAATCCCTGTGAAAAGCGTCAATTTCGGCACAGGCGAGAGTATTCTCTATCCCCGCTTTATCGAAATCATTCAGAAGTTGTTTGATCGGGATATTCCAACGGCAATCACGACCAACGGCTCAACGATCATGGAAATGTGCGATGACGACTTGCGCCGTTTGCATGATGTGGATTTCTCCATAGATTTTCCCGACGAACAGGAGAACGATAGTTGGCGAGGTGAAGGCTCATACAAAATGGCGCTCGATGGCGCTCGGAGGTGCCTCGATTTAGGGGTGGAAACCAGTCTGGTGGCCTGTTTAATGAAACAAAACTCCCGTCACATGGGGAATCTCGCCGAAATGGCAGCGCAATTGGGTTTTAATCTTCGGGTAAACGTGTACAAATCTGTGTTCACTCGAGAATACCAACCGGATTACAACGAGTTCTGGGGAGCGATTGAGGACATGGCCAGCACCGCTTACTTCACCGCCTGCAGTGAACCGATTGTCAACGCCGTCGCTGGCAACAGCAAACCATTGAAGGGGAATCCCTGCGGACAGATGAGTTTCCGGGTGCATCCCGACGGTAAAATTGTCTCCTGTGTTTATCTAAAAGAAAGCGACATCACCATTGAGGATTTAATCGCAAATTTCGACGATTGCAGGAATCGGCTCGCTTGCGCTATAAATCTGCCGCTGCCAGAGATCTGTAAGAAGTGCGATCATGTGAGTTATTGCAATGGAGGATGCGCTTCCCGCAGAATTTTAAATCAACCGGATCAGCCGGACGAATACTGCTTCGTGGTCCGGAATGATCGCCCCACGATCAACGCTCGCTGGAAAAAAAGCACGGGCTTAGTGCACGAGGATTACCTATGCACGATGATTTTTTCAGGATAAACGAATTTTCCGACCACGTATCCGATTTCAAGCTACCGCAACTTCCGGATTCGCATAAATGGTCCAAAAATGTTTGGGCTACCAAGCGGGGCGATTGGCTGGCTCTATTCAGACCGCTCAATTTGGCGCTGGTTTTTCTTTCTAATCGGTACTTTGGGCAGATTTCTAAGTTAAGTGTTGATGATTATCCTGGTGATCTTTATAATCAACTTATTTCAGATAATCTTATCCTTCCAAAAAACGAGGACCTCGACACCAAGCAGCACCGCCTGCTGATTGAAACCGCTCGTCGGGGCACCTTTCGTTTCATCTGCATCCTCCCCACCACGGCTTGCACCCTTAAATGCGGCTACTGCCATCAGCGCCCCGAAAAGGGCAGGGAAACTATAATGACGGTAGAGGAAATCAATAAAGGACTTATGACATGCGCCCAGCTCTGCACCGACTTATCCAGGCCGGTAGACATTCTGCTTTATGGCGGCGAACCGCTGCTGGCCTTCCATATAACTGAAGAAATCTTAAATACGGTTAATCCCAAAGGCAAACTGTTCGACCAGGAAGTCAGGCTTTCTTTCACAACCGCCGGTACAGGTCTTTCACCCCAACAAGCTGATCTTTTGGCCCGGCATGACGTCTTCGTTATTCTTTCCGTTGACGGTCCGCCGGAGAGCAACGATCCGGTGCGACGATCTGATGAGGGAAACGGTTCATTTGCCGCGGTAGAGCAAGCCTATCGCCTGCTTAAGGATCGAGGCTGCCGGGTGGGAATTTCCGTTACCATCGGCAAACACAACATCGCTCAGTTACCCCAACACCTGGAGTTTCTGCTCGACCGCTTCAACGTAAACGACGTCGGCTTGAATGCCTTCCTGCATCGTCGAGGCGACAAACCAAATCCCTATCAAGTTTCACCCGAAGACTCTTTTAATGCGTTTATTGAGGCGTTTGCCGTCACCCGTCGGTACGGCGTCTATGCCGAGCAACCTTTCCGCAGGCTGAAACCCTTCGTCCTTCGGCGGCCGCTGCTGAAAGACTGTTCGTCACCGGGCGAACGCCTGGTTCTCGTTCCGGGCGGGCTGATGGGCTTCTGCGATTCCTGCTTTCCTGATAACCGCTATTTTTATCCAATAGAGGAATTCCCGCAAAAAGAACACCCCGATTACCGGCTATGGCGCGGTTTGTCCTCTCCCGAGATGCCCGAGTGCCGGAAATGCCCGGCGATGACGGTCTGCGGCGGGGCCTGCCGTTACGACGCCTCCAAAGCCTGCGGTCATCTGGACGGAGTGGATCCGGAACGATGCAAGTTCGAAAGAGCTTTTTTAAACTGGATGATCTGGGAACTTTTCGATGGTACTCATCGCCAGGAGACATTTTACTTCAGACCCGGCGAGCGGGAACGCATGACGCTTTTCGGCAATATAGCACTGCATGAGAAAAATCAGCCTTTTACGGCCGGTAGTTATTCCGAATGAGGCGTTAGATTGAACAAAACCATAGAAGTCATCGAAAAATACCATCTTTTCCATAGGGGCGGTGAGATCTGCCGGTATGGGATTTATGGTCTAACCCGGGATTATTTTCACCAAGATCAGGCTCCTCCCGGTTGGGATGAAGGCATCAGAATTAACCTTGAAATTCCAGAACCGCGAGTAAGAGTGATGCAGGCCGTGATCACTTCGCGCTGCAACCTAAAATGCACCTATTGCTCCTTTGCCGCCAATGCTCCTCAAACGATGACCTCAGAGATGAGTGGTGACGAGATCGAGGGGCTATGCCGGAGATTCAACGAGGAGATCGGCGAAAACGGACTGCTGCTGATCACGGGGGGCGAGCCGGAACTGTACCCTGAAGCAGTTGATTATTTCGTACAGAACATCAGGGGTAAGATCATCATTTTCACCAATGGGACTTTAATTGACGGTGATCGGCTGCAGTTCTATCAGAGGCACGGAGTCGGCGTTCTCTTCTCGCTGGACGGCGATCTTTTCGCTCAGGATGCTGTGCGGCGCGGTAAGGATGGATCTTACACGAAAGTGGCATCGGCCCTGAGAATGGCGCGTGAATTGGGCCTTGAATTCGGCATCTCCGCGGTGGTGGGCGACCACAACATCGCCAGGCTTCCGCAATTGGTGGAATACATCTTTGTGGAATTTAAACCGGCCAGCCTGGGTTTGAACCTGGCGCACCGATATGGATTAACCGCCTGGATGCGGATCGAAGAATATACGACGGCTCTACTGCAGATTTTTGATTTTGCCAAAAAGGAAAGCCTCTTTGTTGATCAGATTAACCGGCGCTTGGCGCCTCTGATTGAGAAGAAATTCCGCTTTCGAGATTGTGCCTCGCAGGGGGAAAAGATCGTGGCTTTCCCCGGAGGCATTACCACCTCCTGCGTCAATGAAGCCGCCTTGCAAGGACAAGCGGTCAATTGGTCAAACCGCATCCCCCTGATGAACGATCGCTGTCGGGACTGTTACGCCATCGGAATTTGCGGAGGCGGCTGCATTTTTGATGGGGAGGCCATATACGGGCCGGGCCGCTTCGATGAAAGGAACTGCTATTTCACTAAGGCGTTACTGGAACATTTGATCTGGGATTTTCGCGATGAGCTGGGCGACGGTGCCAACGATCCGTCTCTACTGCGCCAAAGATATGCGGGACTGCTCCACAGAGGTGAAGGGATTTATTTCTCGGTAGGCCATGAAACCACATGACGTGAAACAGATGCGGTCGCACTGGGAATCCCAAGCGGCTGACTACGACTGGGGCCGAAAATGGAGCCGGGTTGATACCCGCGTGCTGGAATTAATAGACGCCGATTTGGGAGACCGTTTGCTGGAGATCGGCTTCGGATCCGGCGTTGTCGCAGCTGAAATTATACACGCTTATCCAGGAATTAGGTATTACGGTATAGACCTTGCCGATAATTTTATACGTCTGGCAAAGGAGAGATTAACAAATACTGCCGCGCTAATTCAAGCCAGCGCTTCCCATCTCCCCTTTCGAGCTGGAAGCATCCATATTGTACTGGAGATGAATGCCATTCACCATTTCCCCCGCCGCATCATCCCTGATGCTGTAACGGAGATTGCGGACGTCCTAAAGCAAGGTGGGCGTTTTATTTCGGTAGAGGATTGGGGAACACCCCCCGAGGATGACCGGGAAAGCTTAGTGTACGAGCTTCAAAGACAGCGCCCTCTGGTTCGCGCTGGACTGGAATATCACCCCTCGGACGAGGAGTGGATAGCAACGTTTAAAAATGCTGGACTGGTGGTAAAAAGAATGGAACACATCCCCAGACCTCTGAATTTCCAGCGCCTGTGGGAAATGCTGGGCCCTGAGGCGGAAGGGAAACTAGCTCGGCTGTGGGAATTGTGGGGCCATGAGACCCCCACCACGAAAATGACCCTCTTTATCTGCAAGAAAGCCTGAAATGCAAGCTATCGTCTTGGCGGCCGGCATGGGAAAAAGGCTGGATCAAAGAATCCCCAAGCCGTTGATCGAGATCAACGGAATACCGCTGCTGGTCAGATTGATCGAGCAGTTTAAGAGGTTTGGGATAGCGAGTATCATCGTCGTTACCGGCTATCAGAAACATCTGATTGAAGACATCACTGATACTCCCGGTGTGCGGACAGTTTTTAATCCCTTTTATCCGGTTTCGGATAACCTGGTCTCTTTCTGGTTCGGACAAAAACATATATCAGAGCGGTGCATCCTGTCTCACGGAGACGTCGTCGTCGAGGATGAGTTACTCCGCAGAATAATCGCCTCAGAAGGGGACCTCGTTCTGCCCCTGGACCGATCAAGCCTGGATCAGGAATCTATGAAAATTCAGATTGAAGAGGGGCGGATTACGAATATCAGCAAGGACATTCCTCTCGATCAGGCCAGCGGGGAATCCATCCCCCTGATGAAATTCTCGTCCACAGCACTGAACCAGCTAAAAAGAAGCACCGAAGAAATCCTGGAAAAAGGGCAGCTCGGCCAGTTTATTGATGAAGCCGTTCTCAAATTGATCAACATAGGGATTTTCGATTGCACTATTCTGGACGTAACCGGCCTTCGCTGGGTGGAAATAGACACCCCTGCTGATCTCGAAAGAGCACGAAATCTCTTCGGCGAAAAATAATGGCTGTACCTGAAGAAGAACACGACGAAAAAGCTCTGGTGGAAGCGGCAGCGCGTAACTGGGCAAGGCATTGGGAAACCGTCGTTCGGAACAGCAAACCGTCATCAAGGGTTTCATGGCGGCAAAAGCTGGGCAGGCTATTAAGGCGCTCCGGCGGCCTGGAACTGGCCTGCCGGATCATTCAAAAAGAGGCTGGAAATCTGCCTGGCAAGTTGATCCTCGAGGCGGGGTGCGGCACGGGTGAAATCTCGATGCGGCTGGCGCAAGAGGGCGGGGGGCTGGTTTTGCTGGATACCTCTTCGTCAGCGGTGGGGTACGCTAAAATCCGCGCGGAAAATCTCGGATTTGCGGCCTCGGCAGTAAAAGCATCCATTTTCGATTTTCCTTTCAAAGATGGCGTGTTCGATTTCGCCTTCAATGTCGGTGTGCTAGATCATTTCGGCCCTCAATATCGCGGAAAAGCGGCCCAGGAGATGGTGCGCGTTTTAAAGGCCGATTCACGCGCCGTTATCCTGACGAATGACCTCCGTTCGAAGATTCACCCGATCGCCGTGAAATGCGCCACAAAAAAGGGGATCTGGCCGTTCGGCTTTAAGGATGCAATTTTTTCGCTGCGAGATTCATTGGAGAAGGAATCAAAAGCACACATCGCCTGCGAATACTCCCGGGGATTTCTCAGCCAGTTCGAATTCCTGCGCTACTGTCTGCCGCAAAACGGGCTGATCCAGTGCCTGTTCCTCCATCTGTTCTACCTCCTGACATTCCCTTTCAACCTGCTCAATCGGCTGCCGGGACAATACCTGGTTACGGTGATCCATAAAAATCACACGAAAGATGACCAAATCACCCCAAGAGAATAAGGCTCCGCCGATTTACGATAACTCGCTCTACCGACGTCTGATCGTGCGGCCGCTGGCAAAACGTTTGGCGCCACACCTTAACGCGATGGAGTTCAGTGGGAACGGCGTCTGTTGGTTGAAACTGATTCTGGGGCTGGCCGGTGCTTTTCTCCTGGCCTCAAAATCCCCGTCGGTCTGCCTTGTGGGAATGGTGTTTTTACAGATGAACTTCTTCCTGGACGCGGCTGACGGCGAAGTGGCGCGCTTGCGGGGCGATGCGGGTCTGCTGTCCGGCGAATATCTGGATAAACTCTTCGATCACCTGCCTAAAACGGCCATGTATTTTTTCTGGGGATACGGAACTTTCCGGCTGACGGGTAGTGTTATCCCGTTGTTTTGCGGGACTTTCTTCGCCGCCTGGAACGTTTACCCCCGTTTCTGCGGCGTGGAAACGCTGTTAGAGAGACTGGATAAAACCCCAGCCGTTTACGAGAAACCCACCTTTCTAAAAGCTCTGCGGGACTCGTTTTCTGTGCAAATGGATCGGGGCAGGACCGATTTTCTGCTCACCCTGTTCGTCCATCCCGCCATGAACCTCTTGACCATCTTTTATCTGATCGAGATTTTTCTTCCCCTAATTCCCTGGGGAAATTCCGCCTTCGATACACGATATATCCTGCTCCTGATTTATACCGCGGTGGGTTTAATCAACTTTGTCCGCAAGGGGATACGATTCTTTCGCCTGCTCGATTTTTCCTGATTCCTCTGCGAACACCGCTTTAAATGGAGATAACCAACACGAGGACTGTGATGAGTTATATCGGCAACGAACTCCCGACAAGGCTAACCGAGTTAGGAAAAACCATCATCGCCCCCGATCAGGAAATCGCCGAAATCTGGGGCGTTTTGCGCGAATAAATTCCGACTTGAATCCCATCCCTGAAAAAAGAATAGGATACTACTGAGGAAGTCGTTTAGTCGATTTGAATAGACATTTTTAGGTGGATTTTAAACCCTATTTTCCATCTGCAAATTTCATCAGTAAATACCGCAAGTACAAAATGTTATCCTCGTAATAATCACCCGATGGACTCTCCAGATTGCGGTTGGTCAGAAAATCGGTATCTGAAAAGTATAGCAGCCCACCTTTCCCCACCCCAACATAAGCCACCACCGGCCTGCTGATGATTTCTGTCCTGCTGGTATCTACCAACGACAATAGCATCTCGGCCAACGGATTGGAAGCCTCTATCTGCCAGGCTTCATGAAAGTGGAGGGTAATGAAATTTTCCGTGACTCTATCCGTCGTATCGCCGATAACGGGCAATGTAATGGGCGTCGAATCCAGTTCCGCGGGGCCCAGCGGCACGTAAATCGGTTCAAGACCGTATTCCTTCAACAAACTTTTAGATCCGTCGAACTCCTCCATCCCGCAGCAAAGCATCACCAATCCACCCCCTTGCATAAAACGATTGATGGCCTCTCGCTCCTGGCCCCCAAACTTTTTCGCCGGTGCGATTTCCACCAGAATGCGGGCATCGTAAAGCCTCCCCTCATCCCAGCGCTCCATCGCCTGAGGTAGAAAGCCGGATCGCATTAAACAGTTCTGCAAACC
>Ga0190334_1001319_pt1 | contig 10879 bp, 7 predicted proteins | sample 48720478_MG_FD_161270 | JGI IMG/M metagenome (GOLD analysis project Ga0190334, IMG submission 161270) | Hydrothermal vent sediment bacterial communities from Southern Trench, Guaymas Basin, Mexico - 4872-04-7-8_MG | ecosystem: Environmental > Aquatic > Marine > Hydrothermal vents > Sediment ...
CAGATCGAGGTCATGTTTGGCATGCAGACATCTTCGGGCTTCGTCGAATCATGGTTTCTGGATGGCAATTTCATCCGCACTGCGCTTCTCTATGCCGCCCACAAGTCGCAGGGCGCGACTCTCTCTCCGTGGCGATCCGATGTCCGGCTTGGCGGGGCTCCAGAGCGCACAGGTGAGGGGATTGCTCTCTATGCGATGGCAGAAGAGCCATGCGGGGGAACGCTCGCGTTTGACGTTCCCAGGCATGAAACCTTCTGGGGAATGCCGGATGACTACCCGCGTGTAAGCGCATGGCCTGAGTGGTTTGCCGTTCAAGAGGGGACGATCTGTCAGGTTCTTGACTTTGACACAGGGGAGGAATCGTTGATTCCAGGGGAGAGCTTGGCTCGAGGCATCCCGCTCTCGCTAGGCGGACAAAACGGCAAATCCATCGCCATCTATGTCTCCCCGGCCAATCGAAGCGTGGAAGCTGTTCGATAGCGATATGGAAATCGTCTCAATCCCTAGGTTGGTTGCCCACCATGCCCAGACAAACATATCGCGATAGATTATTGCCTTCGGTGAAGTCAGCCATCACTCGATGGCGGCTCTTGCTTGTCACGATTCTGGTGCTATCCGTTGTGACAACGATCCCAGTGGTCTATGGCTATCTCAGCAATCCGGAAGGAAAGCGGTTCTTCGGCATCGTCTACAATATGCATGATGTCGCGCAATATCTCTCCTGGATGCGCGAATCCGGGACGGCGTTTTTCATTGAGAATAGGCTAACATCGGAAGCGAGCGCGCCGATCTATCTGAATCTGCATTGGTGGATCCCGGGCCGGATGGCATCGATATTCAGGCTCCGACCTCACGTGGCGTTTCAGATATTCCGTTTATTGGCGATCCCCCTCGCGGCGATTATGCTGCATGCGCTGATAAGCCAAATCTACCGCGAGAAATCAAAACGAAATCTTGCCTTTCTTCTCACGGCATTTGCGTCAGGGCTGGGATGGATATGGGTGCTGGAGAAATACTTGGTTCGGCCCCACCATCTGGATTTTCCGCGTGATGTCTACACTATGCCTGGCAATACGCTATGGTCGATGACCGGGGCTCCCCAATTGGTCTTTGCGCTTGCCATCCTATGCGCCGTTTTCTGGATGACGCTAAGAGGCCTTCAATCGGAAAAATGGGGTTGGTCGATCGGATCGGCCTTCGCAGCGCTTTTCTTGGGGATGGGTCATATCTATGATCTGGTTACGGTTTGGGCTGTCTTGCTCATCTTCGGCTGTTTGCTTGTGCTTCGAGACGGGTGGCGGTGGTCGCGGTTCTGGCGGCTTGGATCCGTGGTGCTTCTCTCTGCCCCATCGGCAGCCTACTGGGGATGGGTTGCCTCCGATGCCAATCCGATCTGGAAGCAGGCACTGGCCCAATACGACGTCCTCGGGGTCTTCACGCCGGATCCGCCCCACCTGCTGGTTCTCCTGGGCATCCCCTTGCTCATTGCCCTCGTGACCTATCGAGGCGTGGTGCCACTCAAGGGCCAAACGAACGAGCAGCTCCTCATCAAATCTTGGTTTGGCATCACGCTTCTTCTCATCTACTTGCCGCTTCGATTCCGAATCATGCTGCTGAATGGCTATCAGATCCCATTGGCGGTCCTTGCCACTCAGGGGTACTACGACCATTTCGTTCCGTGGCTCCAGGAACGCCTTCCGAGGCTGCAAAGACCGTTTCGGTTGGATCGATCCGATGCAAGGAGGGCAGCGAATATCCTTCTCCTCCTGGCCGTGCTGCCCACAAACCTTTATCTCATTGCATGGCGTGTCTATGATCTCAGCGAGCACGACTATCCGTTCTACCTCAATGAGGATGACTTCCATGCGCTCCAATGGATCGAAGAAAACGCGGGACCGGAGGATGTCATCTTGAGCTCGCTGTCGATCGGTCACTATATCCCCGGGCAGACGGGTGCCAGGCCCTTCCTGAGCAATATGGTGATGACCAAGGATTCGGACTGGAAGCGAGCCAAAGTTCGAGAATTCTTCGACTGGGAAAGCAGTGATTCCACTCGCCGCCAATTGATCGAGGATTTTGGGATCGATTTCCTGTTCTGGGGAGAGGCCGAGCGAAGATTGGGCGACTATGATCCAAGGGCATCAACGTTTCTTGTTCCTCTCTTCATTTCCAACAGGACCATCCTTTTCTCAGTGGTCTCTCCGTGAGATCTCCGTGCCATGTTCAAGTTGAAGTGGAGGCGAGCGTTGGGAATCAGACATCCTAACAGGCCCGGTCATCTTTCGGCGCCGTTGGCGCTCTTCACGCTGACGGTTCTGACGAGGCTTCCGTTCCAGAGTCAGTATCTCTACCACTGGGATTCAGTCAATTTCGCCCTGGCAATCGAGCGATTTGATCTTCGATCGGAGCAGCCCCATCCACCAGGCTACCTCCTCTATGTTTGGCTATGCCGCTGGCTCAATCGTGTGATGGGGGATCCGCAGCTTACCATGGTTGCGATCAGCATCGTGGGAAGTGCACTGGCGGTGGCAGCTCTCTATTTCCTGGGCAGCGCCATGTTTTCGCGCAAGGTCGGGCTCATTGGTGCCGTCTTCTTGATGAGTTCCCCGCTGTTTTGGTTCTATGGAGAGATCGCGCTGCCTCACGCGTTCGACGCCTTCTTTGTCATCCTATCCGCCTGGCTGGCCTATCGGGTTCAAGAAGGGGAGTTCCGTCTCTGGCCGGTGGCAACGATGGTGTTGGCGATGGCTGGGGGGCTACGGCCACAAACACTCGTATTCCTGGGGCCCTTGCTGGCATTCTCCCTACGGAAGGCTGGATGGAAGCGAATCCTGGCGGCCATCGGGCTAGGCTTTCTTCTCTGCTTGCTCTGGTTCCTACCGCTGATCCAGAGCGTTGGCGGTCTGAGCAATTACCTAGAGGTTCTGAGCAGGTTCGGCTTGCGCTTCGAGCAGACAACCTCTATCTTCCAGGGAGCGGGCGCGTGGGGCTTGACCCGCAATCTGAGAAAACTGATGATGTATACGCTCTATGGATGCGGGTTGTGTATGGTCTTCGCCCTGCCCATTTTGTGGAATCGCATCCGATCGGGGGAGTGGCTCATTTCGTGTGAAGCGTTTCGATTTCTCCTTGTTTGGATCGGGCCATCGATCCTGTTCTACAGTCTCGTCCATATGGGCCAGCAAGGCCTGGTTTTCGTCTTTCTCCCCGCGCTGCTGTTGATCAGTGCAGTGGGCCTAGATTTTCTGTTTTCTGTGCAAGGGAGATGGGCGAGCGCATTGCTCGCGCTTGTCCTTGTGGCCAATGCGGGTCTCTTCCTTTTCGCGCCAGAATATCCGCTGGGTAATGAGCGTCTGCGGATCCTTAATCGCAAGGCGTTGGAGCGGACGGATCGGGAATATGGCGAGCGTTTCGAGATCATCGCGCGAAGATTCCCACCAGGATCAACAGCCATCCTGGCTGCCGATTGGCGTCATGCCGAATACTACCTGCCCGAATATGTGGTGCTGCATTTTGATATCGGGAGCAAATGGGAGCTCGATGAAGGAAAACCCAAAGTGCCTCCGCAGAGCCAACTGAGCAAGCTCCCCGGGGAGTTGGGTATGCAAATCGAATCGGGTGCGAAGGGAACGCTGGTGATTTTTGATGAGGAGCTGGAGGATTTCAACCGTTCCTCGGACAGGAAAGTCGAAATGCGGTTTCCCGATGGTTTGAAGATGGATTACTTGGAAATCGAGGCCGACGCCCCCATTATTATTGATCAGAATGGTTTTGGCGTTGGGGTGGGTAGCCCCTGATCGCAGCTTGAGCGAATGCGAGGCAGAGAGATGAGACGACCCAAACGGATTCTTACGACCCTTCGGCTTCTGTTCTTCATGGTTGCATTGGGAGCGACTCTTGCGGTGGGCGTGCATCCATCTTCAGGCCAGTCCCAGACGTGGTCTGATCCTGTTTTGCTATCAAATTCAAGCCAGTCTGCATGGTTCCCGGATATCGCCGTGGATGGATCAGGGCGTATCCATGTGGTCTGGTCAGCGAGCGAAGTCGGATCGGAGTTGCCGGATGGAAGGAATTCGATCTTTGACCTCGTCATGTATTCGGCGAGCGAGGATGGTGTCCGGTGGACAACGCCCATGGATATCATCGCGGCGCTACATGATGGGGGAAGCTATGCCACCCGGCCTTCTCTCGAGCCGCTGCCAGATGGATCATTGGTCTTGAGCTACCGAGATAGGACTTCCGTTTTCTTCACCTCCGCTTCTTCGGAGGACCTCACCGCCAAGACGCTTCAACGCCCCCAGCGTCTCAGCACCTTCCAGAGTGCGTATTTCTCTGAAATCGTATCGGATGCAGATGGGGGGGTACATTTTTTTCATACAGAAAATGTCCCTGAATATCCCGATTGCCCTGTGTGCTTTCATCTCTTTTATCGGCGATCGCTGGATGGTGGGGCGCTCTGGTCATCGCTGCTTGACATTTCGCGTGCTTCTACAGGGGCGGCCAAACCGCAGGCCGTTGTTGATGCGCAGGGCAATCTGCACGTTGTCTGGGAGGCTGGGGCAGGAGGAGATCTTGGGCAACTCTCCAATCCTACCCGCGTGATGTATACGCGCCGAGCCAACGGAGAGCTGATATGGTCGAATCCGATTGCGTTTGTCGGCTCAGGAGATCAGCAGAAGAACGTCGCCATCGGTGAGGATGGGGCAGGTCAATTGGTTGTCGTCTGGCTGAGCCTCCCGGAGGATCGCGTATATTACCAGGTCTCAAGTGACCAAGGCTTGAGTTGGTCCATGCCCCAGCCGATTCCTGGCGTGTGGGGAGGATGGTCTGTCTATAGCACGAGGCTCGACGATTATGATATTGTCACGGATCCGGACGGTGGAATGCACCTGACTTTCGTGGGCCGCAGGGCCGAGGACCAGATGACCCTTGATGTGATCGAGATGTTCTGGGATGGCACTTCGTGGTCGGAGCCAGTGGCAGCGGCGTCGTACGAAGGCTCAGTACCTGAGTGGCCAAGGATGGCGATCGGCGGCGATGGAAGTGTTCATTTGGTGTGGTTTGTGCGCGATGAGGAGCATATCTGGCTCTCGGATGAGGGACAGTATGAGGTCTGGTATGCGCGATGGCCGGCGCTTGAGCCGGGAGTCCTCCAGGTTCCCTCCGGGGAAGAGACCGGCACCCCTGAGCCGGTTGGCGGCGTCACCCCGCTTTCGACAGAGTTGGCAACACCTCTTGGCGGGCCGACGCCTCCCATCTTGCCACCAATGGAGCAGGTGGTTCAACCTGTTCCTGATAATGAGTCGGAGCTTCTCCTGCTTGTCCTAAGAGGCATAACGCCTGCAATCATCTTCATCACGATCGTGGTGGCGGCCACACAGATCTGGAGGCGTTTGAGACCATGAGTCCCCACGTAGGAGGGCAAAAGAGCAGTCCCTCCTTCGGGCCTTTTCTCGCCCATGTATCACGGCCATTCCGTATCGCCGGAGAATAAGCAGCGCACATTGGCAGAGCATTCCCATTTTGAGGGAAGCAACCAGGAGGAAGGCCTAAGCTAGGCAGGAAAAGGAGCGCAGAGCCATAGGAACCACGCAAATCCCGCGTCCCAAGATGGGCGAGATGCTTGCTGCCCTACGAATCTCGCCGGGTGTGGAAATCCTGCTTCCAAGGCAGCATATGCAGGCCGCCCTTGCATGGATCATCCAGGCACACAGAGCGGTGGGCGGCGTGGGTATCTCGAAAGGCTATTCGCTATTGCGGGGCGGATGGTCGCCAGCCTACCCGGAGACGACGGGATACACGATTCCTACCATCCTGCGTGCCGCATCTTTACTCGCATCGCATGATCTGCACTCCCTCGCTCTCTCCCTGGCAGAAGGGCTGCTCGAACATGTAACACCAGAAGGGGGTGTGGGGCATTTCTCGGCGTCAGGGTCGTCGACCCCCATTGTCTTTGATACGGGTCAGGCGATCTTTGGCTGGCTCGCGGCCTATGAGGCCGGCGGTGGAAATCGTCACCTGGATGCGGCGGTGCGAGCGGGAAAGTGGTTGGTGGACGTGCAACATGCTTCGGGAGCCTGGATCGCCCATCAACACAAATCGGTTGTGAAGGCTATTGATACTCGCGTCGCCTGGGCACTGGTTGCGTTGGATTCCCGAGTCGGGGGTGGGGAGTTTCTCCAATCGGCGCGGAAGAATCTTGAATGGGCGCTCCTGCAGCAGGATGATGACGGCTGGTTTCATGCATGCTCACTTGTGGCTGGCGAAGATCCGCTTACGCATACCCTCGCGTACACCGCGGAGGGTTTTCTGGAATGCGGTCTCATGCTTGGGGAGGGCCGCTATATCTTGGCCGGGCGAAAGGTGGCCGATGCGTTATTGGCGCACCAAAGGCCCGATGGAAGCCTGGCGAGCAGCTTTGGCCCCGGATGGCGGGAGACGAGCCGTTCGAGCTGCTTGACGGGTGACTGCCAAGTAGCCCGACTCTGGCTTCGCCTATGCGGGGCGCTTGGGGGCGATGCTTACCACGGGGCTGCTACGCGGATCATCCGTTTCGTTGCAGGCACACAGTTGCTCAATTCTTCCAGCGCCAATATCAGGGGAGGCATAGCGGGATCCTATCCCATCTATGGGCGCTACGAACGTTTTAAATACCCCAATTGGGCAGCCAAGTTCTTCCTTGACGCACTGATTGCCTTGGAACGTTTCGATAGCCAACAAGCGACGGATACCTATCTGGGCTGACTCCCCAGAGGGCTCATGTTCAGCGGAAGCTCCCATCTCGCGCGCCTGCCAAGTGAATATACAAATGATAACCATCTCCCTCTCTTGCTTGATCCTCCTATTATTGCCTACGGCTTACCTGATGCTCTTGGCCCTGGCCTCAGTGCGTTCTCCTGAGAAGATCGCCCCCTCGGGGGAAGGACCTCAGACACGATTCATCATCGCCATTCCTGCCCACAACGAAGCAAGCGTGATCCGGTCGACTGTCCAGGAGATTAGGAGGGCTGAATATCCCTCCGTACTCTTTGAGGTCCACGTGGTTGCAGACCACTGTTCAGATGCCACAGCGGCCGAGGCAAGGCAAGGCGGCGCCATCGTGCATGTGCGCAATGAGGAACCGAGATCAGGCAAGGGGGCGGCCCTGAATTGGCTGTTCGAGAGGATCCTCGATGCTGGCCGGTGCGATGCGGTCGTGATTTTTGACGCAGACACTCTCGTTGAGCGGCATTTCTTGCTCTTGATGGATGCCTGCCTGCGAAGCGGGGCGGATGTCATCCAGGGCCAGCATGTCATCCGCAATCCAGAGGAGGGCTGGTTTCCAGCTTTGGTCTGGGCGATGTTTATGATCGACAATCGCTTCCAAAACCAGGGGCGGGCGAATCTCGGAATGTCCGCGAAGAATATGGGTGACTCGATCTGCTTTCGGGAGGGTGTGCTGAAGAAAGTTCTCTGGGGGGATGGGCTTGCGGATGATTACCAGCTCCGGCTGCGCCTGCTCCTGGAAGGCATTAAGATCGACTATCAACCCCGGGCGAGGGGCTACGGAGAGGCGCCGCTCTCATGGAGAGAAGGGGGAGCCCAGCGGGTGCGATGGCTAAAGGGCACACGCGAGGCCAGTCGGCGCTACACACGTCGATTGCTCCTGGCTGGGCTTCGAGAGCTGGATATCTCAAAAGTGGAAGGCGCGCTCCAGGCGATGCTTCCTTCCTATTCGACGCTTAGCCTGATAAGTCTCACTATCTTGTTTGCTCATTTGGCAGGGCGCTCCCTCTTGCCTGGACTCATCCCTGCAGGTCTAACGGCAGCCTGGGCGTCGCTGTCTGCCTTGCTTTTCATCTACCCTTTCTTTGGCTTGGCATTGGAACGGGCACCTTTAAGGGCTTATGCAGCCATTCTCATGGGGCCTGCGTTCATCGTTTGGCGGACTTGGCTGACATTGACGAGAGTCATCGGCAAGCGCACCGCGGTGTGGGTACGCACTGCGCATCGCGGGCGGCGCGAGGCCTGATCACAGAGAAACGGTCGAAACTCAGCGTACCATTCTTGATGCTGTCTGCAATATAGTCAGGCCCACAGCCCCTTTCCTGCAGGCTATTGCTTTCTCCTTGAGCAAGGAGGTTCAGGCGATGAAGAAGGCACTTGTTACAGGGATCACGGGTCAAGATGGCTCTTTCCTCGCGGAGTTGCTACTTGAGAAGGGCTACGAAGTTCACGGGATTGTCCGCAGGGTGGCCCTGGAGGATCCCGTTCACCGGCTGTGGCGAATAAGATACATTTGCGATGATCTCCATTTGCACCCAGCGTCGCTGGAAAGCTATGCGAGCATCTTTGGCGTTGTGGAGGAAGTACAGCCCGATGAGTGCTACCACTTGGCTGCACAGAGTTACGTAAGCTACTCCTTTGATGATGAATTCTCCACGATCAATACGAACATCAATGGGACTCACTACGTGTTATCGGCTATCAAGAAGAAGGCCCCTGCGTGCAAGTTTTATTTCGCTGCCTCAAGCGAGATGTTCGGGAATGCCATGGAGACTCCTCAGCGAGAAAGCACGCCGTTCCGGCCTAGATCGCCCTATGGAATCTCAAAGGTCGCCGGTTTTGAGCTCACGAGGAATTACCGCGAAGCCTATGGCCTATTTGCCTGCAATGGGATCGCCTTCAATCACGAGTCAGAGCGCCGGGGCCATGAGTTCGTAACCCGGAAAGTGACCAGCACAGTTGCGGCCATCGCCCATGGCAGGACGGATGAGTTGCGCCTGGGCAACCTGGACGCGAAACGGGATTGGGGCTATGCCAGGGACTATGTCCGCGGCATGTGGCTTATGCTGCAGGAAGATGGGCCCGATGACTACGTCCTGGCCACAGGTGAGACGCACACCGTGCGGGAGTTTGTCGAACTCGCCTTCAGTAACGTCGGCTTGGATTGGACGGATTACGTCGTGGTAGACGAGCGCTTCTATCGACCCACAGAAATATTCGAGCTGCGAGGAGACTCGAGGAAAGCGAAGGAGACATTTGGCTGGGAGCCGGAGATGGGTTTCCACGAACTGGTTCGCTTGATGGTGGACGAGGATCTTCGAAATCTGGAATCAGAAACCGTCAGCCAGGCTGGGTCAATGCGCTCAATGAGTCCCTGAGACCTTTCCACCCAGATTCCTCAGAGCCACGCCTTTCTTGATGGGGGTGCCTTGTGCAATTTGACAATGCCCCAGCCCATGCGGCGAATCCATGATGTCTTCCGTCGCCGCTTGCAGATGGTGACGGATTGAGTGTCATCCCCTCCTGTCAAAACGAATCAACCAGCTAGGCTTATCCATTGAATCGAAGGATCCTCTTTGTCGTCCCCTATACGCCCAGCCTCATCCGAGTGCGTCCCTTTCAGCTCATCCGGCATCTGGCGGAGCGAGGGAATCGGATCTTCCTGGCGACGCTTTGGGAGACCCCCGAAGAGGAAGCGGAATTGAAACCTCTCAGGGATGTTTGTGAGCAGGTTTGGGCGCGGCCGCTCCCTCCTGGTAAGAAGGCGTGGAACTGTGCGCGTGCTGCTCTCTCGCCGCATCCGATCCAATCGGTGTTCTCATGGCAACCGGCTCTCTACGGAGATGTTGTGCGATGGATGATGGATGGAGATGGGATGCATGCATTGGACGTCGCTCATATTGAACATCTCCGTGGTTCACGCTACGCGCTGGCCTTTCGAGACTTCGCGGCTGTCAGGGGGCTGCGCCTCCCGATCGTGTGGGATAGCGTCGATTGCATCAGCCATCTCTTCTCACAGGCATCTGGCCAGACGAGGAAGCAATTCAGCCGTTGGATCATTCGCTTCGAGCTGGGCCGGACCCGCCGGTATGAACGATGGCTAATGCAGCAATTCGATCGCCTGATCGTGACGTCATCTGCCGATAGGGATGCGTTCCTTTCGCTTGGATCAGATCTTGAGGGTTCGTCTTCCATCCGCGTCCTGCCCAATGGCGTAGATCTCGGCTATTTCTCCCCTGAAGAGGGGCTGGACAGAGAGCCCGACACAGTCGTGATCACGGGGAAGATGAGCTACCACGCCAACGTCACGATGTGCTTGGATTTTGTCGAGAAGATCTGGCCGCTTGTCAAGGCCCGCCGCCCGTGGGCGAGGTTGTGGATCGTCGGCAGGGCGCCCTCGCGGGAGGTCTTGCGCCTGGGTGAGCGCCCCGAGATCACGGTCACGGGCAGCGTTGCGGATATCCGCCCCTACCTTCGCCGCGCATCGATCGCCGTTGCACCCCTCTCCTATGGAGCAGGTATCCAGAACAAGGTGCTTGAGGCGATGGCTTGCGGGACTCCAGTCGTCTGCACGGAACGGGCTGCTTTGGCTCTCCGCGCACGCGATGGAGAGCATTTGCTGGTCAGGGAAACGCCGGAGGCCTTTGCTGAGGCCGTTTTGGGGATGTTGAGCGATCCAGAAAAGCGGGAGCGGATTGGCAAATTGGGGCGGGATTATGTTGTCCGGATGCATGGCTGGGACAGCATCGCCAGGCAATTGGAGGTCATCTACGATGAAGTCATTGATGCCGCAGACGGATGAGACAAGAGTGGCATCGCCCATCCTGTGGCAGAGTGCGAAGAAATGCAGTCAAAGCCCCCGCCTTTGGCGGCCAATACAGGCGGGCCTCATCCTCAGCGACGCGCTCGCCATTATGGCCGCGTTTCGGGCCGCCTATTGGATCCGGTTCGAGATGGCGCTGCCCCTCTTTCGGCTTGATGTGGTGCCGCCTCCCCTTTTCTATTATCGATTGTTCGCCGTGCTTGTGCCCATATGGGTGATCATCTTCGCGCTCTTGGGTCTCTATCAAAAGAAGAACATTTTTGGTGGCCTTAAGGAATACGCGCTTGTCTT
>Ga0190334_1001323_pt1 | contig 10871 bp, 23 predicted proteins | sample 48720478_MG_FD_161270 | JGI IMG/M metagenome (GOLD analysis project Ga0190334, IMG submission 161270) | Hydrothermal vent sediment bacterial communities from Southern Trench, Guaymas Basin, Mexico - 4872-04-7-8_MG | ecosystem: Environmental > Aquatic > Marine > Hydrothermal vents > Sediment ...
CTTAGCGATTCTAAGCTCCATTGTAAAGTCCGCATCTTCATTCATAGAGCATATATGGAGGTCAGGATTCATTATTTCAAACTGAGTGCTGTTTTTCCCTATCATTCCAGCAGTGAACTCCCCAGGACCCTTCAGATGTAGGGTAACTTTGTCAGGTTTCGGGTCATGTAGTTTTATTCGAACCTGCTTAAGGTTCAATATGATTTCTGGCACATCTTCAACCACTCCCTTAATAGTGGAAAATTCATGTAGAATTCCGTCTATCCGTATTGAAGTAATGGCAGCGCCCGGAACAGAAGTCAAAAGTACCCTTCTCATCGCATTGCCTATAGTCGTACCAAAACCCCTCTGAAGAGGCTGCAGAACAAACCTGCCAAAAGTGTTATCCTTTATATCTTTTTCTACCCTTGCAATTATCTCATTTTTATTTGACATCGCTCCCACCCACTTTTTTATTTAGAATACAACTCAACAACGAGAGACTCCTTCACATCAAGATCAAGCTGGTCTCTCCCTGGCGGCTGAATAAAAATGCCCCTCATCTTGGCCTTTTCAAGAATTAACCATGGAAGCTCATGCTCTCCCTTAATTCTTCTCATAGCATCATGTATTATCTGTAACTTTTTGCTTTTTTCCCTTACCTGAACTATATCACCAGGTTTCAGAAGGTACGAAGGAATATTAACCGGCCTGCCATTCACAAGAAAATGCCCATGATTAACTAGCTGCCTTGCCTGTGAGCGAGACGCTGCAAACCCAAGCCTGTAAACTACATTATCAAGCCTGCTTTCCAATATCTTCATAAGGTTATCACCGGTCTTACCCTTTCGTCTGCTTGCCATCTCAAAGTACTTTTTGAACTGACGTTCCAGAACTCCGTATATTCTCTTAATCTTCTGTTTTTCCCTTAGCTGAAGTGCATAGTTCGAGGGTCTTCTTGTCAGCGTCTGTCCATGCTGTCCCGGAGGATAGCTTCTCTTCTCAAATGAACATTTCTCAGAAAGACATCTATCACCTTTCAGAAAGAGTTTCATTCCTTCTCTTCTACATAATCTACATTTTGGCCCTGTATATTTTGCCATATCTCTTAACCTCTACTTTTGTTTTTAATTAGATTCTCCTTCTTTTAGGTGGCCTACAACCATTATGAGGTATTGGAGTTACATCCTTTATAGCCGTTATTTGCAAACCTGCAACATTTAGCGACCTAATTGCAGCTTCCCTGCCGGCCCCTGGTCCCTTAATCCAGACTTCTACCTTTTTAAGACCCAGATCCATCGCTTCTTTTGCCGCTCTCATAGCGGCTTGTTGAGCTGCAAATGGGGTACTCTTCCTCGTTCCCTTAAACCCAACTGTACCACCTGACGCCCAGGATATCACGTTACCGTACCTATCTGTAATAGTGATAATTGTATTGTTAAACGTAGCTTTTACATGAGCAATACCCTCGGAATCTACACTAATCTTCTTCTTTTTCTTCTTCGCAGAAGTTCTCCTTGCCACTATTCACCTCCAGCACTAACCTTTCTTGCCAACTTTCTTCTTCTTTTTGCCCACTGTTTTTCGCGGTCCTTTTCTCGTTCTTGCATTGGTTCTCGTTCTCTGCCCTCTTACAGGGAGTCCACGTCTGTGTCTCAGTCCCCTATAGCAACCGATATCTATCAACCTCTTTATATTCATTTGGACCTCTGTTCGAAGAGCTCCCTCAACCTTTTCCTCATTTGCTATAATTTCCCGGATCCTCCGCACTTCCTGATCAGCTAAATCCTTAACCCTCTTCTCAGGATCAACACCAGCTTTTTCCAGAATCTTAAGCGCTTTGGTCCTTCCAATCCCAAAAATATATGTTAAACCAATCTTCACCTTTTTTTCTCTTGGTAAATCCACACCCGCTATTCGTGCCAAGTCAACCTCCCCTTATTTTTATCCCTGCCTCTGCTTATGCTTTGGATTCGGACAAATCACTCTAACCACACCTTTTCTTTTTATTATCTTACATTTATCACATATCTTCCTGACAGATGCTCTCACTTTCATTTCTTCCCCCTCTTATAACTCACTTATACCGATATATTATCCTTCCGCGTTTCAGGTCATAAGGTGATAGTTCAAGCGTAACTTTATCCCCTGGAAGTATCTTGATAAAGTGCATCCTCATTTTCCCGGATACATGGGCCAGAACTTCATGTCCATTCTCAAGCACCACCTTAAACATAGCGTTGGGCAAACATTCTTTTATCGTACCATCCACCTTTATTAACTTTTCCTTTGCCATATTCCTCCCACTAATCAGCAGTTAAAATAACAGGACCATTTTCAGTAATGGCCACTGTATGCTCAAAATGGGCAGATGGCCTTCCATCAAGAGTAACAACTGTCCACCCATCATCGAGGGTATAGACCTCATACATTCCAGCATTAACCATAGGTTCAATCGCAAGGCACATCCCTGGCTTCAGCTCTGGCCCCATACCAGGCGCGCCGTAGTTTGGAACCTCAGGACTTTCATGTAAATTCCTGCCTATCCCATGTCCCACAAGAGACCTCACAACTGAAAAGCCATTAGCTTCTACGTAACTCTGTATAGCATGGCTGATATCAGACAATCTATTTCCAGGAGCCGCCTTCTCAATCCCCTTATACAAACTCTCCCTTGTAACATCCATTAACCTTTTCTTCTCATCATCTACTTCTCCTACAGGGAAAGTAAAAGCCACATCACCATAATATCCATTTCGATAAGTACCAATGTCAACGCTAATTATATCCCCCTCTTTCAGCTTTCTGTCACCTGGTATTCCATGCACAACTTCTTCATTTATACTGGTACATATCGTAGCCGGATATCCTTTGTACCCTTTAAAAGCAGGACGGGCTCCATTCTTCAAAATAAAATCCTCTGCAATACTGTTCAGCTCGGATGTCTTAATTCCCGGTTTGATATATTTCCCAAGCATCATCACCGTTCTATAAGCTATCCTACAACTATCTCTTATCTTTTCTATCTCTTCCTTTGTTTTTATATAAATCATCTTAATCTACCTTCTCCTGCCACGGATTTTCCCTGTCTTCAGAAAACCATCATAATGTCTCATCAAGAGATGAGATTCTATCTGCTGCAAAGTATCAAGTGCTACCCCAACCACAATCAAAAGACTTGTCCCACCATAAAAAGAAGCAAGATCATAGTTAATGTTTGTAATTTTCATCAGGATGTACGGGAAAACCGCAATAAATGCCAGAAATATTGAACCTGGAAGTGTTACTCTCGTAAGCACATTATCTATGAACTCCGCAGTCCTTTTCCCTGGCCTTATCCCAGGTATAAAACCACCATATTTCTTCATATTATCAGCAACCTCAACCGGGTTAAAAACGATGGCTGTATAAAAATAAGTAAAGAATACAATAAATACCCCATAAATTATCCAGTAAACAGGTGAACGGATACTAAAAAACCTCATTATGCCCTGAATGAAATCGCTATTAGGAAAAAACGTTGCAATCGTACTGGGTAAAAACATGATTGCTTGAGCAAATATTATTGGCATTACGCCTGCCGAATTAACCCTCAAAGGAATATGCGTTGCCTGTCCCCCATAAACCTTCCTTCCAACAATTCTTTTTGCATACTGCACAGGAATTTTCCTTGTACCCTGAGTCAGTAGTACCACAAAGCCAACAATCACAAACATTAAACCAAGCAAAATTACCTCAGTGAAAACGCCTCTAACCCCTTCTTTAATCAAAGTAATTTCACTGACGACCACGTTTGGAAACCTTGCAAGAATACCTACCATTATGATAAGCGAGATACCATTACCAATCCCTCTTTCGGTAATCCTCTCTCCTAACCACATCAAAAGTATGGTACCAGTCGTAAGAGTCAACATCGTTAACAATACAAATCCAACTCCAGGATGTGGTACAACTGGATATACTCTATCCCCAATACGGGCAGACATCTGAGGACTCATCAAAAACTGACTGATTCCAAAAGCCTGAAGCCCTGCAATCAGCACCGTAAGATACCTAGACATTTGCGTAAGCTTTTTTCTCCCCTCTTCGCCCTCTCTCTGAAGCTTCTGAAGATATGGAAAAACAGCACCAAGAAGCTGTAAAATAATTGATGCACTGATATAAGGCATTATTCCAAGAGCAAAAACCGTAGCCTTTCGAAAAGCTCCCCCTGCAAACAAATCATACAGACCGAAAAGGGTGTTAGAAAAATTCCTGATTGCAGCACCAAGCACTTCCGTATCAATTCCTGGAATAGGAATATGGGCTCCTATCCTGAAAACCGTGAGTAACCCAAGGGTATAAAGAATTCTTCTTTTTAATTCTGGAATTTTGAATATGTTTTGAAACTGTCGAATCATACTACCTCTGCTTTCCCACCAGCCTTTTCTATCTTTTCTTTTGCTGACTCACTAAAAGCATTAGCATAAATTGTTACCGCTCTGGACAGTTCTCCATCTCCAAGAATCTTAACCGGTTTTCTGGAACTCTTCACCAGCCCACTCTTTACCAGTTCTTCTATCCTTATCTCAGAAGCTTCAATCTTCTCAATATCCTTTATATTAACAATCTGATACTCTACTTTATTTAAACTCTTAAACCCTCTCTTCGGCACTCTTCGGTAAATCGGCATCTGCCCACCTTCAAACCAGGCTCGCCTTCTAGAACCGGATCTTGCCTTATCTCCTTTGTGACCGCGTCCAGAAGTTCCTCCATGGCCAGAAGCATCACCTCTCCCTACACGTTTTCTCTTCTTTACAGCTCCATCCACCGGCCTTAATGATGACAATAAATTCGTAGTACTCATGACTCCACTTCCTCAACCTTTACTAAATGAGACACTGCTCTTATCATTCCTCTTATAGCCGGATTATCCGGTTTTATCACGGTTTGATGCATCCTTCGTAAGCCAAGAGCCTCAAGAGTTAATTTGGCTTTCTTCCTATAACCAATAGCACTCTTAATTTGTGTTATCTTTAACAATTTTTCTTTCTTCTTTGCGTTCATTGTCCAAACAACTCCCGTAATGAAATACCCCTCATTCTTGCAATTTCTAAAGGATCTCTCAATTGCAACAAAGCCTTCATAGTAGCTTTAACAACATTATGAGGATTATTGGAGCCCAGGGATTTTGAAAGAACATCCGTAACCCCAAGCTCTTCCATTATAGCCCGAATAGGTCCACCGGCAATAATCCCTGTACCCGGTGCAGCTGGCTTCAAAAGCACCCTCGCAGCTCCATATTTCGCATATACCTCATGCGGAATAGTACCATTTATTATTGGTATCCTGTAAATATTCTTTTTCGCATTTTCCTTTGCTTTTGCTATAGCCGTGGTAACCTCAGAAGCTTTTCCCAGACCAACTCCAACATGTCCTTTACCATCACCCACTGCAACTATCGCATTAAAACTGAACCGTCTTCCACCAGTTACCACTTTTGCAACCCTGTTAATCCTGATTATTTTCTCTTCAAGCAGCTCCAGCTGCAATGGATCTACAACTTTTCTTCTGTATATCATGTCTCTCCCGTCTCCTTAAAATTCCAAACCACCTTTTCTCGCTGCATCAGCCAGCGCTTTTACTCTGCCATGATACCTATATCCATTTCTATCAAAAACAACTCTGGCTATACCTTTCTCAAGGGCCCTCTTAGCTACTACCTCCCCAACCAGAACACTCTTGTCCACCTTCTTCATCCCTTCCTTAATCTGGGACCTTACCTCCGGTGACAAATCCGAAACTGTGAGAAGAGTCCTATGCTCCTCATCATTAACAATCTGAGCATAAATATGCTTCAGACTCCTGTAAACAACCAGGCGAGGTCTTTCGGAAGTACCGTAGACCTTTTTCCTCACCCTTTTTTTTCTTCTTAATCTGGCTAATCTTTTCTTTAAAATCCTATCCATTTGTTAACCCTTATTTCGCTCCCACTTTCTTACCAGCTTTCCTCCGTACATATTCGCCTTCATAACGAATACCTTTGCCCTTATAGGGCTCAACAGGCCTTATACTTCTTATCATCGCCGCAACCTGTCCAACCTTCTGCTTATCAATACCACTAACAACTATTGTAAGCGCCTTCGGAACCTCAATCTTAATACCTTCTGGAGGTGTAAATAAAACCGGATGAGAATATCCAACATTCAAAAGCAACGATCTCCCTTTCATCTCCACCGAATATCCTATGCCCTCAAGAAGCAGAGTTTTTTGATAACCCTTTGTAACACCTTCTATCATGTTAGCAATCAGCATCCTGGTCAGGCCATGCAACGCTCTATGTCTTTTGTTATCAGTAGGCCGGTTCACAAGAACCTGATTATCTTTCTTCTCCACTATCATGTCAGGATGAACATCAAGCTCGAGCTCTCCTTTTGGTCCCTTCACCCTGACATGCTGGCCACTCACCTCAACCATAACACCCTGAGGTATATCTATTGGCTTTCTCCCTATTCTGGACACTTTTCCCTCTCCCTGATTACTTTACCATATATAACACAAGACTTCTCCGCCAACATTTTCTTTTCTGGCAACTTTATCAGTAATCACACCCTTCGAAGTAGACAAAATTGCAATTCCCAGTCCACCAAGAACCCTCGGAACTTTATCAGCGGGGACATAAATCCTTCTGCCAGGTTTACTTATCCTCTTCAGCCCGGCTATTACGGGTTGCCCATCTTTTGTATACTTCAGAAACAACCTTATTATTCCCTGCTTGCCATCTTCTATAATAATAAAATCCCTTATAAAACGTTCATGTTTTAGAATAAGTGCAATCCTCTTCTTGAGATTCGAAGCGGGTACGTCAACCCATCTGCGCCCTGCCATCTGGGCATTCCTAATTCTGGTCAAAAAATCTGCAATTGGATCAGTAACAGGCATATTTTTCTCCCTTTACCAGCTTGCTTTTTTAATTCCTGGTATCTCACCTCTCAACGCCAATTCTCTAAAACATAACCTGCACAGCCCGAACTTCCTGTAATAACCTCTTGCTCTACCACAGATACTGCACCTGTTCACCTTGCGCGTCGAAAATTTTGGTTTGCGTTTTGCCTTTTCTATTAGTGCTTTCCTTGCCATATCTAACTCGTCTCCTCTTCAGCTTTTTCCACTCTTTTTGGCCTTCTCTTGAAAGGAAAACCAAAAAGAGACAGAAGTTCATAGGCTTCTTCGTCTGTTTCTGCGGTGGTAGTAATTGTTATATCCATACCCCTAATTCTATCTATCGTATCGTAATTTATCTCAGGGAAAATAATCTGCTCCTTAATCCCAATCGAAATATTTCCCTTGCCATCGAATGACCTATCAGAAAACCCGCTAAAATCTCGAATCCGCGGAACCGCTATACTTATGAATCGATCCAGAAATTCATACATCCTCCATCCCCGAAGAGTAACAAAACATCCCACAGGATCACCTTTTCTTATCTTAAAATTGGAAATTGATTTTTTAGCTCTCGTCACTACCGGCTGCTGCCCTGTAATTACTCTCAGATCCTCCATAGCATTCTTTAGATTCTGCGGATCTTCCTTGGCTCTTCCAATTCCCATATTTACAGTTATCTTCTCGAGCTTAGGTACCTGATATTTATTCTTGTAGTTAAACTTCTCCATCATCTCAGGAATTATCTCTTTCTCGTACAACTCAAGCAACCTTGGTCTGTATTCTCCTTTTTTCTGTGTCTTTTTAGCCACTTTACCACCTCAACTTTTACACATCTATAATTTCACCGGTCTTTTTTGAATACCTTACCTTCTTCCCATCTTTTAATACCTTAAAACCCACCTTTGTCCGCTCGTTATTGAACCATAACATAACATTCGATATATGGATGGGAGCCTCCTTCTCAATTATCCCACCCTGAGGATTCTTCTGACTTGGACGTGTATGTCTCTTTATAAAATTTACTCCTTCCACAATTACTCTCTGTTTCTTTGGGAAAACTTTCAAAACCTTGCCAACCTTACCTTTATCATCACCCGAAATCACAATCACTGTATCACCCTTTTTTATCTTTAACATCTTATAAAACCTCCGGTGCCATTGATATTATTTTCATATAATTTTTTTCCCTCAACTCACGCGCCACAGGACCAAAAATTCTGGTTCCCTTTGGTTCAAGATTATTATCAACGAGTACCACAGCATTATCATCGAACCTGATATATGAGCCATCTTTGCGCCTGATCTCTTTCTTTGTTCTAACCACCACAGCTTTGGATTTATCACCCTTCTTTACCATCCCATTCGGAGTAGCCTGCTTCACGGAAACAACAATTACATCTCCTATCGAAGCGTACTTTCTCCCCGAACCACCTAATACCCTTATACACAGTACTTCTTTAGCTCCCGTGTTATCCGCCACCTTAAGTCTACTTTCTTGCTGTATCATAGCAACTACCTCACCAAAGCATTAATTGGACGTCTTTGTATCTATAATTTCCAACAATCTCCATCGTTTCAACTTGCTCAAAGGCCTAGACTCTATAACCTTTACCACATCCCCCTCTTTACACCTATTCTGGGGGTCATGAGCGTACAACTTTGTCGTTCTCCGAATATATTTCCCATATAATGGATGTTTCACTAGCCTCTCAACTGCCACAACAATAGTCTTGTCCATCTTATTGCTAACCACTGTCCCAATAAATGTCTTTCTTCTACCTCTTTTTTCCATATCTCTCTAACCTCAATCTTGTTGGCTCGTTTTCACTTTCCTTATGCCAAGCTCATACTCCCGCAACACTGTTTTTATCTGGGCAATTTCTCTCTTCAGCTGCCTTATCCTGGACGGATTTTCAAGTTGCTGTAAAGCTTTCTGGAACCTCAAATTTTCAAGTGCCTCAATATCCTCTGCCAGCTTGGCTTTCAGTTCCTCTATGGACATCTCTCTTAACTGCTCTCTCTTCATGGCTTATTCACCAACTTCCTTTCTTCTCACTATCTTTGTCTTGACAGGTAACTTATGTGCCCCTATTCTGAACGCCTCCATAACAGTGCCTTCATCCTCAGCTTCAACCTCAAAAAGTATTCTTCCTGGTTTAACAACTGCAACCCAGTATTCAGGTGACCCTTTTCCCTTCCCCATTCGGGTCTCTGCAGGCTTTTTCGTAACAGGCTTGTCTGGAAAAATCCTTATCCACAACTTACCATGTTTTCTTATCTTTCTAGTTATAGCCACCCTAACTGCTTCTATCTGCCTGCTGGTTATCCATCCGGGTTCCAGCGCTTTCAACCCGAATTCCCCAAAGCATACTTCATTCCCACGGGAAGCAATCCCTTTCATTCTCCCGCGCTGTTGTTTTCTGTATTTTACTTTCCTTGGCGCTAACATTTACTCACCTTCTACTTTCGTTTTTTCTCCCCTACATATCCAGACTTTTACTCCAATACATCCATAAGTTGTATGAGAAGTCTCAACAGCATAATCTATATCAGCCCTCAGTGTATGAAGAGGAACCCTTCCTTCTCTATAGGTCTCCTTCCTGGACATTTCAGCACCACCAAGTCGACCGGAAACCTGAATACGAATACCCTGAGCCCCCATCCTCATTGCCGACTGAATGGCCTTTTTCACAACCTTCTTATATGAAACCTTCCTTGCTATTTGATTGGCAATATTCTTCGCCACAAGCACTGCATCAAGTTCAGGTCTTTTAACCTCGCTAACATTTACGTAAACCTCTGTGCCCGTAATTTTCTTAAGCTCAGCCTTTAGGAGATCAACCTCTTTACCCTTTTGGCCTATAACCATTCCGGGACGGGACGTGTGGACAATAACTGTAATCAGTTTGGGAGTTCTCTTTATTTCTATCCTGGAAATACCGGCGTTAGGTAACCTATTGTTTATATACTTCCTCAGGTAGTAGTCCTGCAAAAGTCTATCTTTAAAATTTCTCTCATCAAACCAGATACTGCTCCAGGTCTTATTAAATCCAAGTCTGAAACCTATCGGATGAGTTTTCTGTCCCAAGGCTCCTCCTTATCTTTTCTTTTTTGCTTTATCCTCAAATTCTGCGACTACCACAGAAAGGTGACTTGTTCTTTTTCTTATTAAAGTAGCTCTCCCCATCGGAGCAGGACGAATTCTTTTCCACATTGGTCCTGGATCAACATAAATCTCCTTGATAAAAAGATCCTCCGGAGATACACCCGAGCCGCCTTCGGAGTTAATCAGGTTTGAAACCGCAGAGCGTACCGTTTTCTCTATAAATTTAGAAGCTTTTTTCCTCGAGAAATGCAAAATATTCAGTGCCTCAGGAATACTTTTACCTCTCACAAGATCAGCAATCTGTCTAACCTTTCTAGGACTCTGCCTGATATACTTACTTCTTGCTCTTGCTTCCATGGCTACTTCTTCTTTCTTTCCTTCTTATCCCCTGCATGTCCCCTAAAAGTCCTCGTAGGCGCAAACTCACCGAGCTTGTGCCCTACCATATTCTCCGTGACATAAACTGGAATAAACTTATTCCCATTATGTACAGCAAATGTATGCCCAACAAACTCAGGAGAGATAGTAGACCTTCTTGACCATGTTTTAATAACCTTCTTCTTTCCGGATTTATTTAATTGTTCTATCTTCTTTAAAAGCTTAGGATCTACATATGGACCTTTTTTTAACGAACGAGCCATTTAGCCTCTCCCTTTACTTATCATACCTTCGCTTCAAAATAAACTTATCACTGGGCTTACCTTTCTTCCTGGTCCTGTATCCCTTGGCTGGCTTACCCCACGGAGTACATGGATGCCGCCCTCCTGAACTCTTCCCTTCACCACCTCCCATAGGATGATCAATCGGATTCATCGCAACTCCACGAACCGAAGGCCTTCTTCCAAGCCATCTACTCCTCCCG
>Ga0190334_1001325_pt1 | contig 10867 bp, 14 predicted proteins | sample 48720478_MG_FD_161270 | JGI IMG/M metagenome (GOLD analysis project Ga0190334, IMG submission 161270) | Hydrothermal vent sediment bacterial communities from Southern Trench, Guaymas Basin, Mexico - 4872-04-7-8_MG | ecosystem: Environmental > Aquatic > Marine > Hydrothermal vents > Sediment ...
CGGAGCTATATGGCAGGACAATCGAGCCGTATTTTTTTGCGGTCACAGGGACATACGCCGACTGGCTGGGGGATTGTGATGCCTATATAGTGGTGGGGAGCAGCCGGACCAGAGATTACCAGTTCGTCAGGGAACTGGAGGACCCGGAGCTCTTCTACGTTGTGACGCCAATTCTCCTGAACAGTGTTTTGAGAACAGTCGCGAATTATCTGAACATACCCGAGGCAGGTGCACGGTTTCTCCACACTAACCTCCCTGGCTGATTTTCAGCTCGTATAGTCTCCCCTGCGAGTGCTTCCTCCTGGCGAGTTCAGAGAGTTCCTGAGCTTCCCGGAACGGATACCTGCCGTTGTGGCAGGCAAGACAGAGCTTTTTGCTCCCTGCCGCCCTTTTGAAGCCTCCCTCGCTTATGTAGTTTACCGAGTTCACTCCAAGCTCCCTGGCAAGCCCTTCAAAATCCACCTTCCCCCCGTGCCGGTGTTTGTTGACTATGAACTCACTGTAATTTGCCATGTCTATCCCCCCGTGGAGGCAGGGGTGTGCCAGATACGGGAAGGACAGGAACATGTGAATCTCTTTGGCGCCAAGCTCCCTGATTTTTCCCACGAGGGCCTTTATTGTGGTGCCCCTGACTATGCTGTCATCCACAAGGGCGATCTTCTTCCCCTTGAGGTCACCAACAAAGCTGTAACCCTCTTCTATGGCCTTCTCCCGTTCCCCCCTGTCGAGTATGAAACTCCTGGCCTTCGAGAACCTGTTGTCAATAATTGCGTGATACTGCTTCTTTCCGCTCTTTTCCGACATCCCTTCGGCAGCCAGCAACCCACTTCTGGGGACAGGCACTATGTAGTCGCACCTCTTGAGGAGCTTCCTGTATTCTTTGGCCAGCTCTTCCCCGAGACGCTTTCTTATTTCAGCTACGGGCACAGCTTTGTAGTAGTTCTGGGGTGCCGAAAAATACGAGAGTTCGAAGCCACAGAACCGCTCCTTGGGTTCCGCAAGTGTGAGTTTTATCGGGTAACGGAGATCCACGATTATGAGTTCTCCTGGCTTAACCTCCACCTTCTTTCCGTCCAGGGCTTGAGTCCCTGATGAGAACGCCGTGCCGTAGTCTGACTCCCCCATAAACAGGGGCTTGGTTCCATATGGGTCTCTGAAGGCAAAGATTCTGTCTCCAAGAACCCCAACCACGGAGTAGCCGCCCTTCACCTTCTCATAGACCTCCTGGACAGCTCCTTCAAGGGAGTCACCAGATTCGAGTGCCATCTGCAACGTTCTTGTGATGATTTCTCCGTCACCACACCCCTCGAGCTTCAACCCACAGCACCTGATTTGCTCGGAACATTCAGCCATATTTGTGACCTGACCATTATGTGCGGTGGCAAACACTCCTCTGCCTGCAACTGGCTGGGAGTTCTTCAGCAGGTCCCCCTCCCCGGAGGTTGCATATCTGACATGCAAAACCCCCCTGTCATGCGATTTTTTCAGCAGTTTCCCATAGAACTCCCCTACTTTGCCAAGGAACTCGTCCAGTGGGGGGATGCTCCCGACAGCCCTGAAGACCTTTCCCTCCCTGTTTGGCAGGTAAACCCCATAGGCGTGATGCCCCCTGTTCTGTATCCTTTTTCCCCTGTGATGGAGCATTTCAAGAAGTTTTTCAGTATCGGGCTCGTAGAGGTAGAGAGCATATACTCCGCAGTCACCCATACCATCATATCCTCTGGTGATTTAATAGTTTCCCTTATATTCCCGGGGGCCCGGGGGTCATATGTGGTATAAAACGGTATTTGCGGTCCTGTGGTTTTCAATGTGTTCACTGGTTGCGCTCAGGACGGGGACCTATGCGAAGGTGGGGAAAATTTTGTCCCGGCGACCCGGTAGAGAGGCGTTGCTTCTGGGGCTGGCGCTCCTTGGTATGGGCGCTGTTCCCCTGACCTACCTGGTCACGGACTGGCTGGCGCCTTTCAGTTTTTCAGCCCCTCTGTGGGTCAGGGTCTCCGGTGCTGTGACATACGGAATTGGATTTCTCCTTCTTTTCTGGGTGCATCTCACGCTTGGGTGTAACTGGTCTCCTTTCCTCGAAATAAGCAAAGGGCATGTGCTTGTTACAGGAGGTCCATACCGATGGGTCCGTCACCCCCTCTACCTTGCATTCTACGTGATGGCGGTGGGGCAGTGGCTCCTGACGGCCAACTGGTTTGTCGGTTTTTTGGGTGTTCTGCTGTGGAGTGTCTTCTACCTGGCTCGCGTGGGACATGAAGAGAAAATGATGCTGGATTTTTTCGGCAGGGAATACAAAGAGTACATGGAGCGAACCGGCAGGTTGCTGCCGAAAATCAGGCGCATTTTGTGAATATCCCCTCCAGGCAATAGACAGTCAGTTTACCCTCTGTGTTCTCCTTTTTACATAGCTTTCTCATGTCACACCTCGAACAGAGTACGTGAATCTTTGATTTATCTATGCCAAGTGTTCCTCTGTTCTCATGTAGGGTGTATAAAAGTTTCAGGTATTTTCCTTCCGCTATTCGGGGAATCCTGTCCTTTTGCTTAAGTCCCACCCACTCGTAGAGCCGTTTGTCTCCTTTGCTGGAGTTGCAGCTCTGACACACCATCACAGCATTATCCGGTGTATTGGGTCCCCCTCTACATCGTGGCAGGATATGTTCAACTGTTAGTTTACCTTTTGAACCACAGTAGATGCATTCGTTGAGTTTTTCATGTTCGTGGAGATATTCACGTATGGAGGTGGACCACTTTATTTTTCCGTCTCTGAGTTTCACAAACCTGTCCATCTGAAATGCCCTGCTGTTCAATCCCGCGGATTTTGATATTAACTTAGCGTATTGCCAAAATATAAGGTCTCTTATTGTTTTTACTGCGGGAGGCGGCACTAGCCCCGCCCGGATTTGAACCGGGGTCTGCAGGTCCAGAGCCTGCCGTCCTTGACCACTAGACGACGGGGCTTCCCAATTAGTTGGTCGTGCTTTTCTTAAAAGTTTGTCCCTTGTTGTGGTTGTTCCCGGCTCTTCCCTTCCGCCAGTTCATTATTATTGAAGGGAGGAGGTTGGTGACTATAATGACCATTCCCACTATGGTGAGTATCTCTTCGGAATGCGGAAGCCCCTTGCTCATTATTATTGAAGCTATGACGATTTCACTCAGCCCCCGGGGTATCAGTATTGCAATCTCATTTGGCATCTTTAGGAGCTTTGCCGACACCACCCGCATCAAGAAAGCTGCCACGGCAATTGATACTGCCAGTGACCACATTAACATGTCGTAGGGGACCTTCAGCACAATGCCCATGAAAAGGAAGAAGTAGGTGCGGATCAGAAAGGACATCTCTTGGCTGAACTTCAGGAATGTTCTCGTCCCGATTGCAGGGGTCTTTATGACCTCCGCGATTTCCTTGTTATTTCCGAGAATCAATCCGAATACCAGACCGGCGACTGCTCCACTCCCACCGGCGTATTCCGTGAAGCCATAGAGAATGAAGAGCGCGGAGAGGGTCATCATGTAGGAGAAGGATTTTCCCCACAGCTTCTTGGCGAAGTTTATCCACACAAAACCCACAACTATTCCGAGGAGAACCCCTATCGAAAAATATGAGAGCAGGCTGTTCAGGGCAAAGGTCGGTCCGACCTGGGCGCTTTCTATTATGCTTGCCACGGACATCGCGAAGACGAAATTATAGACATTTGTCATTGTGGATTCGAGCTCGACCACCGGTGCCGAGTCCATCGGCAGGAGTTTTCTGGCTATGGGTATGACCACTGCGGCTGATGTCCCTCCCAGGGTAAAACCGACCATTATGGAGGTGAGGGGGTCCCACCCTGTGAAGAGGAAGGTGAGCCCCCCGATTGCCAGGGAGCTCAGTATGAACGACAGGTTTGCCAGGTTGAATGCTCCGGAGAGCGAAGATGCGAGTTCTCCAAGGTTGATTCTCATACCCGATTCGAAAAGTATGAGGGATATGGCTATGCTCGCTACGAGGGTTGTGAGCGGTTCCAGCATCGAAGCATCCACAAACCCCCTGTTCCTCAGTAGAAGTCCTATAAGTATCAGAATTATGCTGTCCGGGACCTTGGTCCTCTCAAAGAGTTCGGAGGTCAGGAACCCCACGAACATAATCCCTCCAAGAAACATAAGCACCAGAGGAACAATCATAACCAGCTCTCACACTGGCAATAAAAAAGCGTTCCGCGAGTTGCCTGCTGTTGGCTTACCGGTCATTTCTTTTTGGCTTTTTTGGCCGGTTTCTTCTCTGACTTTTTTTTCTCGGTTTTCTTCTTTGTCACCTTTTTCGCTTTTGGTTTCTTCTCAGTTTTCTTGGTTTTGGCTGGTTTGCCCTTCTTTTCTTTCTTTTCTACCTTTTTCTCCGGCTTTTTCTTGGTGACCTTCTTCTCCTTGGTTTCGGGCTTTTTCTTCTCCTTCTTTGGCTTTTCTTTCTCACCTGTGAAAGATTTCCACTTTTCCTGCGATACTGTGGCAATTTCCACATAAGCTTTTCCTTCTTTCTTTACGGACTTTACCTGCACCCTGCGAGGGGGGTTGTGCACGCCCTGACTCCATATGAACTTGTTCAGTTCCTCCCCCACCACCACTTCCTGGGCTTTCATGTGCCTTTTCACGAAGTCCTTCAGGTACCTCATTGCCTTGGGGGCAAAGCGCTCCTTTGAACCCCTGCGGGCTTTTCTCAGTGGGACAACCATCAGCCTTTCCATTCAATCACCTCTTCAGTTTCCCCCTCCTCCAGAAATGTCGGAGCGGGTTTCTCGTGACCCTCCTTTTGGTTCTCATGACCACCCAGAAGGGCATGGGTCTGTTCTGCCTGCCCTTCTTTATGAGCCTCAACTTTTTCCCAAGGTTCTTGTATCTCGCCATCTTTACCATCTCTTTATCTTTATCTCCCGTTTCGGTGTCAGTCGCGTGAGTATCTGCTTGAGGGTGGTTTCGTCCACCATGCGGCCTTGCTGTATGAGCTGGATCGCCACCATCTCAGCCTGCCCGGCGAGCTCGGGGTTCGCCAGCTTGACCCTGGCAAGACGTTCCCGGGCTTCGGGGGTCATCCCCCTCCTGAGGAGCATCCTTTTCATCAAGGCAATCTGCCTTTGCTCCTCATTTTGTTTTTCCAACTCCCTTCACCTTCTTTTTTTCAGTTTTGGGAGTCTTCTTGGCTTCTTTCTCTTCCTTTGGAGCCTCTATTTTCTTCTCCGGTTGCTTTTCCTTCACTTCTTTCTTCGGCTTGGTTTCCTTTTCCGGTTTTTCCTTTTCTTCTTCCCTTCCGAACCCCGGAATCTTTTTGTCCAGATAGCTCTGGCCCTTTGGCGTTATCTCCCGCCCTTTCTTGGTCTTCTTGACGTAGCCGAGACCCTCAAGCTGCTTGAGTATTTCCCTTATTATCTTCCCGCCAGCCTTTGTTGTCTTTTCGGGTTTGACTCCCCTGTCCTTCCGGTTCCCGTAGGCGGTTCTCAGCCGGCTGACCCCGACCGGGCTGTGAAGATAAACCTGGCGTAGTATGGCAGCGGCCCGCGTCCACCACCAGTCCTCCTGCTGGGGTGGTCTTTGCCTTCCTGCCCCTGTCTTCACGAACTTCGCCCACTCGGGCATTTTGATGCTCTTTTTGAGGTCCACCTTTACAGCCTCTATCAACTCGTCAGCAGGGACATCAGCCGCGCTTACCATACTCTTGACTCCCGGGCTGGCTTTAAAAAATTACTTGGGGGGTTTGAAAGGTGTCACACACTCCCTGCCACACTCCTCACACTTGACCACAAGCCTTCCCTTTACCACGCGGACCGTTGAGTTCTTTCCGGGGACAAGCAGGGCGTTGCACCCCTTGCAAATCTGTCTTTTCAGTTCGCGGGGGATCCTTGTTCTGGTCCTTGTGGAGATTCTCTTTGCCAGTTCAACATATCTTCTCTGCCTTGGGCTTTTCCTTGCGAGTCTCAGGAGTTTCTTGATTCTTTTGAGGGCAATCACAGGCCCACCACCATCGCTATCAGTGTTGATGCCAGGTTTACGAGGTCGTTGTTGAACCACCAGATTCCCCTTTCGAGCACCGTGGTTTTTCCACAGTGGAACTCACGTTCGGTTGTCCTGCCACAGACCCTGCACGTGTACACGCCCTGAATTGCAGCTCCGAAGAGGGAGTCCACCAGCGACCCAACAGCCCCACCGGCTATTGCGGGGGCCAAATAGGTGATTCCTGTGAAGGGGTAGGTAACAAGAAAGATGAACGCCCCTGCAAGGAGGCTGGCTCCCAGCCCGAGTGGGGTGACTCCTCCACTTTTCCCCCTTTCAACTGGCCGGAGGGTCGTTATGAGGCGTGGCTTCCTCCTGCTGAGGCTTCCTATTTCTGTTGCCCAGGTATCCGCGGCTGCAGCGGCAACCGCTGCTATTCCCGGACCCATAAGGTCCTTTCCTGAAAGTATGAGGGCGGCTGCCAGACATACGCTGAAGGCATTTGCCATCACCTGGATTGCGTTTCTCTTCCCCTTGGTCTGGTAGCGTTCGTCATGCCTGGAGAACCTGCCGAGCAACGAGCTTGACACCAGGAAGGATAGCATCACAAGGAAGAGGAGGGGGGAAGCTGCGTATACAAATGAGCCGACCAGGACCCCGGCTACCAGCCCGTTCAGGTCAAGGGCTCTGAGGTAGTATGCAAAGGAGCTTGCAATCAGGCTGAAGCCGAAGCCCGCTGCAAGTCCGGATGGGGGGGTGTAAATGTAATTCACGGACAGGAATGCGAAGAGTGGCATGGCAAAGCTGTCATCGACCTTTCCGGACCAGGTGGCCACTGCGGCTGCGAGCACCCCCCAAAGCGGGTTGATGGCTCCAAGGGCCACCAGGAAGCTTGCTGCCACGATGAGGGAGGTGCTGAACATATATAGTGTCCAGAGCAGGCCTTTTTCTCCGCGCCATGCTGCCCTGTTCAGCAGCTGTGCCAGGGGTGAGGCTATGCTCATGAGCCCCAGGGGGATTGCGGATACGAGTGGATTGGCCAGCAGGTATGAGGCAAAGGCGAGCAACCCGCCGGAGAGGGAGCTGTAAACTGTTCTTCCCTGGGAAAATGCAACGGCCAGGGCTGAATACGCGAGTGTGAAGTGAATGTCCAGACCGAGCACCACAGAGAGCAGAATGGTTCCGGAAAGCAATGCCCTGTTCACCTCTGCTCTCCACTTCCTGTCCAGGAATTTTCTTGACACAAGTTCCAGGAGCAAGGGGATGGCAGGCCATAGAAATTCATGCATGCAAATTTTCCGCATCTCCGGGATTTATGCGTTGCTGAACCGTTCTCTTTATATCCTGAAAAAATGAGTTACTGGTGGGGCCGGTAGCACAGCTTGGATAGTGCGACGGGCTTCGGACCCGTAGGTCGTGGGTTCAAATCCCACCCGGCTCAGCCCTGTTGGGCGCAAGGGACCGTAGTGTAGTTTGGTATCATGCGAGCTTCGGGAGCTCGTGGTCGGGGGTTCGAATCCCCCCGGTCCCAACCTTTTATCAAAAGCTTGACCAAAAGCTGGGTGTCCGGAGGACACCCGAATGTAGGAGGTATCGGAACCTTAGGTTCTGATAGGGTTCGAATCCCCCCGGTCCCAATTGAGCAATGAGTTCTGGCCTGTAAGAATTTCCAAAATATAGAAAAATAAAGAGTCCTGGTTATTTCAGGAACTCCTTATACCCTATATAGAGGGCGAAGAGTCCAACGAGGGCGTACACAATCGTCACCAGCACGGGCACGGACCCGAAGATCAGCTCTATCAGGTTCATGTCCATGAGGCCGACGAGCCCCCAGTTAATGCCACCAACCAGGACGAAGATCATTGCGATCAAGTCCATGGTGTTGCCTTCCATTTCCATTACCTCAAGAAACAGGGGTTTCTACGGATATATAACCCTTATCCGTTAATTGACGAAAAATCAGCCAAATCTGGCGGCCACCCACCCCCCCACGAGCTGGCTCGTCAGTATCACGGTGGCGGCAATCAGGAGATGTTCCAGGACCGCCTTCCCGCTTCGCGCCACATACCAGCTCAGCAAGGCCAGGAGCATAAGCCCCCCCACAATGCATGTCGTGACTGCCGTTTGAACAGGTAGTAGCAGGAGCGGGGCCGCAAAGCTCATGGCGACAAGGAACTTGAAAAAGAATGTTGCCAGGGTGGCTTCCCATATCTCTGTCGAGCTGTGAATGGCTTCCGATTCCTCAGAAATGTGAATCCCCAGAGCATCCGAAAATGCATCCGCTATGGCGATTGTTATTATCCCTCCGAGAACGGCCAGCCTTGAGTGTGTGCCTGCATACAGCCCGACAACCAGCCCGAGTGTTGTTATAACACCCGAGGTGAGCCCGAAGCTAAGGCCCACCTTGAGGGAATGACGCATGCAAGTAGCAGGCATGTAAATTAATAAGGTTGGCGGGGGCGGGTTTCGAACCCGCGGCCTCCAGATTATGAGTCTGGCGCTCTAACCAGGCTGAGCTACCCCGCCAAGATTTTTCATCGTCGCCCTTCGGGCTCCTCGAAAAACCTTGACCAAACTATGTGGTTTTTCTTTGGGCTCGATGGGACTAACAACATGGAACAGTTGTGTTTTATAAAATGAGCGCAGGTAGCCTGTGGGATGAAACTGTTTCGCTCTGATCGGTGATGAGTCTGTTATCAACTGAAGTTATTTTAACTTCTGTGCGGGCTTTTCACGTGCCCGCCAATCTCACACCCGAGTTCAACAAGAAATACAGGGAATACAAGGACGCGAAGTCACCCGCGCAAAAGATTCGCCTTCTGAAGGAGCTTATAGGACTCGCACCGAAGCACAAGGGGACGGAGAACCTGCTCGCACGGCTCAAGAAGACACTGTCCCGCTTGGAGGACAAGCAGGAGGCGGAGCGACGGGCAAAAAAGGCTCGCTCCCGCAAGGGCATCAGGAAGGTGGCTCCCTTGGTGGTGATAGTGGGCCCTCCGAACTCGGGCAAGACCACGTTGTTCAGGGAGTTCACAGGGGAGGGCGAACCTGCGGAGCACCCGTTTTCCACACAGGAACCGGAGACGGCTGTGGGATTTTACCGTGGTGCCAGGCTGCAGTTTATTGACTGCCCCAGCTTTGATTTCTCTTATGCCAACAACGCCGATGTTGTCCTGCTAACAGTCCCCGACCGGAAGCTCGAGAGCAAGTATCCACGGCATGTGGTTGCTGCGGGCAAGAGCAGGGAGGAGATTCTCCAGCAGGTTTGGGAGAAGCTCGGTCTGATCAGGGTTTACACGGAGACCGGGAAGGAGCCCATGCTCCTGAAGAGGGGCGCCACGGTCAAGGACGCCGCAGAGGAGATACACAAGACCCTGGTGAAGCGGTTTCAGTGGGCCAGGGTCACCCGTGCGGGTCGGACCTTCAGGGTCGGGCTGGACTTCCCCTTGCAGGAAGGGGATGTGGTGTGGATAAAAAGTGCCTAGCGCCTGTAGCCGGCGATTGCGGCCCTAACGTAGTCACTGACGTTTTCAAAGTTTAGTTTCCCGTTGCTGCCCAGGAGATTTCCTTCCGCGTCCTTGCCGGAAGTCAGTCCTGTGACGCCGATACAGGTTCCTCTGCCATGGAGACCCCCAGCCTCGGATTAATAAGCCCGTGTCGTCCCTGAAAGTGACGAAGCATTTTAGGCCACACAATCAATAAGTCGTGGTGTTTATCCACACCGTAGGCTTCCTGGGCAGGCTCCTCTGCAGAATTGGAATCCATAAGTGGAGCAAAGCGAGGGTTTGGTTCCACTTTGATTCAAACGTGATGGACAAGGAGTTCATCTGCCGCCGGTGCGGAAAAAGGAAGAGGAAGTCAGTGCCTGTGAAGGGCGAATAGTTTGCGTGCAAAGCCCCGGCGGTCGGAAGCAATTTAAATTAGCACGTATAACTTCCCTGTGGAGAACCCCGCCGGACTCTATAAGACTTCGACGGTGATTCTTTCCATATTATTGGTAGTATTTGCAGCATTATATTTTACGGGAACAACTCTAGATAACACTCCTACAACAGAAAAAGCTATGTTAGTTCCTTTTGTGACAGAATGGGGATACAATCCGTATAACGAAGACGAAGTTCTGTTCAACGTCATTGTTTACAATTATGGTTACTCAGAAGCCAGGAACATATACGTTAAGTGTGAGTTGTATGAAGTAACTGAAGAAGGTGCCTTAATTAATACATCACCTATTGTTCATTCAACACAAAAAATATCAAATTTGGCATCCACGTCTTACAGTAAAGAACAACTGAGTGCTTCAGGGGGCAACCAGTTAAAAGAGGATTCCTACTACATGTCTCTCTGTGAAATAGTCTCTTGTGACAACTGTGAAATTCTTGATGACAGAATAACTTGAATTTTTATGCAAAAGGAGTACTTTTTGTGCAGAATCTAGTTTGCGTGCAAAGCCCCGGCGGTCGGAACCTTTATATACTGTAACCACCAAGGAGTAGTTTATGTCTGACGAAAGAATCAAGTTGAGGAAATACGACAAGGGAGGCATTCCCATGGATATGGACGTTGAACACGATTACATGCTCGATAGTGCTTTCTCGAATGCTCTCAATCAGATTGGGAGAGAATCATTCATCGAACTCATGAACGTTCTTGGGGAAGATAGGGGATTCCAGGAAAAGATGGGGAAAGGTGACAGGAAATATGTCGGTATGGAAACCTACGTTTTTGGCAATCTGGGTGGCGAATACGTCTGCAAGGGTCCTTTCAAGATAAACGAAGGCGAGGCCGTTGGAGCTTGTGCTCAGAAACCTGGAGGCTCTTGATTTGAATATGAGGAATGCCGAGACGGCAGGAACCAGAACCTCCCTGTTTCTTGTGAGTGACCATCCCTTGACCCATTCCA
>Ga0190334_1001328_pt1 | contig 10828 bp, 9 predicted proteins | sample 48720478_MG_FD_161270 | JGI IMG/M metagenome (GOLD analysis project Ga0190334, IMG submission 161270) | Hydrothermal vent sediment bacterial communities from Southern Trench, Guaymas Basin, Mexico - 4872-04-7-8_MG | ecosystem: Environmental > Aquatic > Marine > Hydrothermal vents > Sediment ...
ATAGAGGTTCCCGAAAGGGATTTTTGGTGGTTTTTTGGGCACTTATTGGAGCAGGTATGTTAAATAGGGAAAAAGAAAGCATAGAAATAATGAGGTTCCCGAAAAAGGGGAGTTAAGTTTCCTATAATATGCAAGAAAAAATAGGTGCTGTAAGAAACATTGACCCGATTTGAGGGGATTGCGACTTAAAAACCCCACTTTCGGCCAATTTTTGCAGTTTTGTTAGTTTGTAAGAAACATTGACCCGATTTGAGGGGATTGCGACCATACGGAGAGGAGCACATTCTGGACATACCTCAGCGTAAGAAACATTGACCCGATTTGAGGGGATTGCGACCATACGGAGAGGAGCACATTCTGGACATACCTCAGCGTAAGAAACATTGACCCGATTTGAGGGGATTGCGACTTCTTGTTCACTTTTTGAGCGAACATCTATCCAGAGCTCCTGTAAGAAACATTGACCCGATTTGAGGGGATTGCGACATATAAATTTATATACTCCTTATTTTCTTCTAAATATTGTTCAAAGTAAGAAACATTGACCCGATTTGAGGGGATTGCGACAGCAGGCTTACGCCTGAAGTGATTTAGGGATTAGTGAATTAGTGAGTTAGAAAAGGCTGATTTAAAGGGTTTAGAGTTGCAAATAGTTTGAGGGATTAGTTGCTTTTTTTCTCTTTTAAGTGTATTTCTTGAGGAAGGAATTGATTTTGCCTGAATTAGGAAGGATTAAAGAAGAAAATAAGGAAATAAAAAATTATCTTGCCTTTATTAACAAGCGTCTTGATGATGCAAACAGACGGCTTGATGATGTAAATATTCACTTAGCAGATCAAAGTCGGCGGATTGATGCATTAAGAGAAGAATTAAATACAAGGATTGATAAGACAAACAAAAGGATTGATGAGACAAATAAAAGGATTGATGAAACAAACAAAAGATTAGATAGACTTTATGAGGTTATTGTAAGAAGAGATGAACATGTAATGCTTGAAGAAAGAGTCATGCGACTAGAACATGAAATAGAGGAGATAAAGAGAAAAATAGCAGCTTGATTTAATCGAAACTGGACCCATTTTTGTATAGTTTATCTCTGTGCAAATTTTTAAAAATTGGGCTTATCAAACAGGAAATTTGGACATTGTTGTATCCTGCAAAGGATTTTTTCTAGTTCTTTGAAAGACCTTGTTAATCTAAACAATGTGTTTGCGAAAAATCAGGAAACCGGATAAATCCTTTATATTCTATCTTTATCCCACTGCCTTTTTCTTCATCCCAAAGACGTAAAACAAGGGGGAAGATTGAATAAGTGCTCTCTTTTTCAACTTCCATCTCGGCAGGAATAAGATACTTATCAACCTGAGCACTTTTTAATGTTTGGAATACCCAATCTGTATTGTCTTCCAGTCCTTCTATTTCTTCTATTTTAATCCGTCCAAAGCCTGTGTTTTTATCTGCACCAATAAAAAAATTTTTCCCTTTAATTTGTTTTAAAAATTGCTCAATTTTATCATCTTTTATTTTTATCCCGCCAACAAACTCCATAGGTTTTATAAATTCTCTCTCATAAAGCATACCTTCAGCACTAGTATTGGTCAGAGGGTCAATGGAGACCTTTATTTCTGAAGCAATAAACTTTTGTGCAAATTCATTAGTAGATAAATCGTCCCATTTGATTTCATTACCTTCTTTTTTAGGTAAATAGATTTTTCCATCTTCATCCATTACATAAAAATTTGTAAGTCGCGCATTTTGCCAGTCTTTTTGCGCTTTTCTATAATCTCCATCTTTTACTTTAATTGCATAAAGCTTAACCAAAGCTCCCCAAACAGTCCAGCCAGGAATAAAGCATTCGGTGAGAAAGAGAATGTTGTATTGTCGTTTGGTTACGGCAATGGGTGAGAGCGCTTTTAAAACGATTTTATAGATTCTTTCCATCTCTTATTTATCCTCTCTCGTATTGCATGGCTTTTGTTTTGTAACGTGCATAAATAAGCATCTTCTCAAGCAAGGTCTTGGTAAGAATAAGTTTATTTAAATCACTACCAATTTCATTCAAAAATTTATTCTCTAGCTCTTCTTTTACATCTTTAGTTTTGTCTATTTCAATCATCTTAACTTGTGCCAACAATCTAGCCGTTTGAATTAACATAGCCTGATGCGGTTCTTTATCTTGAGATTTTAGCCAAATAAGGTAAGCAAAAGGGCCATCTTCTATCAAAATCCCAAGGGCTTTGGTAATCTCGGTTTCAAAAGTGTCAGGTGCAAAAGTAGGAGGTTTCTGACGAAGTCTTTCAAACTCTTCGGCCTTCTTTTTGTCTTCAGCTAATTTATTAATAGATTTTTTCAAATTTTCTAATGGGTTTATCAGTTTATGCGATAAAAAGTCATTTATTTTGTCATCTATATTCTGGTAATTGCTTTGTAAAAATTTTCCATAAGTGTTGGTTAATGATAATATTTCAGTAGCCTTTTTGTATATCTCTTTAGTAATTCTTACTAAGTCCATTCCATACTCTGCACAAATTTTATCTAAATTTATTTCATTCATTTTTTATCCTCCGTATTTTGACCTTGATAACCTGCTAATTTTTTTCTGTATGTCTTTAATTGTAGCAAAGAAAACAGTTACTTTCAGACCACATGCCTTTAAACATTCACTAATTTTTCTTTCTAGGGCCTCTGTAACTTTAATAATCTCTGGTGTTTTTTGTTCTGCTACAAGCAGATAATAAACTATTCCTTTATCCCATAATGCCCGAAGCAAAAACCCTTTCTCTTTTTCTCCCACTATACTAGTAAGCACAAAGAGGGTATCTACAAACTTTTTTGGTAACTTAACTTTTAGTCTTTCTATACTTCTTTGAATATCTGTATAACTGGTCAGCCTTTTAGCTTCTATAAGTTCACATTTATCTTGGTTTAGGCCCATACACACAAAATCACAGGAGGCAGGGGTATTATTGATTCTGTAAAAAGAGGCAAAATGAGTTTTTAATAAATCAAAATCAATAAATGCAAAAGAAGAAGTCATTGGAAAGGAAATTTTAAATCCTGATTCTTCTCTTACTTTTCCATTCAATAAGAAGCTCTGCCACATTAAATAAACTCCTGTTCTTCTTCATAGAGTTTGTAAAAAGTGTTAAGAAGTGGCAGTAAATCTATTCCCCGTTTATCTATTTCTAGCCTTTTTGGTCTTCCGTCAGGTATGAATAAATAGGCAGCAATTTTTTCTTTTAATTCTGGTGTCTTTTGCATAAGATTGTTTATCTTTTTTAAAAGATAATCACTGTGCGTACTTACAAAGAGTTGTACGTCTTTTAAAGCCATTTTCACAAGCACGTCTGCCATAATGACCTGCCATTTAGGGTGGAGATGCTCCTCAGGTTCTTCTATAAAAACAATCCCTCCTGGAGCAATAATTCCCTGTTTTAAAGCAAGATAAATGAGGGAAAATGTTTTTAGACCACTCGCCACCCGTTCAATGTTTATTTTTTCCCGTTTGTTAAAAGACGCAATAATTTTGTCTCTTTCTATAAAAAATTTAGCCTCTATCTTTTCTTCCATCTCTTTTAATATATCCTTCCATACCTTAGCCCTTTCTGGATATTCCAAATTTAAAAGTCTTGTAAGAAAATCTATTATATTCTCAGAAACACCAAGACTACCTGCATGTTCTTTAACAAAAAGATTTATAGCTGAATACACATTTAATACATCTGGCATTGAGACAAAATTGATATTATCAGAAGAAAGATCAATTGTGGCATTCTTAGAAAGATAAACTTTTTTACCTTTATTAATATGCAAATTTAACACATTTTCATTTATTTTAAGTAAAACTTCTGCCTTTTTCTCCTTCCATGAAATAAGGTTTTTTATTTCCTTTTCCTGAAAAACAAAACGTAACTTTTTGTCTATATCTGCCTTTTCTTTTGTTGCTACGGTGAGCATTGCATATAAAGCCATATTCACATAAGATTTTCCACTGGCATTAGGGCCAATAAAAAAGTTAAGGTTTGCTAAATCTGCCTCCCATTTTTTCACAGGCCCTAGGTTCTTGACTTCTATATGACTAATTATTGGATTTTGCACCTTCTTGCTCCTTACAAAGATTTTCAATTTCTGTAAGCTTTTTGATTAGCTCGTCAATATTTTTCTTTTCTTCTGAAAGTTTTTCTTTATGCTTTTGTATATAAGCATACCATAATTTCATTTCCTCTTCTAATTCCCTCTTTTTCGCCTCTTTTTGGGCATTGTTTCGCTCTTTTGCTTCTTTGATCTGTCTTTCAATTTCTTGTTTTTTCTCTATTAATTCTGTAATCAACTCCTTTGTGCTCTCCCAATATTCCTCCTCTTTTAAAAAGTTGTCTTTCATTACCTCTATTTTTCCAAATCCCCTTGTGCCCATACCACCAATACCCAGGGCAGAAAAAAGCTCAAGGCCTTTTTCTACCGTGCTAATTACTAATTCTAAAGACTCACTTAATTCATAATTTTGTGGATTTTCATAAGTTACATCAAACCAGAAGATAGTACCTCTTGGGATAGCCTCATAGGTAAAAAGTGCACCACTTTCAGCTGCCCCAGTGATAGGATTGATGGAGACAGAGGTACGGGTTTCAAGGTTGGAATTGACCATTTGGCTAAATATTTCATCAGAAACGACACAAATTTTGGCATTGATTTGTTTTATTAGTATTTGCAAATCAACAGCATCACCTTTTAATCTCCAAGTAGAAGGATTGAGGCTTTCTTCTCTCTTTTTTAACATTAACCAGCCAAAGTTAAGGCATTTTTGGCTATTAGCCTCAGGCAAAAAAGGCTCTAAAGCTTGGGTGGCAACAAAATTTCCATTAGTTATGTTTTCTATTAAATTTTTATCCGCATCAGAAAACTCCACCACTTCTTCAAGTGCTCTTTTACAACTCACCCATACAGGCCCGATCATGGTAGCCACAGGGAAGAATAAAATTCTAGCATCAGAAAAATAGGCAAGTCCTGCTCGGGTTTTGTTATTTTTGTCTTGCACGTAACCATAAGTTAAACAAACAGGACATTCACCGCAGGCAAAAATTTCATTGTTATCTTTATCTTTTGTCTTTTTCCCTTTCGCACAACCAAGACTAAGTGACATTCCATTGGTCTTACAAGCTAACCAGCTATAATATCTTGTGTTTCCTTCAATGGTTGTTCCAGGTACTTTTGGTATATTTGTTCCAGGTTCTCTTATAATTGTGTTATCCACCCGTCCAATGCGATAACCACCAGTGCCTACAAACACTGGCTCCATAGCAATAGCTAGATATGTCTTTTCTTTATAAGGCTGCCAGCTATTTCCCATCCTGGTCCTCCTTAAACTTTTTCTTTAAAACCGTATGCCACATATCAATAAGGTCAAAAAAGAGTCCTGAAAGGATAGATCCTTTTAGAAAGTCATAATCACTTTCGTTAATTTTACCAGGTTCAGTTATTTCATTTTTTTTAAGTCTAAAAGGAATGTCTGAGATCATATTTTCTACAAATTGCTCAAAAACTTCATCCTTAATAGGTAGTTCTTTTTTATCAAGCTCCCATTCCCTTATCTTTTCCATTAAAAATCCGTAGGCATTTAAAATCTGACTGGTGGTAAGATTAAGTGTATTTAATAATTTTCTTAATCTTTCAAAATCCTCTATATCCTTTAATAAATACGGCTTTGGTGAATGTTTAAATAACCAGTGTTTTCTTTTCTTACCCACATCATAACGGCGAGTGTTGGTATCAAGATAGATAAAATCAAAATAAGAAGGGTAAAAAGAAATTACATTACCTGATTTGATTTCAGTTACGTGCTTGATTGTTTGCCACTTACCTTCAACGCATGTCTGCCAGCCTTCATTAGCATTTTTCACAATGAAATAAGGATGAAAGAGGTCTTGTTTTTCAGTATCACCCAAAGCAGTAGTAAACTGATAACAATATTTCTTTTTCTTTTCTGGATCATAAAGATAAATAGTATGCGTTTTACTCTCTCCAAATTTTTCTTTAATATATTCAGGCAGGAGGCAGACTTCCTTCACTTCGTATTTCTTTCTTTTAATTTCTTGCTCCATCATTCTGCGGGCTGCGTCAAGCACTGCATACATGGGTGAACGTCTGTGAAAGGCAATAAAACCTAACCTTAAGGGCAACTTATCCTGCACTTTATTAAAATGAATTTCATATTGTTCTTTAATAAATTTAACAATCTTCCATGCCTTCTTTAAAGGCACAAAAAAGAGGCAATTTGTGGGCTCAAACATAAAGGGGATAATGGGATGGTATTCACTGGTATCAATGTTTTCTTTGACTACCTTAATTTTTCCATAGGCTGTTTTAAAACCCTCATCATAAATCTCAATTTCATCTTCTTCACTTAAAAACTCTTTAAGATTTCTTCTCTTTTCTTTATCCAGTTTGGTGACTACTACAGCCTTATTTCCTTCTACAATCGCTATTTCATGTGCCTTTCCCTGATGATCCCTAAACCAATAGGTATGAGTGATGGGTACGCTATTGGCAGGTTCAAATTCAAAAATAATTTGTTTTAGAAGGGTATCTGAATCGTTTTCTCTTTGATTATTTCTATCCTTCTCTTTTAAGAATTTTTCTTTTATTTCCTCTATAAGGTCTATACTGAAATTTCTTGTTGTCTCCCAAATCCTTCTAATTCTAGCAAAAGAAGGATGCTTGCGGGTCAGGAAGAGGAGTAGGACTTTTGCTTTGCTGCTATTATCATCAGAAAGCTTATAATCTTTTTGCCAATCAGGTTCTCTGTCCTCAACAATTTGCTTGAAAATCTTTGAAGTTTTAAGTTGGGCTAAATGTTTACTCCCTAAAATTTTCCACAATGTTTCATCTTTACTATTAAAATTGTTATCTATTCTTTTAAGAATTGCATCGTAGGCACTCTCTTGTAACCCCATATTCTTTAGAATTTCTAATGGTTTACTCAAAAATGTGTTCAGCATCTCTCCATTAAGCCAACGAGAAAGGTCAAAACTCAAGTAAATCAGTGCTACCCGATTATTATCATCTGCCACTTCATCTATCCAGATAGAAGTATCCCTTGAAGGTTCCTCAGATTTGTCTTTATTCCATCTTTCGTTCTCCCACCACCTTTTAACCCTGTCTTGGCCAAGCTTTAAGCAAAATTCACAAATATTTCTTTCATAGGCCTTGATATAATTCTTTTCATCTTCATTAAGAGAGTTCCAATCTTTTTCCTGGAGTTCACCATATTGCTTTTCATTTAAGGGGATTGGTCTTAATCCACAATTATAACAACGTTCATGACCATCTTTTTTGTTTTCCCATACTTCTTGTAAACGGTTTAAGTCAACATTAACAACTAATGAGCGTCCTTTTATTTCCCCTCCTAGGTTTAATGCTCCTCTTGATGGTTGAGAAACCTTGAAATTAGGTAAAAACGTGCCTTCAGAGATAAAAGAGGCAATTGTCTTTAACAATCTCTGCAAGTTAACAGGATTTGTTTGACAAACTTCTTGAAGAGGTTTCTTCTCCCATTCTCCTTTATAATTCAATTGTGTTGCTAAACTAATATTTTTAATCTCACCCCAAACTTTACCATTAATTCCAAATTCCTCTAAATCCTCCATACACGCAGGCAGCAAAAATACACTTCCATTTTCATCCCGATAAATTTCATTGCCAATCGGAATAATCACTTCAAGCACATCTTTATAGACATCAAGGATGCGTTTAATAAGTTCCTTTCTCCCTAAGACATCTCCTATCTTCCAGGAAGAATGACAGAATCCAACCCCATCAAAACTTACACTCAAAAGTCGCCAGTTTATCTCTTTTGAATCTTTCCAGTTTGTAAGTAAAATCTCTGTCAAGGCAGCCTTAAAAAGAGAGGCGACAGAAAAGGAATGGTCCCAAAGGGTAACATCGTTTGCCGGACGGCGGGTTTCACCTAAGGCATTGAGAAAGGCTTTATGTGTTTCTCTAAACAGCTCTTTTCTTTGATTAATCCAGTTTTGAATGTTATCAGGGTTATTTTTTAATTCCATAAGGATGTTATAAAGCTTGTCTGCATAATGATCCCGAATAGATTTTAAGTCATCTAATATGATTTTTTCTTTCTCATACCCAAAGGCAGTGGCAATATAGGTATGTTCTTTGCGTTGTTTGGTCAAACCACTTTCCGCTATCATTTTGTCAATACCTGAGTCAACACCATCGGCTCCAGGTGGAGTAAGCAAATCAATGGGAAAAAGTTTTTGCCCACTATCGTGTTTTGAGATAAATTGTCCATAAAAACTTATTTTGTTTTTATCTTTAGGGAAATTAACGGATATTTTTTTAATTTCTCCATATAAAGTATCAAAAATCTGCATTATAGAATTTGTTTTATCTTTTAAAAAATTTACAAGTTGATCAGATAAAAAATTTTGATATTTTAAAATATCCTCATGTTTAAACCATTTGTAATTCTGGTCTTCACTTTTACTTCCCACAAACTCCTCACTTAACTTCCCCAAATCATGCACTAGCGCCCCGATTTCAGCAAAAAGAAGACCTGAACGATGTTCAATAAGCCTTTCTACGTTCATTATTTTGCCTTCCACCTAAACTTCCCCCAACCTTCTGCTGTTTTTGCTCCGACGCCCTTTTGAGCGAGTTTGTCAAAGGCTTTACCCAAAATTTCTTTATTTTTTCCCCACTCCTCTTCAATTTTCCCAGTTTCGCCTTTAGCAATTAAATCAAAAGGAAACCAAATGACCATTCCTTCAACTCCCTCTTTTTGGGGTGGCACAACTTCATAAAAGATAGGAGCACGCCCCTTTAAAGGGGTTCGCTTTCTTCTATCTAAAGGTGTAATTACGTCAAGTGCTACTTGGGCAAAATAGACATCCTGGAAGATGAGTCTACCACGGCAAATACCTTCACTGTTTATAATCTTTTGTTTTTTCAGATAATGCTCAAAAGCTGAAGTAATATTATTTAAAATCTCATTGAGTTTGGTAACATCTCTTATTCCGCCTGTAGCTATAAGACTTTTATAAGTAAACCAAACTGCTCCTTTTTCATTGCCCAAAAGGCGGACAATCTCTGCCCGTTTTTTAAAATAAAATTTATCTTTTTCTTCCTGTTCTAAAATTTCATCTTCATCTTTGTCTTTGTATTTGCTAAATAAAAAATTTTTTTCTATTAACTCATCCTCAATCACATCCACTGCTGCCTGCCTTAATCCTCCTTTAAGACTGCTGCCTTTTAATACTGGCAATCCTGTTGGTCTTTCCTTAGCAATTGGATTTGGAATACTGTAAAACTTATTTTCTGAGGCAGTGAAAAAGGGCGAAGTAAGAGCAAGAGAAAAAGAAAAAAGTTTTATGAATCTCTTAAAATTGCTGATTGGCTTAACTTTCCAAAAATCTTCAAGATATAAGTTATAAACCTCATCACAATGTTTAAACAACAAAGCGGTTTCTTTTCCTGCTTTTTTATTAAAAATCACATCTCTTTTTCCATGCCAGAAATACAAATTATGATCATCGCAAAAGCAATGATAGCTTTCCTTAGAAAATCGCTCTTTCTTAAGAAAGGCCCAAAAATCGTATTTCATTTACTCGCTCCTTAAAAAACTTTTAATGATTTCTTTTCCAGTAGTTTCTAGTTCTATATTCACACCAGCAACTAAAGGGTTATTATTGACAAGGAATTGATTTAATAAAGAAACATTGCTTATAGATGTTTTTATATTTTCCCATTCATTCTTTTGAAAATCATACCCAAAAATTCTTATTTCTACTGTATTATCAGAAATTTTATAGGCATGACTAACAAATACTCTGCTACCAAACCCCATTTTCCCCAACATTTTATGACGACGGTCCTTGTTATTTCTCCATAAGTTTTGTCTTAACAAATCTCTCAAATGAAATGATATAGGCAAAAATCCAAAATTCTCCCATAGTTTCTTTATATTTCCAGAAAGTTTTCTATTATCATCATTATTTTTTCTCCATATAAACTTGGCGATCCCTTTAATGTCATTTTTAAAAGTAATTTGAAACTTTAAAAATTTAAAATTTCTGAAATCAGGACAATTTTCGCAATGTCTTTGAAATCTTGTTTTAGGTAATGATTCGAAACTATGGATTGTATATTGAGGGTGAATTTTAGAAAAAATTGTTCCATTCCCCTGAGCAATCTGGGCTCCTAACATGCCCCATTGGCTTACTACTTTTATAGTTTCAAGTAAAAGAAAATTATAAATTTTTTTACTGTTATTAAAATGGACATATAACTCAATCTCTCCTTGAATCCCCCTGCATGTTCTAGATAGATATTTTCCTTTTCTTTTTTTGCGTGTACCAAAAACAATGAGAGGAATCTCCATTAATTCTTTCTTTTTTTCTTCCACCCAAAACCTCTTTTTCCACCCTGTTGTGCCAAACAAAAAGCAGGCAGGACAAAGTTTTTGCATTATATCTTGTAAATCAGTAGGTTTTTCTAATTTTAATTCACATTTTTCACCAGTACTGTCACATGCCTTATACCCTATGCTCCTCATCAATGCCTCAAACCACCAGCGTAAAGAGCCTAATAAGCCTGTGAGCTTCAAAGTATCACACTTCCTTTTTACATCTCCTGTCCAGAGGGGCGTTAGAGTTTGTATAGTTATGGTAAACTTATTCACTTATTTTTTCTCCTATGTTAATTGTCAACAACTACTCTACTCTCAAAATACCAAACCATTTATCGAAAGCCCCCATTAGGCTGGAGATAAATGGTAACCTTTACTAGCTGATGTCAGCTTAAAATTATTAAAATC
>Ga0190334_1001329_pt1 | contig 10822 bp, 10 predicted proteins | sample 48720478_MG_FD_161270 | JGI IMG/M metagenome (GOLD analysis project Ga0190334, IMG submission 161270) | Hydrothermal vent sediment bacterial communities from Southern Trench, Guaymas Basin, Mexico - 4872-04-7-8_MG | ecosystem: Environmental > Aquatic > Marine > Hydrothermal vents > Sediment ...
TAGCATTTTCGGATATTCTCTCCGAAAATGCTTCAAATTCACTTCCATTGCAGGGAGAACTGGAATTACTTGCGGAGCTGAACGGAAAATGATGATTTCTCTTCTCTCTGTTTTTTTCTTTGCTTCAACCTCCGGCTTTACTTTCACCCTCGCTCGATATTCAAAAACAGATTCCTTTCCTGGGTTCCAGTCTTTGGCAATTCCAAAAGGAAGGCCGGCTTTCTGACCATTAACCCAACAAGAAACAAAAATCAGCAAGAGAAGAACAACTACCGTAACAATCTTGAGGAGCTTTTGGGTAAAGTTATAAGTTCCAGGGAGAATATAAATTACTCCACACCAAGCTAATTCCATTCCAAGCAGAATTTTCCCGCTTGGCCCAGACATTAAATGCCACCAACGAACCCCAAGGGAGGTACAAACATAAATGAGAGTTACCGGAAACAAGAGAAAAACCGCAATCATTTCAGAAGTAATCTTAATTAAAAAGAGATTCCAATCTTCTCCGGTTTCAATTTTCTCCCCACCCTCAATTTTTCTTTTGGTAATCCGAATCCCCTCGACCGCCATCCGAAACGTCAAAAAGAAGAAACAGAGTTCAGTAAATAGGTAAGTCCACTTTGGAAAATTAGAAGCCAATGGAGATTCTTTAAGAGCAGGAACCACAAAACCAAGAGAAAAAAGGAACCACGACAGAACTATCCAGAATCCAGCCAGAAGAATATCTTTCTTTACTTCCCCGCTTCCCTTAAGATGAATAATCTTAGAGACATAGATATAATAACCAGAAAGAGCAAACAAGAGCAAAGTTAGAAGCCCTTCGCATTTCCACTCAGTCAAAACAAGAAAAGTCAGCAACCAAACCAGAACTATCAAGCCAATTTTAATATCAAGAATATCAAGAAACCACTTCTTTATCTCTATCTTCATCTTTTTCACCTCCTTTTTCTTTAACTTCTTTGATTATTGAAGAAACTACTGAAGGAATTTCTTGAGTAATAAAAAGAAGCCAAGCTGGAATCCCTGTCTTTTCTCTAATACCTTTTACGATATTAGCTCTCACTCTTTCTAACTTCTGTCTCTTCTTCTCTGCTTCAGTTCTACTCACGTATTCTTGCTCAGCTAATTTCGCTTCAGCAATCTCGCTTGGTGGCTCCTGATAGAGAAGAACAAACTCTGTTCCAATTCCAAATGTGTCTGAAAGGACCTTATCTGATTCAACTGAAACAAGCCAGGAAAGAAGTTCTAAAAGAGAAGCATTCACCGAAATCAAATTTACCTCTTCCTTTGTCTTATCACTTTCCTTTGCTTTGCTGTTTTCCTTTGTCTTGCCACTCCACTTACACTCATCATTCGAGCAATGGAATTGCTGTCCATCCACCTTCATCTGGCTTCCACATTTAGGACAGCGAGGGATACGATCTTCTTTCCATGACTTGGGAATTTCATTTATTTGAATCTCGCTCATCTTTAAATTTGAGATGTACTTTTTTAAATTAGTAGAGATAACTTCTTTTGCCAACCCCTCTATTTCTTCAATTAATTTTTTTTCTTCAACTTCCGGCAAATTCCGAGCAGCAATAACTCCTCGAGGAATCTCTTTTCCTTCTACACTCAGTGTTTTTTCTTTCCCATCTTTATCCAAAGCATCTATGAAATAAATCAATCTAGCTGCAAGCGTCACTTTTTGAGCATCAGACGTAATCGCTTCAACAGAGATCTCTTTAACTCTCCTACGGCAGTTGAATTCTCTATAAATTTCCTCTGTGGGTTGTTTAAATTTCAGCCCCGGATTTTTCTGCGTTAATCTGCCGGTTGTTCTATCTCTCAGAATTACCACCTGCATCGGCTTCACTTCAAAAAGACAACCACTAACCACTGCTCCTACAATTAACAGTAAAATAAAAATTACAATCAACCAAAACATCTCTTTCACCTCCTTTTTATATTCTTATTTGCTGACAAAATAATAACAAAAAATTTAAGAGATGTCAAGGTTAACCTTCAATTTGTCCTTTTCTAAATTTGACAAGAATTTAATTAAGAGTATTCTCTTCAAGAGACATTTTGTGTCTTTCCTTTTTTCTTTTTTTTTGAACAAGAAAAAAGGCTGAGGTCGGTTTTAGAAAAAATAGAAAATGGAAAATAAACTTTACGTGGGAGGTATCTCTTACAGCACTACTGAGAGTGGTTTAGAAGATCTTTTTTCCCAGGCAGGCAAAGTTGATTCGGTTAACATTATCACTGACAAATTTTCTGGCAAATCTAAAGGTTTTGCTTTTGTAGAAATGTCTAACGAAGAAGAAGCCAAAAAAGCAATAGAAATGTTTAATGGCAAAGAACTTGATGGCCGAAAAATTATTGTTGACCACGCCAGGCCAATGAAAAAGAGAAACTTCCAAGAAAAAAGGATTATTTAGGATAAAAATCCTAACAAACAAAAAAGCCCCTTGCAAGGGGCTTTTTTGTTTGTTTGAAAATTTTAAAATCTATTTATTTGTTTTTTTCCTCTTTTTCTTCTTTTTCTTCTTTTTTCTTATCTTCTTCTAATTTAGATTCGTCTCCAACTTTTAGTTCCTTTTCCGAACTCTCCTCTTTAGCCTCCTCTTCACCTTTTTCTTCCTTTTCTTTGGCTTCAGCCACTCCACCATCTATTTTTTTATCTGGCTCGTCAATTGACCTAACATCTATTCTAAAACTGGTTAATTTAGCCGCCAACCTAACATTTTGACCGTCTTTACCAATAGCCAAAGACAATTGATCTGGTTTAACTAAAACTAAAGCACTTCTTTTTGGCAAAATTTTTACTTCGCTGACCTTAGCCGGCGCCAAAGCATTAGCCACATATTTTTCTGGGTCGTCAGAATAAGCAATAATATCAATTTTCTCTGGTGAAACTTCGTTTAAAATAGCCATTACTCTGGTACCTCGCTGACCAACGCAAGAACCAACAGCATCCACGCCTTCCTCTTTGCTCGAAACGGCTATTTTTGTTCTTGAACCTGGTTCGCGGACAATGGCTTTAATTTCAACTATGCCTTCCTGAATTTCTGGCACTTCCAAATTGAAAAGTTTGGAGATAAATTTGGGATGAGCCCGGGAGAGAATTATTTTTGGTCCTTTAGCATCCCTTTCAACACTTAAAAGATAAAATTTTAATCGCTGGCCTGGCCGATAATGTTCTGTCGGAACAGTTTCTGAAGCCGGCATCAAAGCAATTACCCTGTTCAAATCAACAAAAACATTTCTTCTTTCAATCCTCTGAACTAAACCGCCAACAATTCCTCCTTCTTTCTTCTTAAACTCTTCAAAAAGCGTCTCTCTTTCTATTTCTCTCAAACGCTGTAAAATAACCTGCTTGGCTGTTTGAGCGGCTATTCTGCCAAAATCTTTATCCGGCATTTCTAAAGGAAAAAATATCTCCTGACCCGCTTCAACTTTGGCATCAATCTTTTTCGCTTCGTCCAAAAGAATATGCTTGTTAGGATTAAACTTAAACTTTTTCTCTCCTTCTTTAGCTTTTTCCCCTTCCTTTAAAATCATTGATTCGTCTAAAACAATTTTTACTTGCCAAAATTTTATTTGGCCGCTTTCTGGATCTATCTTACTTCTAATAATTTCATCTTTCCTTCGGTATTCTTTTTTATAAGCCGAAGCCAAAGCTGCCTCTAAAGCCGAGATTATTTTTTCTCGAGAAAGTTTCTTCTCTAAAGCAATTTGAGAAATAACTGAAAGTAAATTGTTTGTATCAATCATATTTTTTCCAATCTTAAGCAAGATTTAACTACCAAGGCATTAAATAGAGTTTTTGAGTTTTTCTGTCAAGAAAATAAATGCCTTTTTTACTAACAAACGGTTCAATAATATCCGATTTTTTATTTTTTGACAAGACCTCTTTTGAAAACTCTTGCAAATCTATTTTCAAGATGTCCTCAGAAAAACCGACGATACCCTTCCAATAATCATCTGGCAAACAATAACCTCTATCTATTTCCTCTGGTACAGCACAAACAAGAAAATTTTCTTCTTCAGCGAAACCACATTTTTCAGCTAAAGTAAAGAAATCAAAATTCTTTAATAATTCTTTAGTCAACAAAGAATAAAGGGAGAGAACCCTCTCTTTGCCAAAAAAAACCAAAACCTTATCTCTCTTTGGAGAAATTTTGGCTTCCAAACCTTTTCCTTTTAGCCAAAGAGAAATCTTTTTCTCTTTTAAATCAAGAAAATAAAGTTTGCCCTGATAAAGACAAGTTGGCTTTTCTATTAAAAGAAGTTTATCTTCGCCAATAACCTTTAAGGAAGTATCTAAAACTGGAAAATCAACAATCTTTTTTTCCTGCCAATCTTCTAAATCAAGAGAAAAAATTGCTGAAGAGCTATCTTCTTTCTTGAGATAAATTATTTTTTGACTATCCAAAGAAAAATCTAAAGAACTAATACCTTTAGTTAGAATTCTTCTTATCTTTTTTTCCAAATCTAAAAGAACTGGCGGCAAATCTTCTCTTTGCCAAAAAACTATTAATTTTTTCTTGTCAGGAGAAATTTTTATTTCTTTGACATCGGGAAAAGAAACCTCTTGAGGGCTAATCTGGGAAGTTAATAAGTCAAGTTTGAAAAGCGAGCCTTCTTTGTCAAAAAAGTAAAGAAAATCTTCTCCTTTCAACCAAAAAGAAAGAACTTGCTTTTCTTTTGGTGTTAAAAGAAAAATTCTCTCTTTTTGTTTTTCTGAAACTGTCGGGGTTGGTTCTTTTTTTGGCGAAATTTCTTCCTTTTGAGAACTTCTAATTTGCCAAAAAAACCAAAATAAAAAACAAAGCAAAAAAAAGGCAAAGGTAATTAAAGCAATAAAATTTCTTTTCTTTTTCTCCATTTTTTATTTTATTATCGAGGAGTAGAAGTAGTAGAAGTAGGAATAGAAACTTCCATTTCTTTTGGCAAACGAATTTTGACTAAATCTGGATTGATATTATAAAGAATAAGATAAGTTGCCAAAATTAAGATTAAACCAAAAATAGCATTCCAAATTTTTTCTTTGGCTTTTTTCTCTTGGGTTAAATTAGAGGGATAAAGCATATATTCAATTGAACCCCAAATTAAAAAGACAACTGCTAAAAAGCCAGCTACTCCTAAACCAAATTTAAAAAGATTTTGGAGAAATCTCTCTAAAGAGCCAGCATTAATTTCCTTAGGTCCAGGCAAAAAGGGCAGATGATAATCCTTGGCGAAAACTAAAAAAGGATAAAAAAGTGGGATGAGAAGAAAAACTTTTTTTATTTTTTTAAAAAATTTCTTCATTCTTTATTGATTATAAAACTTTAAAGAAAATCAATCAACTTTAACTTCTTGGCTATAATATTTAGTGCCAATTTTGTTATAGCGGCTTTGCAAATATAGCCAAAGAGAATCAAAACTATTTTCTGGCTTAAAAACAATTTCTCTTTTATTTTCAGCAATCAATTTATTACCAAAAAACCAAAAGGGCTTCAGGCTAACTAATTTCCATTGAGGGAAGAAAAAAGTTTGATAAGTCAAAGAAATTTCTTCTCCTTTTTTTATTTTTTTCAAAGAAAGCAAACTCCCTTGAGGATAAATAATAATCTCTGGCGAAGAAAAAGGGATTGATAAAGAAAATTCTTTTTGTCGACCGAATTTATCTTTTAAAACCAAAGCGATTGTTAAACTTTCACTTTCTTTTTCTCTTTTATCAATAAAAGAAAAAGAAACTTTGCCAAAGCCAGAGTCAACGATTTGGGAATTAAGATGCCAAGAAAAAAATAAATCTTTTGATGAAACAATTTTTCCTTCTTTGTCAAAAACTAAAGCTGAAACTTTAACCTGACTATTACTACTTGGCAGCGATTTTCCTTGATAAAAAGAAGGAACAAAAGTTTGACTCTGCCAAGTTAAATGAGCAAAAAGAGGCAGTTCTTTAGCCAAAGCAAAAGAAGGTAAACAGAGAAAAATTGCTAAAAAAATAATCTTCTTTCTCATTTTTTTATTAATTATTATTAATTATCACCCTCCCCTTCCTATATTTAATCATTGATTTGAACCGGCTGTCAACTCTTTCTTGCTTTCTTCAGAAAAATAAATAGCCAAAATAGTCAAAGTTCTCAAAGGTAAACTGCTCAAAAAAGGAATTTTTTCTAATAAGACAGTACCAATCTGAGCAAAAACCTTTTTGCCTCTGACCCCTTTTAAAAAAAGATAAACAGTTATACCAGCATCAACTAATAAAGCAAAAAGAAAAGAAAATACCGGCAGACCCAAAAGATACCAAGGACCTTCAGCAGCAAATTCTAACCAACCAATATGAATACCAATCTTACCAAAAAGCCAATTAACTATATTAGCAGCTGCAACTGCGCCAAAACCTATTGGATTAGTAATAATTTGTAAAAAAATAGCCAAGAATAAAGAAGAAATCACTTCTAAAAAATCAGCAATAAAAGCAAAACTAAAAAGAAGAAAGAAATCAATAAAATCGATTTTTTTCATAAATTTTTTGGCTTTATTCTAAAAGCTTAGGGTTAAAAGGTTAGGAAGCCAGTTTGGTGAAGGGGTTAGGAAGTTGGTGTTCCCCTCCCCCACCTATATCCTCCCCCGCCGTAATTTTGCCAGACAAATGGGTGTTTTGCGAGAGAAAGCAAGGTTTGTTCTCAATAATTAGAATAACTCTGATTTTCTGAAACAAAATTACGGCGGGGGAGGAGTAAGGAGGGGGTGGGTATTTTGAATTAAATTTCAAACATTACCTAACTTCCATACCGGCTTCCTAACCCTCTAACTTTTTACCACTTATTTGGTTGTTTGGAATTTGGAATTTAGAATTTGTAATTTGTTTGGGATTTGTAATTTGGGATTTGGGATTTCGTTTAGGATTTAGGATTTCGGATTTAGGATTTTTAGAATTTTAGATATTCATAATTCCTGATTCATTATCCTTAATTATGCTGGCTGGGGACGAGAGGTAGAAGCAATTTCGTGTTCAACATAAGAAGAAACAACTTTAATCAAGGCCTGCCTTAAACCAGCAATAAAAACACCCTCACCAACATCAAGTTGAGGCAAAAGGGCTTTAGCAGCCGAAGATAAATGAAAAGTTTTTTGAATCAAATCAACATTAGCCGGTGACTGCTTCATCAACATTTGCAAAGCGCTATTGCTAATAATCGGCATCCCATAAGGAGAATTAAGAAAATCACTAATGTTTTGAGTGATAACAGTCAAACCAAGCTGATACTTCCTGCCTCTTTTTGCCAAACCAGCAAGAAAATTAGCGCTATCAGGATATTTCATTAAATACCAGGCCTCATCAATTAAAACCAACCTCCTTTTGAGATTGCCTCTAATTGCTTTCCAGATAAAATTCAAAGTCAAAAACATTGCTATAGGCCTCAATTCTTCTTCTAAATCTCTTAAACTAAAAACAACTAATTTGTTAGTTAAATCAACGTTGGTCGGCTGATTTAAAAAACCAGCAAAACTTCCTTTGGTATAAGGATAAAGATTTTCAGCCAATCTTTTACCTCCTTCCATATTGTAAAGAACTTCAGCTAAATCACTTAAAGTAGGAAACTCAATTTTTCCTTTACTAAGATCAGTTTCTGGAGTAATGTCTCTTGAACGATAAGTTTCTAAAATCGCTCTATCTAAAACAGCTTCCTCGCCAGAAGTAATATCTTTAATAATCATTTTCAACAAAGTAGTTAAATCCAAAATATTTGACTTGAGCAGTTCTTCAGTACTCTCGCCCATCTCTCTTGGTAAATCAAAAGGATTGATATTGTATTCAGAGGCAATAGAAACCGGGAAGAAACTCCCTCCTAATTTTTCTGAAAGGAGTTTATATTCATTTTCTGGATCAATAATAATTATTTCTCGACCAAGCATCAAAGAACGAATAATCTCTAACTTAGCAAAATAACTTTTGCCAGCGCCAGAAGTAGCCAAAATAAGCATATTAGCATTTTCTAAAGAGAACCTATCAAAAATAACCGGTGATTGGCTAACAATATTTATACCATAAAGAATAGCCTCTTCCTCACTGCCCTTGAAAAATAATCCCGGCGAAAGATCGGCTGAAACAAAAGGAAAAAAAGCCGAAGCCGGTAGAGTATCTAAAGTATTGTAAACTTCTAATTCATCAACTCCCAAAGGAAAAGTAGAATTGACTCCTTCTAAGTGCTGGAAAATGGCTGGCTTAACATAAATCATTCTATTCTTGAAAAGAAGAAGAACGTCTTGTTCTTTCCTCTTTAAAGAAGTCAAATCCTCTGCCCAAATAGTAACATAAAGAGAAACATGAAAAAGTTTCTCTTCAGCTGATTGTAAAGCGTCTCTCAATCTTTCAATGTTTCTTTGGGCTATTTCCAAAGAAGGATCTCTCACTTTACCTTTTTCCTCATCTTCTATAATTTGGGCTTCTATTTGAGCAATTTTTTTTCTTAATTGTTTAAGGGCTTGAGAAGTATCAATCGGATGAAAAAATATTGAGAGATCAAAAATTTCATTCAAAGAAATCAACGATTGAAGCCAACCAAAGTCAAGATATTTAGCATAAGAGAAAACAAAAAAAGTTTTGGCATAAAAACTACCCAATTTTAAATAATTAGGAGCAACTTCAACTGCCGCCGGCGCCAAGAGATCTTTCAAAACTTCCTCTTTTTGAGGAAGAACTTGAGGAATTTCAATTTTCTCTTCTTGAGAAGAAAATTTATCTTTTAAAAACATTTTAATTCATCTTGATAAAACTTCTAAATTATTTATTTCTACCAAACCAGGATTGTAAAGGTTATAAAACAATTCAATAATCTCTTTGGTCTCTAAAATAATAACATTTAAACCAATATTTGTTAAACCATCAACCACTAAATCAACCCTCTGATTTAATTGTTCTACCTTCTTCTCTTGACTAAGTTTATCCTCTTCACTTTTTTCCTCTTTTGTTTTTTCTTTTTTGGAAAAAAGCGACTTAAATTTTGTCAAAAGTCCTTCTTTGCTGACAATAAAAGGCCTATAAGAAACAACCACAAAAAAATCTTTTCTCATAATACTGCCGGTCTTGCCTAAATATTTTAAAAATTCAATATACTCTCTCATTTGGGTTTGCATTAATTCTTCTGTCGTTTCTCCTAATCTCTTCTCCAAATTTCTAATATAGCCGGCCAAGTTTTTTTGCCTCGAATGAACAACGATTTGCAAATCAAAATCTAAAGAATTTAAAAAGGACTGAAATTGACTGGCAATAACTTGTTTTTCTTCTTCTGATTTTAAAGAGAGATTGACGCCATCGATAGCCAAAACTTTAGCCAAAGATCCGTCCTCTAAAAACATCACTCCTCTATTGACATTTTTAATTTTCAAAATTTTTTGAGTGGGAATGCCTTTCATATTAATCTATCAGCCACATTAGAGGCACCAAAAGATTCTGGTTTGGTTTTAACTTTAAAACCATTACCTTTAACCAAATTAATTACCTCCTGAACCATTGCCTTAGTTGGACCATTCAAACCGATATCAACATGAATCTCTAAAGAGAAATCAAATTTATTAGCCCAAGATTTAAGTCTTTTCACTAATTCCTGAGCAATAGACAAAGAAAAAAGCACTTCGTTATAAATCCTCTCTCTCATTGTTCTTGATCTTGGCAAATAAACTCTTCGCCAAAAATATCTTCCTCCTCGACCAAAACGATGAATAATAATAGCGCTGACAAATTCATCTTCTTCATTGTGTCGTTCTGAATCAGTACCAATAGCTAGATTATAATGAAAAGAGGGTTCTTCTTTAATAAAAGAAAACAACTCTTCAACTACTTGGTCCAAACTAATTTTACCTTTTCGATAAGAATGAAAAAATATTTTCTCTTTCATAATCTCTTTGATAAATAAACTTTTATCTTTTCATTGAAAGGCCAATCTTCCCATCCGGATCAATACGAATAATTTTTACTTCAATCTTTTCTCCTTCTTTTAAAACATCACTAACTTTATTTATTCTCTTGTTGCTTATCTCTGAAATATGTAAAAGACCAGTATGAAATTTATCAAGTTCAACAATAGCTCCAAAATCTAAAATCTTAGCTACCCTACCAACAACTTTCTCGCCTAACTGATATTCGCGAGTTAATTGAAAAATAATTTTAGCTGCCTTTTCAACATTTTCTTTTTCTTGACCAGCAATAAAAATTCGGCCATCTTCCTCAATATCAATATCTGCCAACTGGTATTTTTCAATTAAAGAATTAATTGTCCTGCCACCAGTCCCAACTAAAAGGCCAATTTTTTCTGGAGGGATTGTCAAAGAAACAATTTTCGGAGCATAAAGAGAAAGTTCTTTCCTTGGCTCTTTAATTACTTTTTGACTCTCTCTTAAAATTTCTTCTCGACCCTTTTTTGCCTGTTCCAAAACCTCCCTGATAATTTCTAAACTCAAACCTTTATTTTTAACATCCAATTGGCAGGCAGTTATTCCTTTTTCTGAACCAGCTACTTTAAAATCAATTTCGCCAAAATGATCTTCGGCTCCACGAATATCAGAAAGAATCTTATACTGATTATCAATTTCCCCTACTAAACCCATCCCCAAACCAAAAATTGGTCTCTTGATTGGTACGCCAGCATCCATTAAAGCTAAAGAAGAAGCACAAACCGAGCCCATCGAAGAAGAACCATTAGAAGAAAGGACTTCAGAAACTACTCTAATAGTATAAGGAAAAATATCTTCTTGAGGAATAACCGCCAACAAGGCCTTTTCTACTAAAGCGCCATGACCTATTTCCCGACGACCAGGCGGCCGAGCATAACTGCCAACTTCACCA
>Ga0190334_1001334_pt1 | contig 10812 bp, 6 predicted proteins | sample 48720478_MG_FD_161270 | JGI IMG/M metagenome (GOLD analysis project Ga0190334, IMG submission 161270) | Hydrothermal vent sediment bacterial communities from Southern Trench, Guaymas Basin, Mexico - 4872-04-7-8_MG | ecosystem: Environmental > Aquatic > Marine > Hydrothermal vents > Sediment ...
AATTTTAGACATTTCTTGGCGGACGATTTTGAAAATTTCTGTCGCAGTTTTAATTTTATATATTCTTTTTTCTGTTAGGGAAATTTTGGTTTGGTTTATTTTCGCCCTGACAATTTCTATTTTATTTAATCCAATCATCAATTTTTTGCGAAAAAGAAAAATTCCTCGAAGTTTGGCAGTTATTTTTGTTTATGTTGGTACCTTCGGAGTATTGAGTTTATTGATATATTTAGTGGTTCCTTTATTTATTTCTGAAATTAAAGCATTTTTAGAGTCATTTCCTGAATACTTTGAAAAAATTTCTCCTCCGCTAAAAGGAATTGGATTTCAGGCCTTTGAGAGTTTTGAGGGCTTTATGAAGGCGCTCGGAGACACTTTAGAGGGAATGGCAAAGAATATTTTTAATGTCCTCTTTATTATCTTCGGCGGATTTTTCACTACTTTATTTGTTATTATTACGGCCATCTTCCTTTCCTTAGAGGAGAAAGCGGTAGAAAGGGCTTTAATTTTGCTTTTTCCTAAAAAATACGAGGCCAAAGTTATGGATGTTTGGACAAGATGCCAGAGAAAAGTGGCTGGTTGGTTTGGAGCAAGGGTTTTGGCTTGTATATTTGTAGGAGTATTATCTTACATCGCTTTTCTTGTTTTCAGCGTAAAATACCCTTTTACTTTAGCTCTTTTTGCCGGAGTGTTTAATTTTATTCCTTATGTTGGGCCCTTTCTGTCCGGTGTCGCTATCTTTTTACTGGTTTTTCCGGCAGAACCCTTCAAAGGAATTCTTGTTTTAATTGCTTTTGTCTTAATCCAACAAATTGAGAACACTATTTTGTCTCCGATTCTAATGAGAAAATTTGTAGGACTTCCACCAGCCCTGGTTTTGCTTTCTTTAGTTGTGGGCGGTCATTTATGGGGCTTATTGGGGTCTATTTTGGCTATTCCTCTTTTTGGAATATTATTTGAATTTTTGAAAGAATTTTTACAGCGTCGGCGCGACCGTAATGCAGTAATGATATGAAAAAGTTTTATATTACAACGAGCATTCCCTACACTAACGCGCCGCCTCATATTGGTTTTGCTTTAGAGGCGATTCAGGCAGATGTTTTGGCGCGTTATCACCGTCTTTTGGGAGACGATGTTTTTTATTTGACCGGAACGGATGAGCACGGTTTGAAGATTAGGAAAGCAGCTGAAAAAGCCGGGAAAGAACCGAGGGAATTTACGGACGAGATTTCGGAAAAGTTTAGAGAATTAACCAAGGTTTTAAATATCTCCAACGATGATTTTATTAGAACCACTGACGAGAAAAGACATTGGCCAACAGTAAAGAAGGTGTGGCTTAAGTTAAAAGAAAGCGGTGATATTTATAAAAAGAAATATAAAGGATATTATTGCTTTGGTTGCGAAGCTTTTGTTACCGAAAAAGATTTGGTAGACAAGAAGTGTCCTATTCATAAAAAAGAACCTGAATTAATTGAGGAAGAAAATTACTTTTTTCGTCTTTCTAAATATTCAAGTCAGATAGAAGAAAAAATAAAAAAAGATGAATTAAAAATTGTTCCTGAAACCAGAAAAAATGAAGTTTTAGGTATTATTAAACAAGGATTAAAAGATGTTAGTTTTTCAAGGGTAAAAGAAAAATATTGGGGGTTTCCAGTTCCGGGTGATGATAATCAGGTTATTTATGTTTGGGGAGACGCGCTTTCAAATTATATATCAGCTTTAGGTTTTGCAGATGATAGCGATAAATTCAAAGAATATTGGCCGGCCGATGTTCATTGTTTGGGGAAAGATATACTTAAATTTCATGCCTTAATTTGGCCGGGAATGCTTTTATCTTTGGGGCTGTCGCTACCAAGAACTATATTTGTTCATGGGTTTATTACTTGTGCGGGCCAAAAAATATCAAAATCATTGGGCGATTTGATTGACCCCTTTGAGCTCGTTGAGAAATACGGGACAGATGCTGTCAGATATTATCTTTTAAGAGAAATTCCTCCCACCGAGGATGGTGATTTTACTTATGAAAAATTTGAACAAAGGTACAACGCTGACCTGGCTTCTGGAATTGGAAATCTTCTTGCTAGAATAAAAACAATGACAGAAACAATAGGATTTAGGGAGGACAATGCCGAAGTTGTAAATCCGGAAATAAAGAAAGCTCAAGATGCCTGTAAAAGGGCCTTAGACGAATTTAAATTCAACGAAGCGTTAAAATCAATCTGGGATTTGATTAGTTTCTGCGATAAATATATTGAAAAAGAAAAACCCTGGGAAGAGAGAGAAAATTCCCCCCAGGTTTTGGGCAGTTTGCTGATTGTTCTAGACAATATAGCTGAATTAGTCGAGCCGTTTTTACCAGAAACATCAGAGAGGATTAGAAAAGAAATAGAAAGAAAATCCGGAAAATTCATAAACGAAAAGGGCAGAGCGCTTTTCCCAAAGATTTGATATGTTAATTGATACTCACGCCCATCTTAATTTTAATGCTTTTAAAGATGATTTTGATCAAGTTATCAAGCGTTCTTTGGACGGAAATGTCTGGATGATAAATGTTGGCTCAAATTTTAAGACAAGCAAAAGAGCGGTAGAGATTGCAGAAAAATATAAGGGAGTATATGCAGCGATAGGACTTCACCCAATTCATGCTGAAGAAGAATTTGACATAGAAAAGTATAAAGAATTGGCTAAGTCAGATAAAGTAGTAGCAATCGGAGAAATTGGACTTGATTATTACAAGGATTATGGGTTATTTAAGGAAAAGCAAAAAGAAGTTTTTCTGCAACAATTAGATTTGGCTAAAGAATTAGAGCTTCCTGTGATTTTCCATTGTAGAATGGCTCATAATGACTTGTTGGAGATTCTGAAAGGAACTAAGTTTCAGGGTGTTATTCATTGTTTTACCGGTGATTGGAGACAAGCAAAAGAATATTTAGATATGGGATTTTACCTTGGTGTTAATGGAATATTATACAGGTTAAATTTAAAGGAAGTAATTGAAAAAATTCCATTAGATAGGATTTTAATTGAAACAGATTGTCCTTATTTGACGCCCCCTAAATCAGAGACAGAGCGCAACGAACCAATTTTCCTAAAGTATATTGTTCAAGAAATTGCTAAAATAAAAAATTTGGATTTTCAAAAAGTCGCTCAAGCCGCAACTAAAAACGCCAAACGACTATTCAATATATAAGGAGCTTATCTGGTACAAATATAGAAAAATTGTGTTATGATAAAAAAGATGAAAAAATATAATCCTCAAAAAATTGAGAAAAAATGGCAGAGAATATGGGAAGAGATGGATATTTTTAGAGCTTCAGATAGGTCAAAAAAACCAAAGTATTACTTATTAGTTGAATTTCCTTATCCTTCGGGCGAGGGGCTTCACGTCGGTCATTGTAGAAGCTACATTGGTTTGGATGTTGTGGCCAGAAAAAGAAGGATGCAGGGTTTTAATGTTTTATTCCCAATGGGTTGGGATGCTTTTGGTTTGCCAACAGAAAATTTTGCTATTAAAACCGGAATTCATCCAATAATTGTTACCAGAAAGAACACTGCTAATTTTAAACGTCAGCAAAAGAAAATTGGACTTTCTTTTGATTGGTCAAGAGAGATTAATACTACAGACCCTGAATATTATAAATGGACCCAGTGGATATTTTTACAACTTTTTAAAAAGGGCTTGGCTTACAAAGCTAAAATGCCGATTAACTGGTGCCCTGAATGCAGAATTGGTTTAGCTAACGAGGAAGTGATTGAAGGTAATTGCGAACGTTGCGGAGCAAAGGTGGTTAGAAAGGAAAAAGAGCAATGGATGTTGAAAATAACAAAATATGCCGAAAGATTAATTCAAGATTTGGCTAAAATTGATTATCCGGAGAAAGTTAAAGTTTCCCAAAAAGAATGGATAGGAAGATCAGAGGGATGGGAAATACTTTTCAAGATTCAAGATTCAAGATTAAAGATTCCAGTATTTACTACTCGGATGGATACTTTATTTGGAGCTACTTACTTGGTGATTGCACCGGAACATCCAATAATTCAAAGTCTTAAACCTGAAATTTTAAATTTTAAATCTGTAGAGAAATATATTGAAAAATCAAAAAAGAAAATCGAGAAAGAAAGGATTAGTGAAAAAAAAGAGAAAACCGGTATCAAGTTAAGAGGTGTTACGGCTATAAATCCGGTTAACAACAGAAAACTTCCTATTTTTGTGGCAGATTATGTGATGATGCACTATGGGACAGGAGCTATTATGGCAGTTCCAGCTCACGACCAGCGGGATTTTGATTTTGCTAAGCGTTACAACCTTCCAATCATTGAAGTTATTAGACCTGCGGAGAGACCTGCGGAGAGACCTGCGGAGAGAGCCGCGGAGATCCGATCTCCGCGGCTTTGGCGGAGATCCGATCTCCGCCAAGCTGATCAAGCTTATGAGGGTGAGGGCGTTTTAATTAACTCTGGAAGATTCACCGGGATGAGATCAGGGGATGCCAAAGAGAGAATCGGCCAATGGCTTAGCCGGAAGGGCTTAGCTAAAAAAGCTGTCCATTATAAATTAAGGGATTGGATTTTTTCCAGACAGAGATACTGGGGCGAACCCATTCCAATGGTTAAATGTCAAAAGTGCGGCTGGTTGCCGGTTTCAGAAAAAGATTTACCAGTGAAACTGCCGAGAATTAAAGAATATAAACCAACCGAAGAAGGGGAATCGCCTTTAGCAAAAGCTGAAAGCTGGATTAAAACGAAATGTCCCAAATGCCAAGGCCCAGCGAGAAGAGAAACAGATGTGATGCCAAACTGGGCTGGTTCAAATTGGTATTACCTCGCATATTTGATGCGAGGAGTTTTCAGTTTCCAGTTTCCAATTTCCAAGTACAAAAGAGTATTTAAATACTGGATGCCGGTGGATTGGTATAACGGCGGAATGGAGCATACAACTTTACATTTATTATACTCTCGCTTTATTTATAAATTCTTGTGGGATATTGGAGCTGTGCCCAAAGTAATTGGTTCAGAGCCTTATAAAAAGAGAACTTCTCACGGAATGATTCTTGGGAAAGGGGGGATTAAAATGTCAAAATCAAAGGGCAACGTAATTAATCCGGAGGAAGTTATTAAAGAATATGGAGCAGATACCTTGAGGGTTTATGAGATGTTTATGGGGCCATTTGAGCAAATGATTCCTTGGGACACGAAAGGCGTAAAAGGGGTAAAGAGGTTTTTGGAGAGGGTGTGGAGATTACGGGAGAAAATAAATCAAAAATCAAAAATCAAAAATCAAAATAATAAATTAAAATTCAAAAATAAAAAATTAGAAAGTTTAATTCATAAAACAATAAAGAAAGTTAGCGAAGATATTGAAATTTTAAAATTCAATACAGCTGTTTCTGCTTTGATGATTTTGGCAAACAAGATGGAAAAACAAAAAGAGGTTTCTAAAAAAGATTATTCAGTATTTTTGACTTTATTGTCGCCTTTTGCGCCTCATATTGCGGAAGAACTTTGGCAAAAAATGGGGTTCAGGGGGTTTTGTTGTCAGCAAAAATGGCCCAAATATAATCCAAAGTTGATAAAAGAAGAGGGAATAACTTTAGTGGTTCAAATTAATGGCAAAGTTCGCGACAGGGTAGAGGTTGGAGTTGCTATTTCCGAGAGAGAGGCCAGAGAAATTATTTTTAAACGGCCGAAGGTGTTAAAATACATAAAAGGAAAAGAAATAAAAAAAACAATTTTTGTTCCAGGCAAACTGATAAATTTTGTTATTGACAGAAAATAGATAAAATACTATTAGCAGATTTATACCAGAGCAAAGAAGTGGGGATTTAAGTTGTATCCAGCAGAGGTTGGTCCTTAATTGCGTTTGCAATACAAAAATCAACCAGAGGGCGAAAGGATTATTATCGTTATGAAGCCAATTGCTGCCTCGGACCGCACTCCGTGAGTATTCAATGTGAACAGTTCCACAGAATTGTGGCTCTGCGTCGTCTTTGGCTATACTGATGCCTTTTGGGTTCTGGTTACCAGTGGGTTTTTGTTCGTCCCCGCGAGTAAAATTTTAACTAATAAAGCCCCTTTTGCGCTTTGTGCAAAAGGGGCTTTATTAGTTTTATAAAAAATGATATTATAAGATAAACTATGAAAAAAATATTATTAGGAAATGAGGCGATTGTGCAAGGGGCCCTGGAGGCAGGAGTGGATTTTGTTTCAACCTACCCGGGGACGCCAGCTTCAGAAATAGGCAATACTTTTGCTAAAATCGCCAAAAAACACGGCGTCTATTTTGAGTTTTCCGCCAATGAAAAAGTTGCTTTAGAGGCAGCTGTCGGAGCCAGTTTTTCCGGTTTGAAATGTCTAGTGGCAATGAAACATTTTGGTTTAAATGTTGCTTCAGATGCTTTATTGCCTTTTGTTTATACGGGGACTAAGGGTTCGACGGTGATAATAGTAGCTGATGATCCTTCCTGTTGGAGTTCTGGTCAGTCAGAACAGAATTCCAGGGGTTATGCCTATTTGGCTCATATCCCGATGTTAGAGCCCTCTGACGCCCAAGAAGCGAAGGATTTTGTTAAGCTGGGTTTTGAGATTTCAGAAAAGTTTAAAATCCCAGTAATTATAAGAACAACTACCAGGGTGGCTCATCAAAGAATGCCGGTTATAGTAAAATCAAAAATCAAAAATCAAAAATCAAAAAGATTAGGGAAATTTATAAAAGACGTGAAGAAATTTGTTACTATGCCGCCGAGAGTGCTGGAAATGAAAAAAGAATTACTAGAAAAGATAGAGAAAATAAGAGAATTCGCCGAGAAGAGTAAAATCAATTCTCGCTTAGGTCGGAGCTCGACGGATTTTGGGATCATTACTTCTGGGATATCTTATTTGTATGTGATGGAGGTTTTAAAAGAATTAAAATTGGATTTGCCGATTTTGAAGCTTGCCTTTTTTTATCCTTTGCCGAAGAAAAAAATCATAAATTTTATAAAAAAACTTGATAAAGTTTTAATTGTAGAAGAATTAGAGCCCTATTTGGAAAAAGAAGTTAAAATTTTGGCTAAAAAAGAAAATTGCAAGCTAAGGGTTTACGGAAAGGAGTTACTACCGGAGGTTGGAGAACTGGGCGCGGAAAAGATTGGTATTGCCGTAGCTAAACTTACAGGCAGGAGACCGTTTTTTAAAAAGGGAAAGACCCTAAATCTTCCAAAGCGTTTTCCGCGCCTCTGCCCCGGCTGTCCATATTGGTCGATTTTCGCGGCCATTAAAAATACGGCTCCAAAAGGAACGATTGTTGGAGGAGATATCGGTTGTTATATGTTGGCCGGATTTCCTCCTCATAATATTCAGGATTATCTTTTATGTATGGGTTCTTCTATTGGCATAGCCCATGGAATCAAAAAGAGTTCAAGCCAGAAGCTTATAACCCTGATTGGCGATTCAACATTTTTCCACGCCGGCATCCCGGCTCTAATTAACGCTGTATATAATCAGTCAAACCCTCTAATTATTGTGATGGATAATCGTATTACAGCTATGACCGGCCATCAGCCGAATCCGGGTCAAGAGATAAAAATTGAAGATATCGTCAAAGGGTGTGGCGTAAAAAATGTGAAGGTTGTTGACTCCGTGAACATTAAAGAACTGCAGAGCGTAATTAAAGAATTTTTGAACAAAAAAGAAATTTCTGTAATTGTCGCCAGAAGAATGTGTGCCTATTACGCCAAGAGATTGGCTAAAAAGAAGAAACAAACATGAAGAAAAACTTCAACATTGTTATATCGGGAACAGGGGGGCAGGGGCTAATCACTTTAACTCAGATTATAGCAGAGGCGGCTTTGATTGAGGGAAAAGATGTAAAGACCTCTGAACTTCACGGTCTTTCTCAGAGAGGAGGGAGCGTGGAAACCCATATAAAATTTGGAGACAAGGTTTTCTCGCCTTTAGTCGCTTTAGGGTCTGCCGATCTAATTTTAAGTTTAGAAGCATCAGAAAGTTTGAGGGTTTTAGCTTATGCCGGAGAAAAGACAAAATTCTTAGTTAATAACTTTGTCCTTTCCTATCCGGGAAGTTTATCCGAGCAGGATATTATTGCCAAACTGAAACGCTTAGTTAAAAATCCAGAGATAATCACCGCTTCTCAAATATGCCGGAAAGAATTAGGAAAAGAAATTGTTGCCGGTATTTATCTTTTAAGCTACGCTTGTCATAAGAAAATAATTCCTTTAAAACCAAGTTCTGTTTTAAGGGGAATTGAAAAAACTGTACCTAAAAGATATTTTGAATTAAATAAAAAAGCATTTGATTTAGCTGAAAGGAGCTAAGCTCCTTTTGTTTTTTTACTAAGAAATGGCGATTAAGAAGGTGGTTATTGCGGCTGCTGGTCAGGGAACTAGGATGCTGCATTTGACCAAGGAAAAATCAAAACATTTAATTAAGGTCAAAAAAAGACCTTTTTTGGCTTATTTGCTGGATAATCTTTTCTTGGCCGGATATCGGGAGCTTATTTTAGTCGTTGGTTTTAAAGAAGAATTGGTAAAAGAGTTTTTAGAAAGGTATAAACCCCCTCTCAAGAGTTTGCGTCCCTTTCAATATAAAATTAGGCAGGTTTCTCAGTATGAGGTTTTGGGCCCGAAGAGTAAAATTTACGGCACCGCCTGTCCCTTGATGTGCGTAAGAGATATTATTAAAAAAAGCAGTTTTATTTATCTTTGCGGAGACAATCTTTATTCTGTAAGGGATCTTAGGGCAATGAATATTGGAGGAAAGTATAATTATGTCGCCGGCATTTACAGAAAGAATCCGGAAAAATATGGAGTTCTTGTGGAAGAAAACGGTTTTTTAAAAAAGATTATTGAAAAACCAAAAGAATTTCTAGGAAATTTTGTTAACGCCGGACTGTATAAGTTCACTCCGGATATTTTTAAAAAAATTCCCAAAATCAAAAAATCTCCTCGAGGCGAATTTGAAATTACGGATGCGATAAATCTTTTAGCCAGAGAAAAGAAAGTGAAGGTCCAAAAAATTCAGGATTTTTGTTTGGATTTTGGAAATCCTGCAGATATTATTTTAGTTTCCTGTTTTTTAAAATCATTTAAAAAATTTAAAAAACTTTTTGGCAGAAAAAGAAAATTTGAAATTATTCCGGCAAATTCAAAATACGCCGTAGATAAAGCCGTAGAATATCTTGAGAGGGGGCAGGTGGTAGTTTGTCCGACAGACACGGTTTATGGTTTAATCGCTGATGCTACAAATGAGAAAGCAGTGGAAAAGGTTTTTGAGATAAAAAAAAGAGACAGGAAAAAAGCCATTCCAATTTTTGTCAAAGATGTAAAAATGGCAAAGAGGTTTTCTTTAATGGATAAAGATATGGAGAATTTTTTAAAGGAAATTTGGCCTGGAAAAATAACCGTGGCTCTAACCAGGAAAAAGAACTCTGGTTTGTCAAAATTGATTTATGCCAATAAAAAAACAATTGGGTTGCGAATTCCGGATTATAAATTGATTAGAGAGATTATCGTTAAATTTAAAAAACCGCTGACCGGCACCTCTGCCAATATCTCCGGCGAGCCATCTACTGTTAAAATAGAAGAGGTTTTTAGATATTTTGAAGACAAAAAAATTAGGCCAGATTTGATTTTGTCAGCAGGGGATCTGCCTTATAACAATCCTTCAACCGTTGTTGATTTTAGCAAAGACAAGCCAAAGATTATTAGGAGAGGAAGATAGGTTTAAAAAACTTATTTTCTTCGCTTCATATTTATGGTTCTTAAAGAAACAGATGCTCAAATTGCAAAACTTATTGCCGAAGAAAAAAAGAGGCAGGAAACTACTCTGGAGATGATTCCGTCAGAGAATCATACTTCACCAGCCGTTAGAGAGGTCTTGGGTTCGGTTTTGACTGATAAGTATGCTGAAGGTTATCCCGGGAAGAGATATTATGCCGGTTTGAAATATTACGATAAAATTGAGTCTCTTTGTCAGGAAAGGGCGAAAAAATTATTCAAGGTTCCTTATGTTAATGTCCAGCCCTATTCCGGTTCTCCTGCAAACCAGGCGGTTTATTTTGCTTTGCTCAAATCCGGAGACAGGGTAATGGGTATGTCTCTGCCCCATGGGGGTCATTTAACCCATGGATGGAAAGTTAATTTTTCCGCTAAACTTTATAAATCTTTTCAATACGGCGTGGATAAAAAGACAAACTTAATAAACTATGATAAACTCGGAAAGTCGGTAAAGATAATTAAACCAAAACTTATTTGGGTAGGAGCTACTGCCTATCCTCGTATTTTTGACTGGAAAAAATTTGCCAAAATTGCTGATTCAGTCGGAGCTTATTTGGCGGCTGATGTCGCTCATATTGCCGGCTTAATTGTTGCCGGCATTCACCCAAGCCCAGTGCCTTATGTTCATATTGTAACCACTACTACCCATAAAACCCTAAGAGGACCCCGGGGAGGAATGATAATGGCAACTAAAAGGGGTTTAAAAAAAGACAAGGAGTTGGGTTCTAAAATTGACAAAGCTGTTTTCCCGGGCCTGCAAGGGGGTCCCCACGAGAATAATATTGCCGCTATCGCTGTATGTTTGAAAGAAGCGTCAACTCCAGCTTTTAAGAGATATGGCAAGCAAATAGTTAAAAACGCTAAAGTTTTAGCCAAAGAACTTTTAAAGTATGGTTTCAATTTGGTGACCGAAGGGACAGACAATCATTTGATTTTAATTGATTTGAGGAATAAAAATATTTCTGGAAAACAAGCTCAAAACTGGTTGGAAAAAGCCGGCATTACGGTAAATAAAAACAGTATTCCCTTTGACCCCAAT
>Ga0190334_1001336_pt1 | contig 10812 bp, 8 predicted proteins | sample 48720478_MG_FD_161270 | JGI IMG/M metagenome (GOLD analysis project Ga0190334, IMG submission 161270) | Hydrothermal vent sediment bacterial communities from Southern Trench, Guaymas Basin, Mexico - 4872-04-7-8_MG | ecosystem: Environmental > Aquatic > Marine > Hydrothermal vents > Sediment ...
AACATATCTTCCCCCCGCTATCAAAATAAATGCAATTAACACTACTGATATTATAACCAGATATGTTCATGTTCCCTTTGAATGCGCTTGTACCTTCTACGTGTAGTGTTGCGTTCGGGCTTGTTGTGTTTATGCCGATGTTGCCTGATGAATCTATACTAAATCTTGTAGGTTGTCCTGCTGTTGTCCTATCTTGGATGCTGAATAAGTCCGGGTCGGAATCTGCTTGTATCCACCAGCTTCTAGCGGTGTTTTTAAGTTCTACTTGTAGGGAGGATCCTGTCGTTGTTTCTTCGAATAATATGTCTGGGGATTGTGAGCCTTGGACATGGAGGTATGTGCCGGGGTTCTCTGTTCCTATACCCACCTCGCCGTCAGCATTTATTATAAACGGAGTGTTTTCTCCGTCAGAAGAATCATCCACCCTGAATGAATCCCCGCTCTCTGTATTTAAAATATCAAGTTTTGCATCAGGAACCGAATCCCCAACACCTACTTTGCCATCCTCAGTTATTGTAAGTGCTGCGGCGCCCTCTGTAGCGAGTTGTAACCCTGTAGCATCAGCAGGGGCATGTATATAAGCTGCGTTTGCAATAGAGTTTGTGAAAGCAGTACCGGCATTACCCTCAACACCAATAATTAAATCTTCTGCTTCGTCATCTTGGAAGAAATGAATTTCTGGATTATCACCTTCACCAGTATTATCTGAGTCAGCTTTTATATAGATATGTACGTCACCGCTATCTTCTAAGGTGAGCATTGAACTTGTAACCGGGCTTGTTGTTCCAATTCCCACTCTATTATTAGTGTTATCTATAAATAGAGTGTTTGCGTTTATGTTGTCGTTTGGGTTGGTTAGGTTGATGGTGTTGCCTAGGTCTGTCCATCCTCCGCTGGTGCTGGCTCTTGCGTCTATTGTGGTGTTTAGTTGGGTTTCGTTGAGGTATAGGTTGGCGTCTCCGGTGGTGGTGCCTCCGTAGAGGTATTTTCCTTGTGTGTTTACTGCTGTTATGTCTCCGTTTCCTGTTCCTGTTTGGCTTAGGCATTTGCCTGTGGTTTCTTCACATATGTCTCTTGTTGCGTTTATGTTTCCGTTTACGTGTAGTGTTGTGTTTGGGCTTGTTGTGTTTATACCTATTCTTCCTGTTGGTTTTATTCTCATTACTTCTTTTTTTGTTGTGCCGTCGTAGTAATCGAAGACGAAGTCTCGGTATTGTCCTGTTCCTCTTTTTTGCATTCTTATCCCGTACTGGGTTTCTGTTGTGTAGCCATTATTGTAGATGTCGATGTATTCTTGGTTAGGTTCGTCTCCTCTTACAAGGGCGATGGTTGCTTCGCTGGCATTATACCATGTTTCTGGGGGGCTCCATATTTGGAGTATGGTGTAGTCTTCTCCGTATCGTCTTAGGATGGCGAAGCCTGTTCCTCCTCTGTATAGTGCTAACTGGGGGCTTGGGGCTGTTGTGTTTATGAATTTTAGTGCTCCGTTTGTTAGGAGTATGTCTCCTTTTATGTGTAGCTTCTCTGAGGGGTTGTTTGTTCCTATTCCTAGTCTTTTGTTGTTGTTGTCCCATGTCAGGTTGTTGTCGTAGTTTAGCGTGTTGCTGTTTGTCCAGAAGCTTACTCTGTTTGCTAGTCCGCTTCCTGTTATGTTGCCTGTTTGGTTGGCTCCTGCTGGGCAGTTTGTTCCGTCTTCTAAGCAGATGTTTTGTCCGTTTATTGTGGCGGTGCTGCTTTGTACGTGGAGTGCTCCTGAAACATTAAGGTCTGTGGCTGCGCCTGTCTTGCCAATATACACTGTGTCTCCCCCTATAGTGTATTTGATGTATATGTTTCCTTGAGCATCGAGGTATAAGTGGTTGGTGTTTGTGCCTGTTATGTAGGGCGGTCCTGTGCTGGGAAGCGTGCCGTCTCCGTATAGGATGAGTCCTCCTGGTTGTTTTATTAATCCTCCACTTACTGAGAGATTCTGGGTGATGTTGAGGCTTCCGTTTAGTTCGCTGCTTCCTTGTTCTTCTATGTATAGTTGGTCGTGTCCTGGGTCATTAACAGCAAGGGTTGGGTGTGTGATTGTTATTAGGAGTAGTATGAGGGTTTGTATTACTCTGATGACTGGTTCTTTGTCCGGGGTGTTTTTTATTTTTCGAGGACTCATTGTTTTTTTGGCTTTCATCATGTATTCTTATTTTATACTTTACCTAGTTGGACTAGGTTTCCTTTGAGGTATAGGTCTCCTCGTAGTTCATCAAAGTAGCCTAGGACTATTCCGTTCTTGTTTCTTACCACGTAGGTATGGTGTTGGGGTGGTTCTATGATGTCTTGTTCTTCGTATAATTGTCCTTTTAAGTGCAGGTTCCCTGTGGAGGTGTCTATCCATGCTGTTGGTACTAGTCTTTCTTCGTAGTCTCTTGTTTCTGTGTATCCTATCTTGAAGTCTTCTGGTTCTGGGCTTGCCGTGGTGTTCTGCACTACTAGTCCTTTTATGACCATGTTTCCGAAGCGTGTGAACCTTCCCACTTTTCTTCCTTTAAGGTCTTCGATGGGAGCTATTATTTCTTGGAATACTTTGTTCTCTATTCCTGAGAAGCAATAAGAAGGTCTTTGGTTTATGTTCGGATTCTTACAGGGGTTTGTTGTGGTGTTTGTGTTGTTGTTTGTTGGTGTTGTTGTTTGGTTGGTGTTGTTGTTTGTTTGGTTGGTTGTGTTTGTTTGTGTTATTGTTATTGTGAATGTGTTGCTTGTTGTTAGGTGTGTTCCGTCTGTTGCGTAGATGTATGTGGTGTGTGTTCCTGGTTTTTTGGGTTTTATTGTGAGTGTTTGTTTTTTTATGGTGGTGTTTATGTTGGGGTTTTGGGGTGTGTCGTATATTATGGTGTCTTGGTCTGGGTCTGTGAAGTATTGGTTTAGGTTGAGTGTTTTGGTTTGGTTTGGTTTGAGTGTTATGTTTGGTATCTTCTTGGTTTGTTTTGGTGGTTGGTTTTGTTTTGTGGTTGTGGTGGTTGTGGTTATGGTTATTGTTGTTATGGTGAGGGTGGTGTTTGGTTCTAGTTCTATGGTTAGTGTGGGGTTGGTTGCTTCTATTATGTTGCATGTTTCTGTGCAGAGCTGTGAGAATTCGTAGGTGGTTGTCTGGTTTATAGTTTTGTTCTTTGTTTCATTCATGGTTTTGTTAATGGTTTGGTTCGTTGTTTGGTTGGTTACTGTGATGTTGGTTTCTAGTCTGATGCTGTTGTTTGGTAGTACGATTATACTTATGATTTGGTGTTCGCCTGTGTTTTGTGGTGTGTATGTGTTGTTTTCTAGTCTTTGTGTGGTGTTTTTGTAAGTCACGTATAGGGATTTGTTTTCTGCTTCTGGTTCTATTCGTATATATACTGTTTCTCCTAGGGCGTATTCTTTTTTGTTTGTGGTTAGTGTGTAGTTTTGGTTTGTTGTTTGGTTTGTGTTGTTGTTTGTTTGTTTTGTTTGTGTTGTGCTGGTTATGTTTGCTAATAGGTATTCTGTGTTGTTTGTTTTTAGTTTTATGGTGGCTGTGCCTGTTATTTTTCCGCTTATTTTTATGCTGGTTATGTTGGTGTGGTTTATGGTTATGTTGGTGTTTTTTGTTATGGTTTGGTTTATGGTTATGTTTTTTGTTATGTTTTTGGTTTGTGTGGTGTTGGTGTTTGTGTTTATTGTGTAGCCTGTGGGTGTTGTTGGTGTTTGTGTTAGTGTGGTGGTTAGTGCGAGTATTATTAGGATTATTGCTGCTATGCTTAGGCTTGTTATTTCTTTTTTGTGTTGTTTTCTTTGTTGGTCTAGGAGTGTTTTTTCTTTTATTCTTCTTATTTCTTGGTTTATTTCGTTGATTAGTTCTTGTTTGGTTTTTCCTCCTAGTTTTTGGTGTAGTAAGGCGTGGTATTCTATGCTGGTTATTTCGTTTTTTTCTAGTTGTTCGTCTAGTTGGTTTATTTCTCTGAGTATGTGTGTCTTTGTTTCTTCTAGTTTTCTTATTTGTTGGTCTGGGTTCATCTTCTTCGTTTGGTTTTGTTTTTTGCGTTGTTATAAGCGTTCCAGATGGTTCTCTGGTCTCTGTTTAGGAGGTGTGCTATTTCGCTGTATCTTAGTCCTAGTTCGTCTTTTAGGTAGGTTACTACTGATTCTAGTACTCCGAGGTGTCGGTTTTGTAGGGTTTGGATTGGGATGGTTATGTCTTTTTTGTCGTGTGGTGCTATGAGTTCTATGATTTCTCTTGTGTTTAGGTCGTGTTTTTCTTTGAGGCTTTTGAGAAGTAGTTGGAATGCGTTGTAGAGGGTGTCTTCTCTTATTTTTTCTCTTGTTAATGCATCCATGTTAATACTCTCATACTTATTATATAAGTATTATTCTACTATTTTCAATCTTTAATAAGTATTTTCAATGTTTTGTGTTATCTTATAACTTATTATATAAGTATACATATTTAAATTTTTCTATTAATGCCTTATCAGAAGAGATAAAACCAATAAAATAACTTATTATATAAGTATAATTTTAATATATAACTTATTCTATATGATATAGCCTAAATTTAAGAAAACAAACCACACCTTTTAAAAACCAATAAAAACCACACCCACCTCACTAACCTAAGAAACACTAAAAAAAATAAACACCACCAAAAAAAGAAACAAACCACGTAAAAAAAACATGATATCCCTAACAAAGAAAAAAGATCTGGAAAAACAAGGCTACAGATTAGTAGGCAACCACTCTGCAATAAAAGTCTGCTTATGGACAAAGAAAAGCCTGAGAGACCAAGGCGTGTGCTACAAACAAAAATTCTACGGTATAAACAGCCATAGATGCGTGCAAATGACACCAAGCCTTCCCTACTGCACCCTAAGATGCCAATGGTGCTGGAGGGACATAGAACACACAATGCCGAGATGGACAGGAAAAACAGATCCGCCAAACAAAATAATAAAAGAATGCATACAAGCACACGTCAAATACTTACAAGGCTTCGGAGGTAATAAGAACGCAAATAAGAAGAAGTACTGCGAAGCTCAGAAACCACTCCACTTCGCAATAAGCCTCGCAGGAGAACCAACACTCTACCCAGAACTACCCTCCCTGATAAAAGAATTAAAAAAACAAAAAATAAGCTCCTTTCTAGTAACCAACGGAACAAACCCGGGCATGCTGAACAAACTAAAACAAGAAAACACCCTTCCAACCCAGTTATACATCACCCTACCCGCCCCTAACCAAGAAGTATTTAAGAAGATGTGCTCCCCTCTTATAAAGAACAGATGGGAAAAAATCCTTGAATCACTAAGAATAATGAACGAATTAAAATCAAAGACAAGAACAACAATCAGGCTAACCCTTGCAAAGAACAAGAACATGATACTCCCAGAAGAGTATGCAAAACTAATAAGAACAGCAGACCCCTGGTTCATTGAACTAAAAGCATACATGCATGTCGGTTATTCAAAAAAAAGAATGGAAATAAAAGATATGCCAAGACACAACGAGATAAAAGAATTCTCACAAGAAATAGCAAAACACACAGGTTACAAGATTATAGATGAACAACCAATATCAAGAGTAGTGCTACTAATGAAAAAAGACAGAGAAGATAGAAAACTCACATTCTAGATTTCAATAAGCTTACCCCCAGGCCCAGGATTAATCACTAAAGACTTACCAATCCTATCCTGCACTCCAGAATTCTCATGCAGATGACCACAAATCACAACCAACGGCTTCTCCTGCTTAATAAAATCCCTAAAACTCTTATTACCAGCATGCTCATCCATTATTAAATCCGTCTTATTACCATAAGGAGGCCCATGCAGAATTAACACTAACTGTTTCCCCAACCGCCTCCTCTTAACCCTCTCAGCAAACCTCTCAAACTTATCATCCCTCACCGAAAAGCCACCCCCACCGTAACCAACAAAAAGAACATTCTCCTTCTCATAAAACTTCTTATGAAGAAACACGATATTCCTGTACTTCTTACACGCCTCTCTTAACCGATCCTCAGACTCATGATTACCATGAACCATAAGAACAGGCTTATGAAAACTATTAATCTCCCTCAGAACATACTTGATCTTATTCTCAAAAATAGTTATATCCCCAGCACATATAACAATATCTGCCTTAACTGCTTTTCTCTTCAGCCTCCTCAAAGAACCCACATCCCCATGGGTATCTACAAAAGCTAAGAGTATCATCTTATTAATCCCTTCATATTCTGCTTTGTTTGTAAGATATTCTTAAATTTTATCATTTATTATAATAACTGCTTTTTATTCATATATATTCCTAGGAAGATAATATTCTTTGTTAACACTCTCAATTTCTATGAGTTCATAGTCTTCAATAAAAAAATTCGAGCGTAACTCTTGTATAATATTACTCTCTCTGGCGTTTTCAACTACGAGGACTACATGATAATCACCGATTATTTTTATCAGCTCAATTATGTTTTTATGCCTTAAACAGTATTCCGTTAACCTGTTAATCTCTCCAACCCCTTGACTTGATAATTTAAGTAATACTAAAAATCTATTAAAACCCAGCGCGGAGTGATTAATAACACAGCCGTACCCCCTTATAATAAAAAGTTTTTCTAGTTTCTTCTTTATATTAACAACTGTTTTTAAGGATGTTCCTGTCGCCTTTGATATAGAATTTAATGTTGCATCAGGATGTTCAAGAAGTTCTTGAAGCACTTTCGTTTCAGCATCAGATAGTATATTAACCTGCCTATCACCACAAAGAACTATATCTCTTTCTGTAGATTTATTTATAAGGTAATCTCTATTGTATTTGTGTTTTACTACAATCGGGAAAATAAACTTTGTTTCTATACTTCTATAAAGTTTATTAGTGATTTCAGAATGTGTTTTGTTAAAGGCAGAGAGGTTTGGAGTGCAGTATTCTACAACTAAATCCACACCAAGGGAGGCTTCTTGAATTGAGATAATCGCGTTGGTTTGTTTTAGGATTTCAAGAACACCTTCTCGGACATCCTTGTCAAAACTAAGAAAATTAAGGCCAACAAGCAGGTTATTAAAACCTAGCTTAATAGGGTCAACAATCGTCACGTATCCTTTAATAACCCTCTTCTTTTTTAGTTGTTTAATAAGATAAGAAGCTGATTGTTGACTGCTTCTGATAAGCTTACCTAATTCTTTTGTAGTTATTCTGCTGTTAGTTGAGAGGAAAAATAAAGCTTTACCTAATTTTTTCCGCATATGATTGGTTGAATAATCCGAATTATATAAATATTTTTCTATTTTAACAAAAAAAAGCAATGATACTTTTTTATAATCTTCTATGTATTGTTTTATATCCTTTTGAAGTAGTAAAAACCATTTTGTTTTTTTAATTATCTTAAAAAAAGAGCTTTCAATGAAAAGAATCTTTTCGGGGAGAGGGATTAATCTATAGAGAACTTTTTTAAATATAAAATAAAAATGACTCCTCTAAATATAGTACAAATCTTTTATGCAAGACCCCACCTAGGTGGCAGCGGCATAATATCAATGGAAACATCCAAGGAGTTAGCTAGACGAGGTCATAACGTATATATTGTAAGCTATCCTGGCACTTACTTAAACGAAGAGGAGGAAAAAATTGGTTTGGAAATCAGACCTGTTAAAAAAATTAATTATCCATGTTTCAAAGCCGAACCCTACAATGCCACTTTCGCATCTAAGATTGTGAATATATACCTAAACGAAGGTGTGAATATAGATATTATACATGCAAATTACGCGATTACACACGGCGAAGCCGCACTCACAGCTAAAAGAATTATACAACGTGAAAAAGGAAACCCCAAAGTAGTTGTTACAAGTCACGGTTCAGACATACACACAAATGGTTACCAATCCCTATTAGCGCCCTCTATAAAAGACACATTACAATCCGCTGATGCCATTACCTTTGTTTCTAAAGCATTACAAAAAGAAGCTAAGCAACTATTCGGCTTAAAACACAGCGGTACAGTAATATATAATTTTGTTAATGAAAAAAAATTTGGGCCGGCATCATTAGAAGAAAAAATCATGACAAGAGAAAAACTAAACATACCCCGCGATGCTTTCGTGGTTTACCATGCTTCTAATTTTAGACCTATAAAACAAACAGAGATGATACTTGAAGCCGCGAGAGAACTAGACCGACAGGAAAGGAAAAACATCTTCTTCTTATTTGTAGGAGATGGACCTCAGAAAAGAGAACTTGAAGAAAAAGCAACTCTAATATACAACCTTAACAATAAAATAATATTTACGGGTATTAAATATAACGTTCTTCCTTATATTCACGCAGCAGATATAGGAGTATTCCCTTCAAAAAGAGAATCTTTTGGGCTTGCCTTATTAGAATGCATGTCCTGCGGCCTTCCAGTACTCGGTTCTAATGTAGGCGGAATCCCTGAAGTAATTGATCACAACAAAACAGGCTACCTCTTCAAGCATAATAGCCTTGATGAGCTGGTATTCTACATAAAAAAACTCACGGATAATCCTGACCTGAGAAAAAAGATGGGTGCGGCTGCCAGAGAAAAAGCCATAACTAAGTTTCCTAGGAAAACCATTATTGATGCTTACGAGACTCTGTACCTGAGCTTGGTTGGAAAATGAGAATTATCGCGTTTACTGCTCATCCGGATGATGAAATAAACTGTGCGGGGTTACTCCATAAGAACTTCAAAGAAAAAGGTAAAAACCTTTTAGTGTGCTTCACAGGCAATCGACAAAGAAAGAAAGAACTTGCAAAAAGCTGCAGAATAATCGGTACAGATCACATTGTCCTGGGTTTAAAAGAAAGAAGTATTAGTATGAGCACAAAATTACTCCTAAAACTAAAGAAAATCATACTAGGCTTTAAACCAGACATAGCAGTAATACAAAGAAACGATTACCACCCCGACCATCAAGAAGTGTTTAAAATAGGTCTTGATACGATAGAATTTGCGAGTCATGGGTCGAGAAACAATGCTTGGTTAATAAGAAAAGTTTTAGAGATGGAGTCAACAAATCTGTTCCCATACCCAGATATCATCTATGACGTGACTAAGGAGCACCCCTTAAAGTTAAAAGCATTTAAAGCTCACAAATCACAAATCCAAAATAAACCTTTTGGACGCCAATATCTTGTTATGACACAGCTAAAAGCCCGATTTAGAGGAGCCCAGATTGGAAAGGAATTCGGAGAAGCATACAAAATCCATAATATGTCAATAAAAGGTAATTTTTATCCTGAATCAAGAGGCCTACAAAGAACAAGAGATTTATTTAAACAATGAAATCCGTACCAAAAGCAGTGGTTCTGGGATTATACGGTTCAACAGCCCTCGGTGTAATTAGGAGCTTAGGAATTGAAAGAATGCCTGTTGTAGGATTCCATTATGGCTTAAGATTCCCTCATGCTTCTTACTCAAAATACCTTCATGAAAAATACTTTGCTCCTAATGAGGAAGGATTGTTAGAAAAACTAATAAGATTTGGTGAAGAACAGGATGAGAAAGGAGTGATCTTCTGCACAGGAGATAATTACGTCCTCTTTGTCCAAAGAAACGCTGATAAATTAAACCCGCTTTTTCGCCTTCCTTTATCCGAGTATGATACGATAGATAATATAATAGACAAAAGCAAAATACTTGATATTGGTCAAAAAGCTGGTTTTAACGTACCGCCTCATGCAAAACTTTCCAGTGAAGACGTATTCAATCTGGAATTCCCTGTATTCATAAAACCTTTGTTTAGTGTTAGGCATGGTAAATCCGATATGTTAGTGATAAGGAGTAAAGAAGAACTAAGAAAAGTAAGAAATTCTCTCTTAGAAAAATATGGAGAAATGGAAGTAGAAAAATACATTCATGCACCAACAAAAAACAAGTTTGAAGTCCATACATATCTTACTTCTAAAGGCGAGGCGCTCATTGCGGGTATGTTACGATTCAGAACCGATTTTGCAAAGCCCGGCTCCGAGTATCATAACGGGTGGTCAAGGGAAACTGTTAATCAAGAAGAATTAATAGAACCCTCAATGAACTTAACCCGACTTCTGAAGTTTAGAGGGCCTCTAGATATAAATATAATAAAGTGTGCCACGGATAACAAATTCTATTTTAATGAAGTAAACCTAAGATCTAGTGCTAACCTAATGAGTGACACAGCTTTTGGTCTAAATCTTCCTGCTATTGTTTACCTAGATCAGACCAATCAAGACTATTCAGCTCTAGCAAAAAAGAAAAGAATTCTTGGACAATACTGGATTCATGACAGAGCATTAATGTACTATGCTTCTCAGAATATAGAAATTGATTTTGAAAAACTATTAGAGTACATCCAAGGAGGGGCAGCGCATTCCTTTTGGGACCCGAAAGACCCCCTGCCTTTTTACATTTCACTTATAAAAGGTTACCTCCCGCTTAATCTTCAAATACCTACTCTGAAGAACAATAATACGACCAAATAGAGCTTAAAATCACTTCTTAATCAAATTAAAACAACCAGGATTAAATCAAAAATAAATGTATGAAAACAGAATCCTATTCACACTCCTTTTCCTAACCGGCCTATTATACATTATAATAATCCTCAAGAATAATTTTGTCTAGGAGTTCAAGATTCTTTACTTTGTAAAGCCTCCCGTTACCTATCTCAATAATCTTTTTTGCAAGCTTCATTCCTTCTTTGTTAAGGTTAATCCCAATAACAGAGATGGTAATACCTTTATCCCTTGCTATGCTTACTGCTCTAAGAGTCTCCTCTTCAGGTCTTCTTCCTTTTGTTGGAAGAACGTCTGTTAATAATATTAGGT
>Ga0190334_1001338_pt1 | contig 10806 bp, 10 predicted proteins | sample 48720478_MG_FD_161270 | JGI IMG/M metagenome (GOLD analysis project Ga0190334, IMG submission 161270) | Hydrothermal vent sediment bacterial communities from Southern Trench, Guaymas Basin, Mexico - 4872-04-7-8_MG | ecosystem: Environmental > Aquatic > Marine > Hydrothermal vents > Sediment ...
ATGACACACACTGCGAAGGGGAATCCGAAGATAGTGAAAGAATGTAGCCTGCCTCTCACATCCATAAGAACGGTGGATTTAATAGTGACAGATTTGGCGGTAATAGAGCCAACGGAGGAAGGGCTTGTGTTGAGAGAAATGGCACCCGGAGTAAGTGTTGAAGAAGTCCTGAAACAGACAGAAGCAAGCCTTATCGTTCCTGAAACTATCCCCGAAATGCAAATATGAAAAGCTTGAATAATTAAACTCAAAATCAGAGAATTTTGAAAATATCAAAAAAACAAGGCACAGTGAAAATGCTGTGCCTTGTTGATGCTTTGCTTTGATTTTAGTTATTTTATCAGTGGGATGAAGAGTGGCTGTTCATTTTCGCTGGGTTGGGGAAATGAATGCTACCCGCGTATTGTTTTAGAAAATCACTTTTACGCAGAGCGGTTTTTCTCGGTTTCCTGATCTCGGCGTTCACACTCGCGCTGTTTTTCGATAAAAAAACTCTAAGAACTCTAAGCGAATTCTAAGGTTAGTCTAAGGTTGCTTTAAGGAAAGCCTCCTATCATAGTGGTGAAGTTAAACATTCCACTATGGAGGTGAGCAACATGAAGAAAGGTATTATTGTAACAACGTTGGTAGCGATTCTCGTTCTTAGTGTAAGTCTTTTTGCTTTTGGTCCTCGCTGGGAGGATCAACAAGTACCGGCAGGAACACCGGTAGCAAGAGGTGCTTGCTCTTACAGAACAACGGAGAATTTTGAACCCTTGTATCAGCACAGAGATGACAGCGCATATTTTAGCGGCGAAAACACCACAGTAGAAGGCACTATCATCGAAGTAGAATACATTCCCGCAGAAATCAAGGTAGAAACAGCCGAAGGAATAGTAGAAGTCCACTTAGGACCCATCTGGATGCTGAGTGATGTGAAATTAGCAGAAGGGCAAAACGTAGTAGTAGAGGGTAAATTGGTAACAGTTGATGATGAGAGCTTTGTAGTGTCCTCAAGGGTAACGATAGATGGGACAGAGATAGTGCTTAGAGATGCTGACGGCTTCCCCACCTGGATGAAAGGTGGAATGATGAATCAAGCAGCTAATGGAAGAGGTTATAGAACAAGAGGAAATTACCAGAATGCACCACAGCAGGGAAATCGCAGGAATGCCCCAAGCACGAGAGGAAATTTTGGTGGCAGAGGTAGCCGCGGAACAAGAAACTGCTGGAAATAAATCTCGTTTCACAATAAAACCCGGGAGCAAAAGCTTCCGGGTTTTGTTTTACTTTTTGTGGGGTTTATAATTTTAACGTTAGCACAGGAGATGGTGGTCATGAAAGCGGTATTTATTGAAAAGCCCCACAGAATAGAGATTAAAGAACTTGATACTCCATTAAACATGTGTGGAGAGACTTTGATTGAGGTTTTGGTTTGTGGGGTATGTGCAACTGATTTAAAAATTTTCAAAGGTGAAACGCTGGCAACTTACCCTCTTGTGCCCGGACATGAAATCGTGGGTAAAGTCGTTGAATCAGAAGAATTCGAAAGGAGCATACCCGTAACAATTGATCCAAACAAAGCCTGCGGTAAATGTGATTATTGTCGTGAGGGAAAAGTAAATCTTTGCAAGAATCTCTCCGCTGTTGGTGTAACCAGAAGCGGGGGATTTGCTGAGTTTTTAAGTGTTGACAACAATTTGATATATCCACTAACACCGAATATCCCAGTAAAAACTGCTGTCTTTGCTGAACCTCTTTCCTGTATTGTAAATGGATTCAACGTTTCAAGCTTTAATTACGTATCAGACATTGCAATAATTGGAGGGGGGCCTATTGGTGCCATTGTGGCAATGCTAGCTAAAAGGTTTTCCGTTGGGGAAACTGTTATAGTAGAAATAGATGGTAAGAGGCGAAATTTCCTTAAAAACGAGCTCGAATTAGAAACCACTGATTATATTGACCCAAACAAACATCTTTTCGATGTAGTTTTTGATTGCACAGGCAATCCAAAAGGAGTTGAAATCGCGATTTCTTTGACCAAGATGGGTGGGAACACAGTGGTTTTTGGGGTGACGGAAAAAGGAGCCAAATCATCTATAGAAGCTTTTGAAATTTATAGAAAAGAGCTGAAGCTAGTAGGCTCTTTTATTAATCCTTTTACTATTTCAGCAGCTGTAAAATATGCGATAATAAATAAAACTAATGATATTAATGATTTGGAGTGATTGCTTTGAAATACAACATGGTATATTTCGATCTGGATCACACGCTTTTTGATTTTGACAGGACAGAAAAGGAATCTCTTGAGGTTGTTTTAGCAAAAGCATCAGAAGAACCAACACTTGAGAAGCTCAAAAGGTATAAGGAAATAAACGCCAAATTATGGAGCGAGTTCTCAAGTGGGAAATACACGAAAGAATTCATAGCTATTGAGCGATTCAGAAGGTTTTTCAATGAGTTTGGCATTAACGGAATTTCACCTGAAGAAGCGAGTGCTTTGTTTGTCAAAGAGCTTTCGAAGAGAGGGCATTTCCTGTCCGGAGCTGAGAGTTTTCTTAAAAAGCTGAAGGCAATGGGCCAAAGGATGGCTGTGATTACCAATGGAATAAAAAAAGTTCAAGAAAGCAGAAAACAGGCTGCTAAGCTGGAGCGTTTTTTCGAGTTTTTATTGACTTCAGAAGAAGCAGGGAAACCCAAACCTTTCCCGGAGATTTTTCATCTGGCTGCTAGTAAAAGCGGAATCCCACTTGAAGACTCCGTGTACGTTGGGGATAATTTAGAAACGGACTACGCTGGCGCCAAAAACGCTGGAATTGAATTTATCCTCTATCAGCCAGAGCCAATTGAAAAAATCGACGGTCTCGATTTAAAGGTAGCGAGAAATTATGACGAACTTTATGCACTACTGATAGATTGATTATCAACTCTTTTTAGCTTTGCAGGAATATACAGTGACAGCATTCCAAGGCCCATTATGGCCAAAGCCATGCCCACACCGAATTTATCTGCCAGGAACCCCAGTATAGGGGCAAGAACAGCTCCTATTAGGGTTTTTAGTTGCGATTCGGCTGAAAGCCCTGAAGCCATGGTGGTATGTGCAATAGTGTCGCTTAGATAAGCTATGTTCATGGGACGCCTTGCGTTTTCAATGACGAATAGTGCAATAAAAAGCAGTACGGATACGATTCTCAGCATACCGCTATTGAAAACCCCTGCTAAGATTATCGCAAAAGCACCAAATACATATGTGATATTGAGAGCCCTTTCTTTGCCTCCAAAAAGCTTCGCTATTTTCCAGGAGCTTTTTGAAGCGTAACTTGTGAGCAAATACAATACAAAGTACACCACCCCTACGACGATAGATGTGCGCTTCTGAGCTGAAAGGAACGTAAAAAACGGCAGTGCCAGAGCTGTACTTTCGAGAATGGGCTGAAGGTATTCTTTTACCGTTTTATAAAAAGAGTCGAAGAAAGCAGAGTTGAACAACCCTTTGAGCGAATAGCGGCTTCTAAATATCTGGAAAAAGGCTTTCATGGATTCTTTTTTGGAAGTTTTCTTAATATCCCCATCGAGGGTTTTAGGATAGGTGGCGAGGTTCAAAAGGTTTAAAATATAGGGAATAACAGCGACGAGGAAGACCATTTTATATGTTCCGCTGTAAAACACCAAAGCTGCTGCTATGAGAGAGTTTATCGCAGAGCCCAGCTGAGAGAAAGATCTTGTAGCGCCATAGTATTCGATTTTTTTATCCTCCTGGCCCGTAAGGCGTAGATATTCTAATATCATCGCCTTGTGTGTTCCTGTTCTGAAAGCCTCTCCAAGAGCGAATAACACCATAGAGCCGATATACAGGTAGAAGTTAGGAAAAAAGTAGAAGCAGAGAAAGGATATGATGTATGAAACCATTGAGAGAACCATGGAAATGCGCCTGCCATAAAGGTCAGCGATTATCCCGGTAGGAAGTTCAAAGAAATTTATGGCAATTTCTCTCACAGAAAAAAGTGTACCTATCTGCAAAAAAGAAAGCCCCTGTTCTCTAAAAAAGAGCACGATAAAGGGCTCAAAGAATCTTAGATTCTTCAGGAAGCCATAGCTTGCAAATCTCACAAACTGTGTATCTTTATTCAAATTCTCCGCCTCCGCACAAAAAAACGGTTAATTTTAAAGAAGTATATTCAACAGCTCCGAGATTCCCTTTCTTGTTTTAGCTGAAACAGGAAAGATAAGCGGAGAACCCCAGGGACCGAGCTCTTCTTTAAAGCTGTTTACCATCTTTGTAAGTTGATTGCCTGAGAGCTTATCCGCTTTTGTCAGCACAGCAACAAAGGGAATGGAATAATACTGGAGCCATTGAAGCATTTCCAGATCTTTCTTCTGAAGGTTGTGCCTTGAATCTAACAGTAATACAACAAGATTCAAATGAGGCCTGGACTCGAAGTAATCTGTGATCAATGCCTGCCAGCGCTTGATTTCCTGATGGGAAGCTTTCGCATAGCCATAACCCGGCAGATCTACAAAGAAGTGCTTTGAATTGATCAGGTAAAAATTTACCGATCTCGTCTTTCCGGGAGTCGAACTAGTGTGGGCAAGCCTCCTCCTGAATATAGCATTCAGGAGGGTGGATTTTCCCACATTTGACCTTCCAGCGAAGGCTATTTCACGTCCTTTAGGTTCTGGATAATCTCCAGGTTTGAAAGCTGTTTTGTACAGTTCAACGGATTTTATGAGCACTTAAATCAGTGCCTCCTTGAGCACTTCGCCTACTTCATCCACAAAGACAAAATTCAAAGCCTTTTTTATTTCATCCGGGACTTTTTCTAGATCTTTTTTATTGGCTTTGGGCAATATGACGGTTTTTATACCGGCTCTGTATGCAGCCATGAGCTTTTCCTTCAAGCCACCAATTGGGAGAACTTTCCCTCTGAGCGTTATTTCACCTGTCATAGCAATATCATGTCTCACTGGCTGCTTAGTTACCGCCGAGATTATAGCGGTTAACAATGTTATTCCCGCCGATGGTCCATCCTTAGGAACAGCACCTTCGGGCACATGTATATGGAAATCCGTACTTTCAAAGAACTTGGAGTACTCCTTTTTATTGCATTGTTTCCGCGCAAGGCTAAGGGCTATTTGTGCGGATTCTTTCATCACGTCTCCAAGTTGGCCGGTGGTAATGAATTTACCCTTTCCTCCGGGAACGGGTAGGACTTCTATATACATTATTTCACCGCCAACAGCTGTCCAGGCAAGACCAGTAACCACTCCGATTTCAGGTTTTTTCCTGAAATCACTGTCGGTGAACCTCGGAACTCCAAGGAAGTCTTCAAGGTTTTTTATGCTAACTTTCACATTTTTAGCGCCTTCTGAAAGTCTCAATGCTGACCGCCTTATAACCTTTGCAAGATTTCTGTCGAGTTTTCTAACGCCAGCTTCCCTGGTGTATTCGCGTATAATTCTCTTTATGGCGCTCTGGGTGATGCTTACTTTTTTGTTGTTCAAAGAGTACTCTTCATAAAGCTTAGGAAGAATATAATCTTTGGCGATGTGTAATTTTTCGGTATCGGTGTAGCCAGCGATCTCGATCACTTCCATCCTGTCTAACAAGGCAGGTGGTATGGTGTAAAGCACGTTTGCTGTCGTTACAAAGAGCACTTTTGATAGATCGAAAGGCAGTTCAAGGAAGTGGTCTGTAAAGCTACTGTTTTGCTCAGGGTCAAGTACCTCAAGCAAAGCTGAGGCTGGATCTCCTTGAAAGCTAATGCCCATTTTATCCACTTCATCAAGCACTAATACGGGATTCTTTACGCCAAGCTTACGTATCGTCTGTATGATTCTTCCCGGTAAAGCACCCACATACGTTCTGCGGTGGCCTCTGATTTCTGCTTCGTCACGCATGCCGCCGAGAGAGATTCTGCCGAATTTCCTGCCCATAGACTCTGCTATAGATCTTCCAAGAGAGGTTTTTCCAACGCCAGGAGGACCTACAAGGCAGAGTATAGGTGCTCTCAGATTTTCTGAAAATTTTCTGGCTGCCAAAAATTCGAGAATACGCTCTTTAACATCCACAAGGCCATAGTGATTTTTATCGAGAAATTCCCTAACTTTTAAGATGTCTATATTATCGCCTGTTTCTTCGTACCAGGGAAGGTTCAATATCCAATCAAGATAGGTTCTTATAACGGTGGCCTCGGCTGAGTAAGGTGACATCTTCTCCAGCCTTGCGATCTCCTGTTCAGCTTTCTCTATTACTTCTTTTGGGTATTTTTTACTGGAGAGCATCTCTTTGAGTTCTCTTACCTCTGTGTCTTCTTCCCCTTCGAGTTCTTCCTGAATGGCTCTCATTTTCTCTCTGAGATAGTATTCTTTTTGATTCTGTTCGATTTTTTCTTTTACCCTCCGCTCAAGTTCTTCTTCAAGAGATAGTATTTCCACTTCTCTGGTAAGAAGCTCCATGAGCAGTTCAAGTCTCTTTCTCGGTGAGGTTTCTTCGAGCAATGCCTGCTTTTCTTCGAGTTTCAAAGGTAACAGGGAAGCTACAAAATCAGCGAATTTATCCGGGTTTGAGGTATCGTCCAATGCCAATGTAGCTTCATCAGGAAAGCGCCTGCTAAGGTTCACGTATTTCAAAGCGAGCTCTCTTACTTTCCTTATAAGGGCTTCAAGGGTTTTTGTGGCTTTGTATCTGGGCTTCATAACTTCAACCTTGAACATGAAAGCCCTTTCATGCTCTATAACTTCCACAGCCTTTGCCCGTACCAGCCCTTCAACTAATATCTTGTAGTTACCATCAGGCATTTTCATGAGCTGAACAATCTTCACCACTGTACCGACCTTGTACAGGTCTTCGACTGATGGGTTTTCGGTTTTTATATCTTTTTGTGAGACCAAAAAAAGCAGCTGATTGAATTTAGCGATGGATTCTTCCAGAGCTGTCAGTGATTTTTCGCGCCCTACATACAACGGCATCACTGCGGATGGATATATAAGCATATTCGTTCTTGTAGCTATGGCAGGTAAGATTTTGGGTATAGCCACTTTCTTATCCGAGCCACTTGCAGCTTCTTCGAGTATCTGAAATTTTTGACCCACGTTTTCACCTCCTATCGGTGCTATGAGTTATGTCTTTGTCCTTTTCAAGATTCGAAAGAATCTCCGTCAAGATATGGCTGAATTTTTCCGATTGAGTTTCCATTTTTAATCTTCTTTTCGATTCGTGTTCATAATATAGACGAATTTTCAAGGTTTCGGTTCTTTGCCACCTTAGTTTCTCGGGCCACTCAACGGCAAGAACCGAATTTTTATCCAACAGCTCATCAAGTCCCAGCTCTGCTATTTCATCCTCGTTTTCCAATCTGTAAAAATCCGCATGAACAAGCTGTAATTGAGAACCGGGATACATGTTTATGAGCGTAAAAGTAGGACTTCTAACATAATCCGGGGCAATACCAAGACCTTCAGCGAGTCCTTTTACAAATGTGGTTTTGCCTGTCCCGAGATTTCCGTAAAGCAATAGCGTTTCTCCACCTTCAAGCTTCAGGCCTAAAAGCCTGCCGATTCTTTTCAGAGTCTTTTCGTTTACGTTTCCCAGTTCATAGATCTTTTTATCGCTTCTTTCCACCTGTGATATTCTTCCTCCATTTCTCGACCCTTCGGCGTGAAAACAACTTCCGTTTTTCTTTTGTTTTTTAGCAATGTTTTGTCCCAAAGTCCCACAGCCATTCCGGCCAACATGGCGGCACCAAGAGCGGTTGTTTCCTTGATCATGGACCTATCTACGGGAATACCCAGTACCCTTGACTGTAAGTCCATAAGGAAATTATTTCGTGTCATACCGCCATCTACCAGCAAACGCTTTATTTTAATCCCCGTTTCCTTTTCCATAAGTTCTATTATGTCTCTAGTTCTAAAAGCCACATATTCTAAGATAGCCCTTACTATATGGGCTTTGGTTGTTCCACGGGTAAGACCTATGAATAGCCCGCGAGCGGTTGAATCCCAATAAGGTGCCCCCAACCCGGCAAGAGCACCAGAAAAGTATACCCCACCATTGTTTTCTGCTTGTTTTGCAAGTGTTTCAGTTTCCTCAGCAGTGGAAATTAGTCCCAGCCCGTCCCTTAGCCATTTAACAAGCGCTCCAGAAGCGAATATAGAGCCTTCTACAGCATAGGTGATTTCATTTTTTGTCTTCCACCCTATGGTGGTGAGAAGTCCGTTTTTGGAAAACTTAGGCTCATTTCCTGTGTTCATCAAAAGGAATGAACCCGTTCCATAAGTACATTTCATATCTCCCTGGTTAAAAGCGCTTTGGCCAAAGAGAGATGCTTGCTGGTCTCCAGCTATGCCCCCGATAATTGGTCCATAAATAGAGCGACAGAGTTGAGCGGAAGAATCCACAACCTTTGGCAGAAATTCTCGCTTTATTGAGAACAAATCCAGCAACTCTGAATCCCAGTTAAGATCACTTATGTTAAATAGCATGGTTCTTGAGGCATTTGAGTAGTCAGTAATATGCAGCTTTTCTGGTGTGAGATTCCAAATAAGCCAGGAATCAATTGTACCAAATTTGAGAGTCCCACGCTTTGCCGCATTTTTTATTTCCGGAACATTCTTAAGCAGCCATTCCATTTTTGTGGCCGAAAAATAAGGATCAGGACGTAACCCTGTTTTCGAGTGAATAAATTCTTCATGGGTTTTCTTTAATTCTTCAGCGCGGTTGCTTGTGCGTCTGCATTGCCAGACTATGGCATTGTAAAGCGCTTTTCCACTTTCAGCATCCCATGCGACAATGGTTTCCCGCTGGTTTGTTATACCTATGGCTTCGATTTCCTTGAAAGAAACCCGAGACTCTTTCACCACTTTTTCAACACAGGACATGGCGGTAAGGACTATATCGTTAGGGTTATGTTCTACCCAGCCCGGTTTCGGATAAATTTGCTCAAATTCCTCTTGTGCCACCGCAACCTGATAGAGTTCCTCGTCAAAGAGTATAGCCCTTGTGCTGCTGGTTCCTTGATCAATTGTAAGAATGTAACCCATCTAATCACCCCTGTAAAATCAATTTCCTCTTTAGCTTTATAGCATCATACTGACAGACTTCATGGCAAACGTAGCATCTTATGCACTTTGAGTAATCGATTTTCTTTAGCGCAACGGAAATGGCTGAAACCGGGCAATGCTCCGCACATTCCCCGCAATTGACACATTTATTCTTGTCGATTGTAGGAATCCTTGACAACAATTTTGAAAATAAAGATGGCCTGTTTATGGGCCGGATGCCATCGGGCAGCTTGAAATCAATCACCGCCGGTGAATCACCCTGTATTTCATACGCAGGAGTAAGCCCCAATTTTTTGGCAAAGAAAATAGTTGGAACCATTTCTATTGGTATCTCGTACAATCTGGCAATAGCATCATCCAGAGCAAATCCGCTCTCACTAACCGCCACAATTTCGTAATTCGCTACTTTTCCATTGGAAGGCCCATTTCCATGCATTCCTATTACACCATCGAGAATGTTCAATTTTGGATTCAACAATCTATGCAGTTCAATGAGCATATTTGCAAAACGTTCTCTTGTAATTGCCTTTACGTGCCAAATTTGTTTTTCAGAACCTACAATACAGCCGAATGTGTTTTTCACCGCCAGAGTTAGGGTCATAAGCGAGTGTGTTTTTAGCTTTGGCAAGTTTACGAGGGAATCCGCTTCCAATACCTGCTTTGCTACTCTGAACTCTTTTAGCGTGTTATTGGTGTTTTTTAGTTTTTGAGGATCGCTGAAAGTTACAAGCTTTACCCCGTATTTTTTGCATACCTCTTCAATGCCACTTTTGGCAGCAGCTTTTTGGGTATTGCCATTTGCAGGGCTATCACCAATCACCAAATTCAGCCCCATGTCCTGAAATAATTCTATAACGGCAGCGAGAAAAGAAGGGTGTGTTGTAACGCCTGCTTCAGGGTTTCTCCCGGTGAGCAGGTTGGGCTTTAATAGCACTTTTTCGCCTCGAGTAAACAAACTTTCAATGTGCAGACTTTCAAAACTTTCCTGTAGCTTTGCTTTTACCTGTGAATAGTCAGGACAACGTTTAATTATCACCCTGGTCATGGTTTTCATTCTCTGCATTATCGGCTTTATGGTTTTTGGGATATATTATTCTTTTTTTTCTGCGTCTGTCATCTACCACATAATTGGCACCTTCAGGAAGTTCAAAGGTGTTTTGAGAAAGAACTTCGATTATCAGATCTTCAGGTAGCGAAGTGATTGCCCATAGATCACTAAGGTAAAGCCTCCCGGAATTTCTAATTGGTGCTTTTTGCAGGGCAGATGCCACCCCTTTTACCAGACTTTCTTCTATTTTTGGCTTTTCATTGTTTGTCTCAAAATTCATATGAGCACCTCCAGGTTGAGGGTTGTTTTTTGTGCTATATTGTTATTAGTTCACTGACAATTATACCTCAAGAGGTGGTGATTACCCTGAAAGGAAATTCGCTTCCGATTGAATTAAGGCACAAGCTTCATATGTATCCTGAAGGTGGACACAAGGAATTCAAAACGAAGAACATTCTGTTGGAATTTATCAATGATTTGAATTGTAAGAACTTGAAAATCTATCAACTACTTAAGACTGCTATTTTGGTTGAGTACACTTTCAAGGCAGGAGATGCTTATACGCTTTTCAGAGCTGATATGGATGCTCTACCCATAGAAGAAAAAACCGGTGTGGAGTTTCATTCAAAACACTCCGGTTGGATGCACGCCTGTGGACACGATGTGCACATGGCTGTACTTTTCGGTCTAATTCAAAAAGTTTGCGAAGATCTTCCCAA
>Ga0190334_1001342_pt1 | contig 10788 bp, 8 predicted proteins | sample 48720478_MG_FD_161270 | JGI IMG/M metagenome (GOLD analysis project Ga0190334, IMG submission 161270) | Hydrothermal vent sediment bacterial communities from Southern Trench, Guaymas Basin, Mexico - 4872-04-7-8_MG | ecosystem: Environmental > Aquatic > Marine > Hydrothermal vents > Sediment ...
CCCGAGAAAGTGCCAAATATCGATACAAATACTGGATTCGGAGTACGTGATCTTTTACGATGAAAAGGGTATTGTAAAGCTAAAGGTGGGAACGGTGACGGTTCAGAGATGTGAAAACTAATTCTGTGCTTGATGTTATAATCACGAAATAGAAAGAAAAACGGGGAGGGAATTGAATGAAGCATCCTCTTGTTAAAAGTGCTGAGGAACGAATGCAAAAGGCAATTGAGAAAATTCACGAAGAACTCAGAAAAATGAGGACAGGAAGACCATCTCCAGCAATTTTAGAAGAGATAAAGGTCGACTACTACGGCGCTCCCACACCTGTAAATCAGCTTGCAACAGTGAGCATCGCCGAAGAAAGAACACTCTTGATAAAGCCATGGGACAAGGTTACGCTTCAAGCCATAGAGAAAGCCATCTATGCTTCCGATCTTGGCTTGACTCCCATGAATGATGGTAACGTAATACGCCTCAGTTTTCCCACACCGACTACTGAGCAGAGGCAGAAGTGGGTGAAGAAGGCGAAAGAAATACTTGAACAGGGAAAGATTGCCGTCAGAAATGTGAGGCGAGATATTTTGAAGCAGATGAAAGAGAGTGTCAAGAATGGCGAAATATCAGAAGATGACGAAAAAAGGCTTGAAAAGGAAATACAAAACGTGACAAACGAAAAGATCGCTGAGCTTGATGAACTTTTTGAAAGAAAAGAAAAGGAGATCATGGAGTTTTGAAGATCCCACATCACGTTGCCGTAATAATGGACGGAAATGGAAGATGGGCTCAGCAGCGCGGTCTTCCTCGTTTCGAGGGACACCGACGAGGAGCTCTGAAAGCTGAGAGGTTTGTACAATGGGCTTCTGAAATGGGAATAAAGTATGTAACTCTGTATGCGTTCTCAACCGAAAATTGGAGAAGACCCGAAAATGAGGTGAATTTTCTTTTTTCTCTGCTCAGATCATTTTTGAGAAAAAAACTCGACAAGATGGTTAAGAATGGCGTCAGGTTGAGGTTTTGTGGTGAGTTATCACAACTACCAAACCAGGTCAAAGAGCTCTGTTACGAGTGTGAGCAGAGAACATCGGACAATACCAAAATAACGGTGATCACAGCACTGAACTACGGCGGAAGGCACGAGATAGTAAGGGCCCTTCAGAACATCGTCAACAAAGGTGCTCCCATAACAGAGGAGTCTGTGCGGCAAAATCTGTATTTGCCGGATGTTCCCGATCCAGATCTTGTCATAAGGACATCGGGCGAAGTGAGAATAAGTAACTTTCTCCTGTGGCAAATCGCTTACAGTGAGCTATGCTTCATTTCGAAGATGTGGCCAGACTTTTCGAAGAGGGATTTTAAGAAAGCAATTGAGGATTATGGAAAAAGAACACGGAGATTTGGGGGAGTATAATGTCTGAAACGAAGACAAGAACAATAACTGCTCTAATTGTTGCCCCATTTGTCGTTTTGTGTTTTGTGAGTTATGAAAGTCTGATTGGTCTCGTCGCGGCTGTGGTGCTTCTGGCATCGTATGAGTTGCTGAACATCTCATTCTCTAAAATTCAGAACGGATCCCGTTACTACATTTTAATTGGAGTTGCGAGTAGTGTTGCTTTTCCTGTTTTCTACGGATTGAGCGGAGCCAGAGAGGGGCTTTCTTTTTTGATAGCTATCTTCCTGGTAAACAGCATTGTTGGCATCATTACCATTGCAGACAAATCTGGCGTGTGGAACGCGGTTCTGGGAACAAATTTATCGATCTTGTACATCGCAGGGTGTCTCTCGTTCTTCTTACCAATATACCTTGACCATGGACCGGGGAACGCTCTGCTGACCCTTTCCGCTGTCTGGATCTTCGATATATTCGCGTACTTCACGGGCAAAAGATACGGAAAACATAAAATCTCAAAAACATTCAGTCCACTGAAGAGTCTCGAAGGTGTCATAGGAGGTCTGATCGCCACATTTTTATACACTGTTTTATTCAAGTTAGTATTCGAATTTCTCTTCGACATTGATGTCATGTCTGTTTCCATGGCCGCGATCTTCTCGGTTTTAGTGGCTGTTATGGGAACATTTGGAGATATATTTGAATCAGCACTGAAGCGTTTTTTCAAGGTGAAGCACTCGGGGAGTGCTCTTCCCGGACATGGTGGAATGCTGGACAGAATCGATGGACTGCTGTTTGTAACTCCAACAACATATTTTTTACTTCAGTTCTTAAAATTCTGAGGAGGAAACATCGATGGATTATATCTCTGGTGACGAATTACGCACGTTGTTCCTGGATTTTTTCAAACAAAAAGGGCACAAAATTCTGCCAAGTGCTTCGTTAATACCTAACGATCCTCAACTGCTTTTCACGATCGCAGGAATGGTTCCTTTCAAACCAATTTTTTGGGGCAAGGTTGAGCCCGTCTATCCAAGAGTGGCAACGGCTCAAAAATGTCTTAGAACAAATGATATAGAAAATGTTGGTCGTACCCCACGGCATCAGACATTTTTGGAGATGCTTGGAAACTTCTCCTTTGGAGATTATTTCAAAAGGGAAGCAATCCAATGGGCATGGGAATTTATGAGCTGTGTTTTGAAGGTACCAGAAGAAAAATTGTGGATTTCAGTATTCGAAAATGATGACGAAGCCTTTCACATATGGCGTGATTTGATTGGCATAGATGAAAATAGGATTGTCAGAATGGGAAAAGAAACGAACTTTTGGGGACCTGCGGGTCCTACAGGTCCGTGTGGCCCGTGTTCAGAAATCTTCTATGATACGGGAATAAGCGAGGATTGCCCTCAAGGGAAAGAGTGCACTCCAGCAAATTCAGAAAAGAGATTTGTCGAAGTCTGGAACCTGGTTTTCACAGAATACTACCAGGACGAGCAGGGAGCGCTTAATTCTCTTCCAAGAAAAAACATAGACACCGGAGCTGGTTTAGAGCGTCTGGCAGCGATGATTCAAGGAGTACCGACAAACTTCGATACAGATCTTTTCAAACCGATAATACGTCGTGCAGAAGATATTCTCAAAGTCAAATATGGCTCAGCGGTGTCCACTGATATCTCTCTCAGGGTAGTGGCTGATCACGCACGCGCCGTTTCCTTCTTGATCGCAGACGGGGTTTTCCCTGCCAATGAAGGACGTGGATACGTTCTGAGAAGGATTCTGAGAAGGGCCGTAAGACACGGTGTTCTGATAGGAGCCGAAAAACCTTTCCTTTACGAGATAGCGAACGCTGTGATCGAGAGAATGAAGCACGTTTATCCCGAACTTGAGGAAAAACGTGAATTGATAAGAACAATATGCAAATCTGAAGAGAAAAGGTTTTTCAAAACGATATTTCAGGGTATGGAAATGCTGCAAGAGGTTATTTCCAGATCTCGCGATACGGTTTCCGGTGAAGACGTGTTCAGACTCTATGATACTTATGGATTTCCCCCTGACATTGTCCTTGATACGGCTTCAGAGAACGGAATGAATGTCGACATGAAGACTTTTGAAAAACTGATGAACGCTCAGAGAGAAAGGGCCCGAAAAGCCAGGGGAGATAGGGAATACACGCAGTCCTTCGAGTTCTATGAAGAGAATGGAAAGATCCTTAAAACACGATTTGTTGGCTACAGCTCAATGGAGTGTGAATCAGAAGTCAAATTGATCAGAATTAAAGATGTTGTCGACTTCTGCAAGCAGGGTCAGACTGCCGAAATCCTCACCGTTGAAACACCTTTCTACGCCGAGAAGGGTGGGCAAGTGTCCGACACAGGGATAATCGAATGGGAAGATGGAAAGGGTATTGTAAAACATGTTTTTTCACCTGTTGAAGGAGTCATTGTCCACATGGTGGATATTGAAAAAGGAACACTAAAAACTGGTCAAAAAGTGCTGTTGAAAGTGGATTCGAACAAAAGATGGGCTACAATGCGAAATCACACAGCTACGCACCTTCTGCATTCCGCCTTGAGAAAGGTGCTCGGAACTCATGTCAAGCAGTCGGGATCGCTCGTTTCGCACGAAAAATTGAGATTCGATTTCACTCATTACAAAGCTCTTTCAAAAGAAGAGATACAGCGAGTAGAAGACACCGTGAACGAGGTCATAATGAAATGTATTCCAATTGAAATAGAAGAAAAATCCTATCAGGAAGCTGTGAAAGAGGGAGCTTTGGCATTTTTTGAGGAGAAGTACGGCGATTTTGTTCGTGTGGTTAAAGTTCAAAACTTCAGTGAAGAACTTTGTGGCGGAACACACGTTTCCTGTACGGGAAACATCGGACTTTTCAAGATACTATCCGAAAGCGCAATATCAGCCGGAGTAAGGAGAATCGAAGCCGTAACGGGATTCGGCACCCTGAATCAACTCAGGCAGAAGCAAGAAACACTCGATAGATTATCACACGTCTTGGACGTGCCTGAAAGTAACCTGGAAAGCAGGTTAGAAAACTTAGTAAAAGACTACAACAAGATAGAAAAGAGAAATCGAGAACTCGAAGCAAAACTCCTCTCTTTCCAGTTAGATAACTTAGAGTCCTATAAAATAGGTGATGTGTTCCTGCGTTGCGCAAAATTCGAAAATGTTGAGCCCTCAGTGCTGAGAAACCTATCTGACACAGCTATAGCCAACAAGAAACGGACAGTTCTGATGCTCTTTTCTACGGTTCAGAATAAAGTAACTGTTATAATAAGATTGACCAGGGATCTTCCAGAAAGTCTGCACGCTGGAAGTCTCGCAAAACTCGTTTCACGGGTTCTTGGAGGGGGCGGTGGAGGTCGACACGACTTTGCTCAGGCTGGCGGAAGCCGTCCTTCAAAGATTCCTGAAACAATAAAAGAAGTGTCCCTTGAAATAAGAAAGATTCTTGAAGCTTGATTTTTGGAAGTTCTATATTATAATCACATATGGTCTACACCACGGAGAGGTGGCCGAGCGGTCGAAGGCGCTTGCCTGCTAAGCAAGTGTGGGGACTACCCCACCGAGGGTTCGAATCCCTCCCTCTCCGCCATTTTTCGTGCCCGTAGCTCAGCTGGATAGAGCGCTAGACTGCGGATCTGGAGGCCGGGAGTTCAAATCTCCCCGGGCACGCCACGGATAAGTCAGTTTTCCATTTGAAGTTATGTCTTTGAGAACAGCGTATCTGTATCCCTTGGACGAAATCTTAATCTCACCACACAAATCTGTGAGAACCCTCGCAACGACGCAACCAGCGGCGAGGGTTCTTTCTCTTCCTTTTGGAAGAAATTTCAAGCTCCTCAGTTTTTCATAAGACATCTCTCTCAAGGTCGAAATCACAGTATCGACATGCTTCTTTCTCAGCAAAAATCCATCAACAGCTCTCAGATCCCATTTCTCCAAGAAAAAGGCCGCTATCGCCACAAAAGAACCTCCAATTCCTACCAAAAAAGAGTCTTTGCGAACGCTTTTACACAAAACATTTTTGGTATGAGTCACTGCTTTGTCAAAATCTCTCGCACCTGGTAAGGATAGATCGAACAATGAGTTCAAAATATGTGTGCCAAGTTGAAAACCTTTAAACCCCTTTGATGTTACGACTTCGAGACTTCCTCCTCCCAGGTCAATGACTGTCATTTTTGAACAAGAAAGAGAGTCGTCAACAGATAGGTAAGAATACATCGCCTCTTCTTCCTGAGTCAAAATAGTTGAATTTACATTCAGACCAACTGTAATTTGATAGAAAAGATCCGGATCTTCCCTGAAGAGGGCTGTCCCAAAAACATACACGCTGCACTCAGCATCCCTTGCGCGTCGGACCATATTTTGAAGAGCCTTCCTACCCAGTTCAACAGCTTTTGATCGGGAATTAATACCCTTCAGTCCAACCTCGCAAACCACCTCTTCAATAACATTGTCTTTTTCTCCGATAAGAAGTATGAAAGAATTCGAGCCCATATCTATGACTGCCGTCAACTTCATCACCCAAACAATGTTATCACTCTTAGGAATGAACAGATGAAGGAATGAAAAATAATTCAGGAGGGACTTTGTTGGCTGAAGGGAAAGAAAAAAAGAAGAAAGGAAAATTCAAGGCCTTTCTGAAAGCTTTTGCAATAATACTTGTGATCAGCATAGCCGCGTTGATGTATGGCTATATATCTTTCGAAATGCAAAAAATAAGGGGACTATCGGCAACTCCGTTTGAAGATTGGAGGAGTTATGTATCGTATCTGATGTCTAAGATTCCTTTTGTGAATCGCTATATTCACTATGAACCCCTGGAAATTCTAACGCCTTCAAGGTATTTCGAGGAAACTCTCTCCAAAGCCTTAGAAAGGTCAAACCAGATATTAAGCGAAGCCGAAAACAAGTATCAAGAAGCCATTCGTGAAGAACAATTTGTGAAAAATATGCGTCAGACAGTTCTGGATATGAAAGATACATGGAAGGAAAAACTCCTCGCGCTGGAAATTCAGCTCAGTACGATGAAAAATTCGGGAGATCTGAACAAAATCGTTGAGCTCTTCACAAACGGATCACCCAAAGACCTGGCAAACACTCTCGCGAGTGAGCAATTGAGCAGCAAAACAATTGCAGCAGCTCTTAGTCGGACACCCGCGGAGATAAGAGCTGAAATTATTGGCGAATTGGCAAAAATTGACCCAGATAAATCCGCGAGTATAACAGCTTTGATAGGCTCTGTTGAGGAAATCACAAAAAGTCTGGAGCAAACTGCGAACGCTCTTGAAAAGCGCTTTGAAGAACTTGCAAATCAGCAAGCTTCGATAATAGAAGCTGAACTTATAAGAAAAAAGGCCATTTCATACATAAACGAGATGAGCAGCGAAGAAATCATGAAAATGATAGACCTGCTATCACTCGATGAAAACAGTGTTATTACGATCCTATCTATCATTGATGTAGACAAAGCCAAAGAACTCTTAGATTGTATCAAGAGCAAAAATCCGGAACTGTTTCAACGTGTAGTGGTAAAAGGGGTGAGCCTTTGAAAACATCACTTCTTTCTGATTTGGTTAAAGCCATTAACACCAAAGTGAAAGTTCAAAACACCGCGAACGCAGAACAAAAGTCGTTTCGGCAAATTATCGCAGAATTGAAGCTGTCGCTCAGCGAGATGCGACAAACTAAAAATTTGAACGTTGGCAAATCCTCTAATGTGGTTCAGACCACATCTGTGGAGAAAAATGCCCCCTTTACAATTGATGAACCGCTGAAGAGCGACGTTTCACAAGCTGTTCAGAAGTTCTCTTCAACTGAGATAGAATTACCCTTGCAAACCAACTCTGATGAAAAAACAGCCATCACTTTGGTTTTAAATGAAAAACCTCTCTCTTTTCAAAACATCGATTCACAGAACGAATCTGCAAATAACCAATCCCAAAATCCATCTGAAAATGCAGAGCAACATCAACAAGCTGTGCCTTCTGAAACTCCTCATTCAGCACAAACATCTTCGAATGGCAAAGTCATCAACGTGAATACAATCGCTGATTCTCAAAATGCAGAGCAACATCAACAAGCTGTGCCTTCTGAAACTCCTCATTCAGCACAAATATCTTCGAATGGCAAAGTCATCAACGTGAATACAATCGCTGATTCTCAAAATACAGAGCAACATCAACAAGCTGTGCCTTCTGAAACTAACAAACAGATCCAGAGGGTGTCAGACAACAAAGTTTCCAATGTGAGCACAATCATCGCTAAGTCTCAAAATGTTTCTTCTAACTCGACAAGCAGTATTATTCACCACAATGAAAAGTTTACAGCCATTCAAGCTGACAAATCATCGAGTCAAAGAGTCACTAATTTCAACCCATCCTTTCAGAAGAGCACACCAAGAACACAGAACAGAAGATTGCATATTCTCAACAATTCATATGAAAAACCTTCTGCTGAAGAGAACCATTTTTCGACGATGAAACCAGATCCCAAGCGTAAATCCATGAATCAAGAAAACCCATCAACAGTCTATGTGAAAACCTTAGGGCAAGAAAAGCACCCCAACCCCACTCAAATAAACAGAACGCATCTTGCCGAAGCACAGCACGCAGTGGCAGCACAAAATCATATTACCCATGAGAATCAACTCCAACCCCGCATCGAGATCAAAAGAGTATCTGCCGCTGATAATACAGAAAAACCCAAAGACACGCAGCAAATGCCTTCTTTCACAAAGCAGACAAAATCTCAACGAAGTGTTCTCTTCAAAAGCGCGTTTAACAGCAACAAAAATAATGTCATTTCAAGAAATGCCGCACCAGAAAAAGACATTCAAAACATTTCTTTGGCAAACCAGCAAGTAGTCCTGTCTGAAGAGAAAATCTCGGTTGAAGTGTCAACAGTTTCACAAGTCGGGGTATCTGCGCAAGATTCGAAAGCAGATCACATAGCTTCAAAAGTCATTCACAGTTTGCAATCAGCCAACGCGGCTGAGTTGATCAGTCAGCGAAACTCTTTGGCTTCAAATATAAACACACCTTCCTTAGAACAGATAAGGATAATCGCCAGAAAGGTTTTTCTGAAAATAAAGAACCACGACAGCAGAACCGAGTTTCTTATAACAAAGCGGCAGATGCCAACAAAGCTTAAAGTGTCTGAACCGATAAAGATAGAAACCTTCAAGCTCGAAATAGCAAGAGAAATAAAGAAAGATTCACCAACACTTTCGAATTCGAAAACGCCTAAACTTTACTCAAAAACTACCAATAGCACCGCGCGTCTGATCAACAACGAGAACGCAAAAAAAGCTTACTCCAGTCCACAGCTATCAACAGTTACAGTGAACCGAACGGATCCCAACGTTAACTTGGTCACCGAAAGGGTTTCACAGCAGGAAATGAGCGATAACCTCGACAGGATAATAGACAACATTCGTCCCTACTTGACCAGAGAAACCGTAACCGAAAGAGCTGTTATGGATCTTTCGCCGCCGAACCTTGGAAGACTTGAAATTCAAATTGAAAAACAACGGGAAGTTTTGAAAATCTCCATGAGAGTCAGCAACGAGGAAGCCAAGGAAATTGTAGAGAAAGGATCGAAAAATTTGATTGCACGGCTCAATTCAATGGGCTTCAAAGTCGAGGAATTCCAGGTAAAAGTGGAAACAGAGCGAAACGACCATTCAGAGCAGAATTTCCAACACGAACAGCACGAAAGGCGCAGGCAGCAAAAGGAGCAACAGAATCACACAGATGAAAGCGAGGTGAACCAAGATGATCAACGCGATTGATTACAACAACCTTTATGGGAACACACTCGATGGACTAAGGCAGAGAGAGCCAAAAAGTCAGCTTGACAAAGACGCCTTTCTCTTACTACTCGTTACAGAAATGCGTAATCAGAACCCACTTGAGCCGATGGATAACAAGGACTTTATAGCTCAGCTCACTCAGTTTTCTTCTTTGGAGCAGATAACAAATATGACAAAAGCCTTTGAAAACTTTCTGAGCCTTCAGCAAGGATCGCTCCAGGCTCAAGCGTCTTCACTTATCGGAAAGTACGCTGTTGTCAGAAGTAACTCAGTTCAGGTAAACAATGGTGTCGCAGAAAGCATCGTGTTCACTCTTGATGAAAACGCCCCTGTTACGATAAGAATCTACGATGAAAATGGCTCCCTTGTTAGAGAAGTCACCTCTAACATGCTCGAATCCGGCGCGCATTCCTTCACATGGGATGGCAGAAATTCTGATGGTTTGCCTGTCCCCGATGGAAATTACAGTTACACGGTGTCAAAAATACAGCCAGACGGTTCGGAAGTTGAGATCGGAGGAATAGAGGGTGGAGTTGTGCAAGGCGTACAGTTCAAAGACAACAATATTTACGTGATAATAAACGATATTCTGTATCCACTTGCTTCGGTAGTAGAAATATCTGAGGTGGAGGGTGATAACACATGATGCGATCGATGTTCAGTGGAATAACTGGTTTAAGGAATTTTCAGTACCAGATGGATGTCGTGGGGAACAATATAGCGAACGTTAACACAATTGGCTTCAAAGGATCAAGAGCTACATTCCAAACAGCTCTGCTTCAAACTTTGAAGTCATCGCGAACTCCTCAAGACAATATAGGAGGAACGAATCCAATTCAGATCGGGCTTGGTTCACAGATTGGCACGGTTGACAAAGTCATGACACAAGGTTCATTCCAAAACACTGGAAGAAAAACAGATCTTGCCATCCAGGGAGATGGGTTCTTTGTCCTGTCAAACGGTGAGCAGTACTTTTACACGCGGGCGGGCGCTCTTGATGTGGATATGAATGGAACACTGATTCAAACATCAACCGGCTTAAAAGTTCAAGGGTGGCGAGCCATTCAGGATCCAGAAAGCGGAAAAAGGTATATCGACACGAATCAACCAATAGGAGATATTGTAATAAGCGCAGGAATGACAATGCCCGCCAATGCGACAACTTCCTCTAAAATGGAAGGAAATTTGAGATCTGACTGTGGCCCCAAATCGTTTTCCATGACCGTTGTGGATTCGACAACTAATCAGAACCACGAAGTCAGGTTCACCTTCACAAAGACAAACGGAGACTTTGTCAGACAAAACGATCCTTTCAGCAACAATCAAAGTTATACCTGGCAAATGGACGCCGATAAAGACGGCACTATAGAAGCGGCGGGTTTCATGGTTTTGAACGAATTTGGCAGAATCACTGAATCTGGAACAGCCTTCCACGCCACCGCTGCCGCTGACGGTCAGCTAACAGAAGCAGATTTCACTTCAATACCTGCAGATGGTACTTACAACACAGTTGTTATGAATTCATCGGGAAACGTAATATACGAAGGGGATGTCACAATAGCTGGAGGGG
>Ga0190334_1001343_pt1 | contig 10764 bp, 6 predicted proteins | sample 48720478_MG_FD_161270 | JGI IMG/M metagenome (GOLD analysis project Ga0190334, IMG submission 161270) | Hydrothermal vent sediment bacterial communities from Southern Trench, Guaymas Basin, Mexico - 4872-04-7-8_MG | ecosystem: Environmental > Aquatic > Marine > Hydrothermal vents > Sediment ...
GAATAAATTTTATCCTTTTTCTTTAATTCGTATTTTATTACTTGAGATTTCTTGAGATTTTCCAAAGCCAAAAGTATTGTTCTTGGTGTCATTCCAATTTTTTTGCTTATTTGATTTGCAGAATAATAACCTTTATTATTAATAAGAAATTTCAATATTCTTACTTTTGATTTTGCTCCTAATATATTTTCCACTTCTTTTTCATATGGCATATTTTAATATAAAAAATTTCTGTAATTTTGTCAAGTAATTTTTTATAAATTTTTTATAATTTATTATAGTTTAAATATTTCTCTCTTTCGGTTAGATTATTTTTGACTAAAAAGTATATTTGCATTTTTTCATCTTATAAGGTATATTTTAATACAAAAGGAAAAAAATGAATATTTTTATTGATGAAAAGTTGAGGGGGATACTAAAGAAGAGAAAAAATTTGCATTATTTTAGAAACATAGAAAATTTAAAATTAACTTCAAACTTATTTCCTCTTTTAATAATCATTTATGTGGAAAATAACAAATTCGATTTTTCTCACTTAAAAAAATTCACAGATCACCATATTACGAGTGATTATGAATTAATAGCAGTTTTAGAAGAATACAATGATTCTTTAATCAGTAAATTAGTAAAAAATAATGTACTTTCTTTTTTCATAAAATCTAAAAATCTTTCCCATTATTTGGAAAAAAAGATAGACCATTTTATCCTTAAATTTAAAGAAAAAGAGTCCTCAAATAAATTTCTTTACTCTTTAATAAATTCTGCAGATGATTTTTATATATTTTCTCTTGATAAGGATTTAAAATACACCTTCCTCTCTGAATCTTATAAAAAATTCATAAAAAGAGAGAGAGGTGTTGATTTAAAAATTGGAATGAAAGCTTTTTCCACAATTCGTAGTAAAAATAAAAAACTTTCTTTAGATAAAAAAATAAAAGAATCTCTTGTTAATAATCAAAGTTTTTCTATGATAGAAAAGTTTAAATCCAAGCATAAAAAAGAACTTTATTTTGAAACAAAAATATACCCTATTATCAAAAATAATGAGATAGCAGGCTTTACCGGAGTAATAAAGGATATTACAAAGGAAAAAGAAACCGCTGTCGCATTAAAAGAGAGTGAAGAAAAATACAGAGAAATTTTTAATAATGAAAAGCTTATAATGCTTATTGTTGATTTTAAAATGCAAAATATTGTAGGAGCAAGTTTGGGAGCTTTAAAGTTTTTAGGCTGGACAAAGGAAGAATTATTTAAAATGAAAATTTCAGATATAAATACTCTCCCTTTGGAAGAAACAAAAAAAAGAATGAAATTTTTAAAAGAAAATAAAGTTCAAAGCCTTAAATTTTATTATAAAACAAAAAACAGAGGAATAAAAGAAGTTGAAATTATAAGGGGAGATTTTTTTCTTAAGGGAAGAGAATACTTTTATCTTCTGATTAATGATATAACCGAAAGGAAGAAAATCGAAATCTCACTTACAGAAAGTGAAGAAAAATTCAGAGCTATTACTAACTCTGCAGCGGATGCCATTATACTCATTGATGATACAGGAAAGGTTATCTTTTGGAATTCTGCTGCAGAAAGGATATTCGGTTACAAATGGGAAGAAATTGAAGGGAATGATTTTCATAGGATGATAGTTCCTAAAAAATATTTTAATCAATTTACCAAGGGCTTTAAAAAATTTAAAAAAACCGGAAAAGGTAATGCTATTGGTAAAACAATAGAATTAACAGCTCTAAATAAAAAAGGAATTGAATTTCCCATTTCTCTTTCTATTTCAGCTGTTATAATTAATAATAAATGGCATTCTATTGGAATAGTAAGAGATATTACAGAGAGAAAAAAGATAGAAGAAAAACTCAAAGAAAATGAAGAAAAGTACAGGAGTATCTTTAATACTACCCCTGATGCACTTTCAATAACTGATACAGATGGTACTTATCTTGAGGTAAACAGAAGTTTTGAATTAATTACCGGTTTTAAAAAAGAGGAAGTCATAGGAAAAAAAGCACATGAAATTGGTATTTGGTACAGTCCTGAAGAGAGAGAAAAATTTGCTCAGAATTTGTATAAGTATGGTGAGCTTCACAATTTGGAAATAAAGTTTAGAAAAAAGGATGGTTCACCTTTAATTGGATTAATATCATCAAAATTAGTTAATCTCAAAGGGAAAACCATAATCTTATCAATAGCCCGTAATATTACAGAGAGAAAAAAAATGGAAGAGCAAATCTTAAAAGAGAGAGAGCAGCTTTTGGTTACTTTGAGAAGTATAGGAGATGGGGTTATAACAACAGATAAAAAAGGGAAAATAGTTCTTATGAATAAAATAGCGGAAAAGCTTACCGGATGGAAACAAAGTGAAGCAATCGGAGAAAAAATCGAGAATGTTTTTAAAATTTACGATGAGTTTTCTGAAAAAAAGATTAAAAACCCGGTAAAAGAGGTTCTAAAGAGAGGTATAATTTTTGAAGCTCCGACCAATACAATATTAATTTCGAAAAATTGTAATAAAAGAAAAATTGATAGTAGCGCCTCCCCTATAAAAGATAAAGAAAGTAAGATCATTGGTGCTGTTTTAGTTTTTAGAGATATAACAGAAAAGGAAAAACTTTTGGAAGCCACCCAAAAAAATCAAAAACTTGAGGCATTGGGTATATTGGCAGGGGGAATTGCACACGATTTTAACAATCTATTATCAGGAATATTTGGTTATATTGAGCTTGCATATATAAAAGCAAAAACTCCTCAAGTTTCATCCTATCTTGAGAAAACTATGTCAACATTAGAAAAAGCAAGAAGTTTGACAAAGCAACTTTTAACATTTTCAAAAGGTGGTGCTCCTGTAAAAAGAGTTGACAGTATTTTCCCACTTGTCAAAGAAACAGTTGAGTTTCTATTAAGCGGGTCAGAGATAAAGGCTGAATTTTTCGTAGATGAAAATCTCTGGGAGGTAAATTATGATAAATACCAAATCGGACAGGTTATTGATAATATTATAATAAACTCTATACAGGCCATGCCAAACGGAGTGAAAATAACAATTAAAGCTGAAAATGTTCTCTTAAATAGAAATCAAATAATTACTCTGCCAGAAGGCAAATATGTAAGGCTTACTTTTAAGGATGAAGGAATAGGCATTCCTAAAAATATAATATCCCGTATTTTTGACCCGTTTTTCACTACAAAAAACAAAGGACACGGTTTGGGACTCGCAACTTCATATTCAATAATAAAAAAGCACAATGGAGAAATTATTGTTGAGTCAGAGCCGGGGGAAGGCACAGTTTTTAAAATATACCTTCCGGCATCTCACTCGAAAAAAACAAAAGGAGTAAAAAGAAAGAAAAACATACTGAAAAAAGGAAGTGGCACAATAATTGTTATGGATGATGAGGATGTTGTTAGAGAAACAATTAAGGAAATGCTTATAACATTAGGTTTTTCTGTTGTAGAAACCACAAAAGGAGAAGAAGTTTTAAACTTTTTAAAGGAAAAAAATATAAAAGACTTGAAAGGAATAATACTTGATTTAACAATTACAGGTGGGATGGGAGGTAAGGAAACAGTAGCTGAAATAAGAAAAATAGATAAACACATACCCGTCTTCGTAGCAAGCGGATATGCTTCTGATCCTATTATTGCAAACCCAGAAAAGTTTGGGTTTTCCGCAAGTACTGAAAAACCATTTAAAATAAAAGAACTTAATGAAATGCTCTTTAAATATATAAAATAACCTTAATCTGGCACAATACAATATTTAGTATTATTTTAAAATACTCCTCTATATTTTGTGCTATTTGAGTTTTTGCATTAAAATTTTTCAATTGACACAAATCCCTCATCATATTAAATTAATATAATATAAAAAACATAAGGATTTAAGCGGATGAAAAATTTTGTGCATTTGCATTTACATACTGAATTTTCACTGTTAGATGGAGCAATAAGAATAAAAGATCTTGTAAATAAGGTTAAAGAGTTTGGTATGCCAGGTGTTGCTATTACTGACCACGGCAATATTTTTGGTGCCGTTCAATTCTTTTTTGAAGCCAAAAAAGCGGGAATTAAGCCTATCATAGGTGTTGAAACATATCTTGCAAAAAAATCAAGATTTGAAAAGGATAAAGAGGGAAAAGGTTACTATCATCTTATTCTTTTAGTTAAAAATGAGAAAGGTTATAAAAATCTCAATAAATTAATAACATCATCTTTTTTAGAAGGCTTCTACTGGAAACCCCGTATTGACAAGGAAATATTAGCAGAGCATTCCGAAGGTTTGATAGGGATGTCTGCCTGTATTCAGGGAGAAATACCGAGATTGCTTCTTGCTGACAAATTTGAAGATGCAAAAAAGACAGCTCTCTGGTATAAGGAAGTTTTTAAAGGAGATTTTTATCTTGAATTAATGGACAATGGTTATGAAAGCCAAAAAGCAGTGAATCCGAAAATAATAGAACTTTCAAGAGCAACTGATATTCCGTTAGTCGTAACCAATGATTCTCACTATTTAACAAAGGAAGACGCATTTTCTCATAAAATACTTCTCTGCCTTCAAATGCAAAAAACAATAAGTGAACCCTGCCCTCTCGAATTTAAGACAGAGGAATTTTATTTCAAATCACAGGATGAGATGTTTGAGCTTTTTCCGGAGCTGCCGGAAGCTTATGAAAATACTATAAAGATTTTGGAAAGTGTGGATTTTGAATTTAAAACAGAGGATGAAAATGGGAACAGAATTTATCACCTTCCAAAATTTCCTTTACCTGAAGGTTTTTCAGAAGCATCTTATTTTGAAAAATTAACAAGAGAAAGATTTAAAGAAAAAAGCGAAAAAATAAAGGATGAAATTAAAAGTGGAATTTTAAGACACAGTTTTGAGGAATATGAAAATAGACTTGACTATGAAATAAATGTTATAAAGAAAATGGGGTTTCCCGGCTATTTTTTAATAGTTCAGGATATAGTAAAAGCTGCAAAAGAAAGAGGGATAAGAGTGGGACCGGGAAGAGGCTCAGCAGTTGGTAGTCTTGTATCATATAGTTTAGGTATAACAGAGCTTGACCCATTAAAGTATGATCTTATTTTCGAAAGATTTTTAAATCCGGAAAGAATATCAATGCCTGATATTGACATAGACATTGAATCCCAAAGAAGAGATGAGCTTATTGATTATGTTAGGGAAAGATATGGTAAGGATAAAGTTGCTCAAATAATAACATTCGGAACAATGTCGGCAAGGGCTGTTATAAGAGATGTAGGAAGAGTTCTTGAAGTTCCATTAATTGAAGTGGATAAACTTGCAAAAATGGTACCCGAAAGAAGTGCGGATGGGAATAAGATAACCCTTACTATAGCTTTAAAAGAATCTCCGGAATTAAGAGAAGAGGTAAAAAAGAACAATAATTACAGAAAAATCTTTGAAATGGCTTTAAAGTTAGAAGGCCTTTCAAGAAATACCTCAACCCATGCAGCAGGGGTTGTTATCGGAAGAGAGCCCCTTACCGAGTATCTTCCATTATACAAAGGTAAAAAAGATGAAATTACCACCCAATTTTCAATGGAAGATGTGGAAACTTTGGGTCTTTTAAAGATGGACTTACTTGCATTGAGAAATCTCAGTATTATTACTGATACGATAGAATTAGTAAAGACGCACAAGGGAGAAGATATAGATCTTGAAAACATATCATTGAACATAGATAAAGTTTTCGAACTTTTTCAGAAAGGGGAAACAGATGGTGTATTTCAATTTGAAAGCAGAGGGATGAAAGATCTTTTAAAAAGAGCAAAGCCCTCTGTATTTGAAGATCTTATTGCTTTGAATGCTCTTTACAGACCGGGACCTTTGAATTCAGGAATGACAGAGGAATTTATCCAGAGAAAATTTGACAGCTCTAAGATAAAATATGACCATCCTGCACTTGAAGAAATTTTAAAGGATACTTATGGAGTTATTGTATATCAAGAGCAGGTTATGCGAGTAGCAAATGTTTTAGGTGGTTTTTCAATGGCTCAAGCTGATAAACTCAGAAAAGCAATGGGGAAGAAAAAGGAAAAACTCATGGCTGAAATGAGGGTGAAATTTTTAGAGGGGGCTGAAAAAAATGGTGTTAATAAAAAGGTAGCTGAGAATATTTTTGATAAAATGGCTGAATTTGCTAAGTATGGATTTAATAAATCTCACGCAACAGCTTATGCTTATCTTGCATATCAAACAGCTTACTTAAAAACAGAATACCCTGTTTACTATGTTGCAGCTCTTCTTAAAAATGAGGCTGATAAAGGCTCTGCAGGACAGGATAATATTGTCAAATACATAAATATGGCAAAGAGAATAGGTATTAAGGTTTTACCCCCTGATATAAATGAAAGTGGTGTGAGCTTTACTGTTGTTGATGATTCCACGATAAGATTTGGACTTTCAGCAATAAAAAATGTCGGAGAAAAAGCTGTTGAATCAATAATTCAAACAAGAAAGGAGATGGGACACTTTAGAAATATCTCAGAGCTTCTCTTTGAAGTTGACTCAAAAGCAATTAATAAAAGAATACTTGAAGCCTTAACAAAGGCAGGTGCCCTTGATTCTCTGATAAACTCAAGAAAAGATTTTTTTGAGAAAATAGATGATACATTAAAGATAGTTTCAAAATACAAAATCACAAGAGGTCCTACACTATTTAAACCCGAATACCCTGAGATAAAAATTCCCCCGTCAGGCTCTGATTGGAAAGAGATGCAAAAATTAAAATTTGAAAAAGAAGTTTTAGGTTTTTTTATCTCTAAATCACCACTCCTGAAGTATGAGGATAAGCTACATTTAATTACGAGCACAACAATTAATGATATTCAGGAAGAAGAGAATGGAGTAAAAGATATTGTTATGTTGGCAGGTGTTATAGTAGGAAAAACAATAAAAAAGAAAAAAGATAGAAAAACTTATATTCTTACAATTGAGGACTTAACAGGAAGAATAGAAGTAAGAGCATATGAGGATAAACTTAAGGGGAATTTTTCTTTAATAGAGGATACATCAATAGTATGGATAAAGGGAAGAATTTCAGAATTTAACACAAGAAAAAATATAAATCTTGAAGAAATCACATCAATAGATGATGCCTTGAATAAAAACATAAAAGAAATTAATATAAAGCTTGATTATGGTGAACTTGATATGATAAAAGAAAATCTGTTTAGACTACTTGATAATAACAGAGGAAATACATTAGTGAACTTTCTCATTAACATAAATTCCAAGATACTTAAAATAAGATCTTACGAAATCCCGGGGATTAATCCTTCAAAAGAAACAATAAAAAGCATCTCATCACTTTTGGGAGATAATAATATAGAAATCATATATTAAAGAGAGGTAAAAAGTGAAAAAAAATACCATTATCACTTTTTTAGTTGTTCTTCTTTTAGCTTCATTTTCCTTTTCAAAAGTTAAGAAATTTTCATTTGCTGTAACAGCTGACATGAGAAAATACTCCGGTCCCGGGAAGTATGATACTAAAGAATACTTCAGAGGAGTGATTGAGGCTGTAAAAAAGGTATCAAAGCCAGTATTCATGGTAAGCCCGGGTGATATTGACCCTCCTCAAAATGTTTATTACACAATCTCAAAATATCTTGGGAAAGACTTTATCTGGTTTCCTGTTGTTGGAAATCATGAAGCTGAAACAAAAGAAGATATGAAATGGATATTTTCTTATAAAATTGATAAAAATGGAGATGTTCCGCCCAATATCATAAACTGGGGACCTGAACCATGTAAGCAAACAACATATTCATTTGATTATGAAAACTCTCACTTTATTGTTCTAAATGAATACTGTGAAGGCTATAAAGGGTGGCCATTTGAGAAAAGCTCGGGCGGAAACATAAGTAAGGTTTTATACAAATGGCTTGTAAATGATATAAATTCAACAAAAAAGGAACACATATTTGTTTTCGGGCATTCTCCGGCTTATCCTATGCCCGACTATGATACTGTAAGGATAAGACATGTTAATAGTAGTCTTAATTATCATAGAAAAAACAGAGATAAATTCTGGAAACTTTTAAAAGAGAAAAAAGTTGTTGCCTACTTTTGCGGGCACACTCATAATTACAGCACAATAAATATAAGCGGAGTATGGCAAATTGATGCTGGGCACGCAAGGGGAATAGGAGATATGGGCTCTCCGAGTACTTTTATCATAGTTAATGTCAAAGGGAAATACATTTACTCAAGGGTTTACAGGCTTGATAAAGATTTAAAATACAAAGTTAAATATGTGTATAGATTAAGATAAATCTTTTTTCTTAAAAAGCTTTATTTATTTACCGTATTTATACCTATCTTCAATAATGTCCTGAACCTGCCACTCCTTAATCCATTCTTCGACTGAAAATATCTTGTAATTTCCGTCAGCTGTTGAAGAGATTACTCTCTTTAACCCCGCATTTATTATCATCTTTTTGCAAATAAAACATGGAAAAGCATTTATTATCTTACCAGAATCCCTTAACTCGCCGTAAATATACATATCTCCGCCGAGAACACTCACCCCTGCTCTTGCTGCATTTATTATCGCATTTTGCTCTGCGTGAACTGAACGACATAGCTCGTATTGAGTACCGGAAGGAATTCCGAGTTTTTTCCTTAAACAGAAGCCCCAATCAAGAGAACTTTTTGTTCCTCTCGGTGCACCTACATAACCGGTTGCCACAATTTGATCTTCTCTAACAATTATAGCTCCGATTAAAACTTTCAAGCATGTTGAACGTGTTGAAACCTCTTTTGCAATATTTAAATAATACCTGTCTTTTGATGGTCTTTCTATCATTTTTCCCTTACCTTTCTTATTACATCCAATAATTGATTGTGAATTATTCCATTTGAAGCAAGGCACTCTTTTTTAAAAGGATTAAATGATTTTCCTGAAAAATCCGTTACTTTACCTCCTGCTTCTTCCACAAACAGAGCAGCTGCCGCGGTATCCCAGGGATAAAGTTTAAGTTCCCAGAATCCATCGTATCTACCTGCCGCAACATAAGCAAGGTCAAGAGCTGCAGAACCACATCTTCTGACTGCCTGCGCCTTATATATAAAGGAATTAAAATAATTAACATTATTTTCTTGAGATTTCCTGAGATCATATGGGAAACCCGTCGCAAGAAGTGATTTGTTAATATCTATCTCTTTCGAAACCTTCATTCTTTTATCATTAAGGTAAGCTCCCTCCCCTCTAATAGCCCATATCATTTCATCAAGCATAGGATTATAAACAACTCCCACCTTTGTTTCATCATTTTCAACAAACGCAATGCTAACACAAAAATAAGGAAGACCATGGGCATAGTTTGTCGTACCATCAAGGGGGTCAACTATCCACAAAAGTCCCTTATTTTTTTCAATATTTAACTCCTCTTCCCCTAAAATTGAATGTTCTGGAAAAGCATTGGATATGATATTATAAACAATCTGTTGACTTTTCCTATCCCTTTCAGTAATAAGATTTATTTCTCCTTTAAATTCGACCTTTGGCTTTACTTCAAAATTCTCTTTCAAATAATTTCCAGCCTGAAAAGCGGACTCCTTAGCCACTCTAAGAATTTTTTTATAATCCAAGCTCATCCGATACTCCCTGCATTGATTTTAAACATATTTCTATGAACTCATCAAGCTCAAGACCAAGCTTTTCACATTGTTTTATTTGCTCCCTGTTTGCACCTGCTGCAAACCTTTTCTCTTTAAATCTCTTTTTAACAAATCTTAAATCAACTTCTTTCAATTTTTTAGAAGGATGCATTAAAGTTGCCGCAACAATTAAACCTGTAAGAGGATCAGCTGAATAAAGAGCCCAATCAATTTTTTCGGAAGGTTCATAGCCCGGATGTCCCGGATGCCTTCTTATTGCATTTAAAATCTCTTCATCGTCAATGCCTTCCCCTTTTAATATTTCAGCACCTTTAAGTCCATGTTCATCAAAATTATCCTTCACCATTTCATAATCAATATCATGCAAAAGCCCTGCAATTTTCCACTTTTTTTCATCCTCTCCGAATCTTTTTGCAAGGCCCTCCATACAAGCACCAACTGCTATACAATGTTTAATAAGGTTCTTGTTTTTCATATACTTTTTCAAAAGGTTAAGTGCTTCCTCGTAATTCATCATTTTAGACCTCCAAAAGTCCTATAAAATAACATCTCTTTTTACTTTTGTAAAGATTTCAATATTGAGTTTTAAAAAGTTAAAAGATATCTATAGACAATTCAATTTTTACTCTTTTTAAAATAAACTTCAACCTCTTTTCAGCCTCGGGAATTTTTGATTTGAAAAATTCATTTTTTCTTCCCAAATTACCGAAAGCCCCTAAATTCTGTAGCCCTCTCATTAATGCTGCTGTCCAAAAAACTTCTTTATCATAATTTTTAAAAGTTTCCAAGCTAAAAAAATAGTTTTTCAAATATTCAATTATTTTTTCATCAAAGGGAATATAAGAGTCAAAAATTAAAGATGCAAGATCATAAACAGAAAATCCTATCCTCATAGTTTGATAATCTATTATTCTAATTTCTCTATTATTGTTAATTAAAATATTAGTGGATTGATAATCCCTATGCATTATTGAAAGAGGATGCTCTTTAAGATGGGAATAAATATCCTTTGCTATTTTTTCAATTTCAGAATCATTTAATCTGTTTTTATAATAATACCTGTTAAAATATTTTAGATCAAATATTATGTTCCCAAGATCAAAATAAGCTCT
>Ga0190334_1001344_pt1 | contig 10762 bp, 11 predicted proteins | sample 48720478_MG_FD_161270 | JGI IMG/M metagenome (GOLD analysis project Ga0190334, IMG submission 161270) | Hydrothermal vent sediment bacterial communities from Southern Trench, Guaymas Basin, Mexico - 4872-04-7-8_MG | ecosystem: Environmental > Aquatic > Marine > Hydrothermal vents > Sediment ...
AGGCTTTTCCACCTTTTAAAAGCAGTGGGTTTTGAACATAACAGATTAGAGCTTAATATTAAAGAACTAAATCCTAAAAAAGTAGAAAAAGTGTTTCAGAACAATGATTATTATATTGAATGCTCTTATATGGATCATAGAATGCCCTGCCTTGGATACAGCATAGTGGAGAAAGATAAGAGAAAGATAGATATGGCTAAGGCAAAAAAGCTTGGTCTAAAACAAGGGCCACTAATAGGTAAGCTACAAAAAGGGCAGAGCATAACCTTTAAAGGCAAGAAGATAAAACCAGAAGATGTTTCTTACATACAAAAAGGCAAAAAACTAACAATAATCCTAGACACCCTTCCATGTAGTAATGCTTATGAACTAGCAAAAGACGCAGACCTCCTGATTACAGAAGCAGCTTATACCTCTGACTTAGAAGAAAAAGGCCTTGAATACAAGCACCTAACAACCAAGGATGCCGGGCTAATAGCAACCAAGGCAAATGTTAAGAAACTAATCATAACACACTTCTCACAAAGGTACAAGACCACAAGAGAACTACAAGAGGAAATCAAGACTTTCTTTAAGAACAGCAAAGCAGCGTATGACTTTATGAAGATAAAGCTTTGAATTTTAACCCTCCTCTGGAGGAACCTTTTCTCCATTCCAGCAGTACAAGCATAATTTTTCTCTTGGCAGACCAATAGCTTTAACCATGTCATCAAGTCTTTGATATCTTAAGGAAGTAACATCAAGCTTTTTCCTAATAATTTCTACCATTTTGGCGTATTTCTTTGAATCAGGATTAGTGTACTCTCCAATTTCATTGTCTTCAAGCATTCTGCCTTCTATCTCTTCTATTGCTTGACGAGCAGCGAGCTCTTCCCTGGTTCTTGTAGAACAATTGTATTTACATGGATTCATTATAGGAGGGCAAGCTGGTCGCACATGGATATCACCTAACTTTACATCCATCTCTTTAGCTATGGAGTACAGGTTTTCAAGATATCTTTTTAACTGAGTTCCTCTAACAACAGAATCCTCAGTTATAATAAGATTTGGCTTTAATAACTCAAATATTGGGATGAGTTTTAAACTAGCAATCAAATCTCTCGTTTCTTGGTTGGTTGGGGTATAACTTCTGCCATAACCCGGCGTGTATTTTACAAAAGGTCTTGAATATGGCACAACATATTTATTAAAAGCCTTTGTAATATTTCTTTTTAGACCAATAAAACCAATCTCTTTATTTTCATATCTTTTAAGTTCTTCTTTAACTTTCTTTTCACTTATCTTAAATGACTCCATTGCATAGCCAATCCCATACCCTGTACCAGAGTCAGGAATACCTCCAACAAAGTCTGCTGTTATAGGGTCTCTTCTTGCTAAAAAAGCTCCACACCTATATCTAACTGGTTCGACATGAATTCCTTCATAACTAGAAGCAGGGAATCCGGTGTATATCCATAAGAAAGCACATATCTGTTTTATATTACTGGGTTTTGATTTTGGAATATAACCTGACTCAGTAATCTTAATAATTTGTTTTGGTTGCAGGTTATATTTAAGAGCATATTTTAGGTTTGGAAAAGCACAGTTTTCTGAAGCAACAGCCCAAGAATTATATCCTCTCCCAACGAACAAAGGGAATCTGTCTCCCGCAGCATAAATACCTTCCTTATTGAGAAGTACAAGAGAGATAGAACCCTCAATTTTGTTATACATTTTTTTAATTCCATCAACAACATCCCTTCCTTGATTTATTAAATTAGCAATTACCTCAGCAGTGTTGTATCTTCCATTAATTTTTTGTTCTTTAAAGGAAATACCTTTACTTATTAAATCAGAAGAGAGCGTCTCAAGATTATCTACCCATCCATCAACAGCAATGGCGAAATTGCCTACTTTTCCATCAAGAGTAATAGGCTGCTCTTCTTTTGGACTAATAACACCTATTCCATATCTACTATTTATCTTGTCTAAATTTTCAGAGAACTTTCCTTTGAACTGGGTTTCACTAATCTTGTGAATCTCTTTACCAATATTCTCACTGTTATTCTTCAAGAAAGCAATTCCTCCAAACTCAGGGCCTCGATGAGTCTGGTAATCTGTTCCATAAAATAAGTCAGAAATACAATTTCCTTTTGAAGCAACTCCAAATAAACTCATTTAGGCTCACACATTACTGTTTAGCCTCACCTCTGCTTACTAGCCAACTTAATATCACTCGCTTTTACTGTTCTCCTATTAGCATGCCTGCTTAGCTCAATAGCCTCCCTGCTAATCTTATCCCCAATATTCTCGAGAACACTTCTCAAAGCCTCTTTTGACTCCTCACTCACCCTATAAGCACCTGCTGCTTTCATTATTTTCTCCATAGCAGACAAGCTTAAAATCTTCTTACCAGTCATAAAAAAAGCTAATATAAGGTTTTTTATAAATTTATCGTTCAAAATACACAAGAGGTTTACTAGTAAGTTATTTAAACAGTAAAAAATAAACTATTCCTATGCCTGTTGGTCACAAAGGAAGAAAGAGTAAGGGTAGCAAGGCAGAACGAGAACTAATTCATCTTCTTTGGTCAAAGGGCTTTGCAGCAATGAGAGCAGCTGGTTCTGGAAGCACACAGCATCCCAGCCCGGATATTATAGCAGGTGATGGCAAGCTTTTCTTTGCTTTTGAAGTTAAATCCTCAAAAGACAGAGTCAAATACCTGACAAAAGATGAGATAACGCAGTTAGACTTATTTGCTAATTCCTTTGGAGCAAGACCCTTTGTAGCAATAAAATTTAATAATGAGAAATGGTATTTTCTAAGACTAACAGACTTAAAGGTTACAAAGAAGAGTTATGTTATAACACTTGAACTTGCAAAGAAGAAGGGGTTGAGGTTTGAAGAGTTGACTGGTAAATATAAACAAAAAAGATTATTTTAGTTTTAGCTGCTTCTCCCTCAAATACTTTCTGTCTGGTTTGAACACAAAACAAGTATTTTCATCAAAATAACCACACATAATCCTATCCAAGGGAAGTCCTGTTCTTCTGCTTAGCATAAGAGAGTAGAAAAAGACTTGTGTAGAAGCATACTTTTCCTTTTCTGCTCTTGGCTTATAATCCCACACCCAGACCATATTATTTTCTAATCTGAGCACATCAATATGGCCTGATAATGGTTCTCTACTAGCAAATAATTCCTCAAACTTCTTACCAAACTCTGTTGCTTTTAACCATACAGGGACTTCCACTCCTATTGTGCTTGTGTCATAATTAAGCATAAATACCTGTACATTACTATGAGCATCACTGTACTTATTCCATGCAAGCCCTTCTCTTGCAAGCATTGTGACCTCATGATTATCCACTCTTCTTGGTTTAATGCCTAGGCTGAACCTAAGCCTGCTTCCTCTTGGTCCTGCTAGGAATGGCTCTTGAGGGCAATTCTCAAAAACCCGGTTCAGGTATCTGTGCAGGCTAGAGAATCCATTATCCCTTAATAAGCCTAGCTTGGCTTTGTGCAGTCTGTAATGGTAAAACCATCCGTGGTTAAGAGAAACGTGTTGTATCATCATGAAAAAAACAGTTCATTAATGAATGAAAAAAGATTTTAAAGAGAAGCCCTACTTTCTCTTCTTTATCAACTTCTCAATTTTCATTTCCTCACTTTCTATTCTTCTCTCTTCACTAGCTATTCTCATAACAATCTTCTCAAGGTTAAAATCAATCTTTGCTATTCTTCTCTCCATTAGCACAAGAATCCTGAGGCTATAAACAATAGCTGCTAGTGTGCCAATAATGATTGCAAGTATAATGGTATCCATTCCCATTTTTATTAACCTCCACCTCTTTTTATTATCCTTTATTACTCTTGAATATCTATTGTCTTATTATTATCTTACAAGCTTTAAATATTTTTTCTTTTTTTGGGTTCTTAACTTAGGAATTCTCCAATATAATCCCCTTTATTTACAATACCAAAATGAACCTTAAATCCAAGAATTCCATTAGTAGGAGCTATTAATTCATATGTTTTTCCAGTTAATAAGTCTTTTACTACTGCATAAGCCTCTCCTTTTCTTATTTCCAGTCCGAGTTCTTTTTTAAAATCAAGAATTCCTGCTCCCGGACTATAGAGTTTTGTTAATTTAGTATATCTTCTTTGTTTCTTTTTTTTGGACTGTCCTTTTAAACTATTAATGCTTTTTAGTATGTTATAAACCGTTGATAATCCAAAGTCAACATGTTCTTTTATAACACATCCACCAAATAATTCCAGGGTTACTGCGGGAATACCGTGTATCATTGCCTGTGTTGATAGCAACCTATTTGGGATTCTTGATATATCAGACGAACTTGTTTCAACAATTATGTCAAGTCCAGAAGAATAGGCAAGTTTTCTAGATGCTTTGATCACTTCATTTTTTATGTCCTTATCAATTTTCACTCTTACTTGTGGATAAATTTCTCCAATAACAGTCCCAGAATGGATATCAATCAAATAATTAACATCTTTAATTAAGTCAAATATCTTCTTAGCTAATTGCTGTGTTAAATCACCTCTTAAATCACCTGGATACTGGGAATTCAGACTCATACTGCTATATACCTCTCCAAGACCAGCAGGCGTATTATTGTTTTTCAGAGCAGTTGCAAAAGGATTAGTAATAGGAATAGCAATTATTGAACCACTTACTTCATTTGGATTCAATTCTTCATATAACTTATCAATAATCTTTGCTCCTATGTATTCTGTGCCATGAGACATACATATAATACCTACTCTCGGACCTTTATTTTTACCTTTAATTTCGTATACAATGATTTCGGCTTTGCCAAAAACCAATTCACCAACACAAATTCTCTCTTTCTTTTTAATAATCATTTTTATAATTGTGTGGAAGAATAATGGGTTAATAAAGTTATTGAATCAAATCAAAACCTTTATATACCTGTGCTTCTTTATCCAGAGCATAAGAGTTAAAGGTGGTGTTGTATGCTTAAGATGAAAAGAATCTCTGAAACATACGAGATGAAAGTCTTTACTGACACAGGTGATTATTTTGGGGATGTAGAAGAGGCTATTCTTACTCAGAACAAGGTTTTTGGCTGGAGAGTAAGAGCCACTAAGAACAGCTTCTTGAACAAGGTGCTTGGGAGTGCTAAGGGAGTTATTGTTCCTCACCAGCTAGTTAAGAGCATTGGAGACATAATGATTATTAACAAGTCTGCTGTGCCTAGCTACGGTCCTGAGGAGGAATAAAAAGATAAAAATATTTTTAATCTATTCGTATACTTCTGTCTCTTCTATAGATACATTTTGTTTTAGTGTGGTCTGTTTTTATCTCAGCCAGTCTTTCTTGTAAGGTTTCTAAGAGAATAAACATCTTATTTTCTCTTATTTTTGGAGCATATCTTGCTAAAACATCATCCGCTAGTCCTTCTCTTAGTCTAATGAGTTCGCCTGTTTTAGAGGTTATTCTCTTTTTATAAGGTTGAATAAGGGTATTAATTATTGGTGCATAACTTATGCTTTCTCTTGGTATTACTTGGACAGGAAACAAGTAACTGCCCACTCTTATAAATTCTTGGACTGTCTTTGATGGTGGGTTAGTATCATCATAACCTGTTCTTTCTTCAATCTTTTTTATGAATTTTTTATAGAAGTTCTCATTTATTGCCTCTTGTAGCGTCATTGCTCTTACAAAGTCTGCTGCGTTCTCTTCTGTTCCTGCAGAATAATCTTTTCCTAATTTGTAGATTACTTTTTCTAAGCCTTCTCGAATGATGTTGGGTGGAGCTCTTACACTAACTTTTTGTCTTATTCCTTCTTTTCCTTCAAGAGCAGTTTCTCTTAGTTCTTTTATTTTTTTAATAACATCGTCAAGTCCAATATAGGGTTGCTTATTTATTGTTAAGATTCCTTTTCTGATTCTTCCTTCATTATAGTCTTTTTTTATAAAATTCAGAAAATTCTCTGTTTCCTCAACCACGGTCTTATAATTTGTTTTTAGGGTTGTGGGGGTTGTTTTTACAGAAACAGTAATATTCCCGTATGCGTACTCATCAATCACTTCTCTTTTAGGTCTATTGGTATTTGTATACCCTGTCTTTTCTTTATTCATATTTGCAAAGGGCTGTATTATTTTTTCTAGGAGAGGAAGAATTTTTCTTTCAACCTCTTCGAACTTATCTCCTGTTATTGAATCAAGACTTTTAAATTCTCCTGGGTTTTCTAAAATCAAAAATTGTGGGGCTTGCATTTTTAACACCTCTTATTTTGTTATGTTAAGCTTTTTAATATATCCTCCTAATTATTTTTCGGAAATCTTCTGGTATTATTAAGAATATAAAATATAACATAATATATAAATTTTTGAGGTGATAATTCTCACCACACAATTAAAAAGCTTTATAAAGCAGACCTGCTTCTCATATTCCATGAACCAGAGCTTACTAGAGCAAGCAGGCATAACTGCTTTAGAAGCAAAAATATACCTATGCCTGCTTGAAAAAGGTTCAATTAGAGCAGGAGAGATATCCAGGCATGCAGGCATTCACAGGAGAAGCGTGTATGATGCTATTGAGCGCCTAATACAAAAAGGCCTGGTATCATATATTAAAATCAATAACAGAAGATATTATGAAGCAGCTGATCCTCAGAGACTAATAGAATTACTCAGACAAAAAGAAGATAATATAAAACAAATAATGCCAGAACTACAGCTCCTAAGAAAATTCTCAGAGGATAAGAAAGAAGTCTTGTTCTTTAGAGGAAAACAAGCCATAAAAACAGTTTTTGATGACCAGATAAAAACAGGAAAAGAAATCCTTATATTCGGAGATGCTGTTAATGTTAATGAGATTGTTAAATACTATTTTCCTAGGTTTGATAAGCAACGAGTTGAGAAGAATATAAAGGTAAGGATGCTTTTTGACCAGACTGCTAGGAAACAAAAATATTTGAAAAAAATCCCTTTAGCAGAGGTGAGGTTTGTTAAGAAAGGGAACAAGGCTCCGGTATCAACAAATATATATGCAGATAAAGTATCCGTTATTATATGGGAGCAGAATCCTAAAGCTATTTTAATAAAAGAGGCTTCCCTAGCTAAGAGCTTTAAAAGTTATTTTGAATTCATATGGGGCTTTGCAGAGGGACTGAAAAGAAAAGATAAGAATGAAAAGAACAAACAAGGATAAAATACTAAATAGAAGAATAAATAAAAGGCTAAATAAAGAACACATAATATTATTCCTGCTTTTCTGCTTAGTCCTAGGTGCAAGACTCTTTTTTGTGCTTCAAGAACAAGGATTTGATTATGATGCTTATAATACTCTTAGACAAGCAGAGCATATAAAGGAAACAGGCCTTCCATTATTCAAAGACCCTCTTAGTTATTCTGGCAGAACCATAATATTCCCTCCTTTCTTTTACTACTTAATAGCTGTCTTTAGTTTTATCCTACCCTTAACTCTTACTGCTAAACTAATCCCAAGCCTTGCTTTCTCAGCCTTAGTATTAATAATCTATATTATAACAAAGTATATCACTAAGAATAGAACAGCTGCTTTTATTGCAGCCTTATTCTCTGGCTTTGTGCCTATAATTTACACTAGTCTTAGCCAGGTCTCTGTTTACTCACTAAGTCTTCTGCTTATCTTTCTTCTTAGTTATACCCTCCTACGCATAGAAGAGAAAGGCTTTGCTACTCTTAGCATAGTACTAGCAGTGATACTATTATTAACACACACATCAATTTTTATCCTGCTCATAAGCTTCTTGGTTTACTTTCTTATACTAAGACTTGAAAACCAGAGACTTAACCAGAGAGAAGTTGAAATAACCATGTTCCTCTTATTCCTAGCATTATGGTTTAACCTCTTATTATATAAGAAAGCCTTTTTTCTTCATGGCATAAGCTTCATCTGGCAGAACATTCCAACCCTATTATTATCCTCTTACTTTAAGGATATAAGCTTCCTAGGAGTAATATATGCTGTGGGCATAGTCCCCTTGTTACTAGGGGTTTATGCTGTTTATCATATCTTCTTCAAAACCAGGAACCGTGCTCTAACCTTATATATTTCTTTTGGGATTATATCATTCATAATGCTCTGGCTTAAACTAATCCCTTTCAGAGCAGGACTCTTATTCTTAAGCATGAATATTATCATACTCTCAGCTTATTCAATGAAAATAATCCTTGTGAGCCTAGGCAAGACAAAAATACGTGGCTTACCAAATATACTATCAGGACTGATTATCATCCTCTTTGTACTAACAACCCTCACTCCTTTTACTACTACCATAAATATTCATAAGCCTCCTATACAAGATATCAAGGCATTGGAATGGATTAAAAATAATACACAAGAAGACGCTGTTATCCTTGGCAGAGTTGAAGAAGGGTTCTTAATAAATTACATAGCACAGAGGAAGAATGTAGCTGACTCCAACTTCCTCCTTATAAAGAACATCAACCAGATATATAATGATATTAATTATTTATTCACACTAAGACTAGAATCAGAGGCTATCAGACTAATTAACAAATACAATATTGATTATATCTTCTTATCAACAAAGAGCATGGAAGAATACAATATTAGTAAGCTCTTTTATGCTGATAAGGATTGCTTTGAATTGGTTTATGATAAGGATGCTCATATTTACAAGTTCCTCGGGTGTAAGATAGAATGAGCCGGTTTAGAAAGAAGACTAATAAGATTAAGATGGCTAACAGGGCTAATAAGATTAAGAAGGCTGAGAGACTTGAAAAGGCTAAGCAAAAGCAGAAGAACAGGATTGAACTATTAATATTTCCACTCTTACTAATACTCATCATCTTATCCTCAATAATGATTATAAGGATTATGCATAATAAGCCTGTCTTCCAAATAGGAGAGTCTTATTATAACATACGAATCGCCCAAGCCATAAAACAAAACCTCTTCATTAGCAAAGACCCTGTTCAAGGAACATTTTATGAGCCAAACCCTTATCATTACTTACTAGCTCTCCTATTCATTATATTCCCTATTGAATTAGTTTCTTTGTTCACCCCCTTACTCTTAGGAGTAGTATCTGCTCTTCTTTTTTTCCAATTATTAGTATTAATAAGAGTTAGGCCTGAACAAGCAGCACTCTCTCTTATAATCTTATCTGTTACTCCTGCTTTTATCATACTCTTCACAGGACTATACCTGTCTAGCTTTGTCATATTCTTAAGCCTATTAGTATTATTACTTAGTCTTCATAACAAGCTTCATAACAAGCCAGTCCACCAGCTTCTCAGCATCTTATTACTCATAATCCTTGCTTTAACAAGCTTAACAGGTTTTCTAATAACCCTTATCATCATGTTCTTCCTCTTCCTGATTCTTAAAAGAAATCTTAAAGCCCTACCCCTATTCCTTATCATCCCAACCTTATTAATCCTTTTTTTAAGCCTTCTCTCTGATTTTACTCCCAGACTGCTTGGTTTTCAAAGCTTTGCTTTTAAGAACATCTTATCCTTATTAAGAGCAGACCTTGGCTTTGACCTCTTCCTTGTGGTCTTATTCTTAACCGGGTTTATCATTGTATGGGCTAATGAAAAAGAAAAAAAGCTCTTTAACCTCTTAGTCCTGGCTTCTTTTATACTATCATTCTTTAATATTATTGCAAGAGCATTTGCTAGTTTTATAATAACAGTTTATTGTGTGGTTGCAATAATCCATTTTTATAAGAGGAAATGGGTCTTAAAAATTATTAAAACAGGAACCCTGCTGCTCGTGCTCTGCAGCCTGCTATTCTCAGTTATGAACCAGGCAAACCTGATTGTGAATGCCCAGCCAGACCAGAACATGCTAATTACTCTTATATTCCTTAAAGACCTGGGAGACGGCAGGGTTTTAACAACTGAGAAGAACGGCTTCTTAGTAGATTTTTACTCTGAGAAAAAGGTTTTGCTTGACTCCAACTCCTTTCTACTCCGAGATTACTCAGAATTAAAGAATGCTTCTAATACCTTGTTCAGAAGTGCAAGGCTTAAGCAAGCAGAGACTATTCTTAGAGAACATAACATACGATATATCTTGATAACCCCTGAGATGAAGGAAGAATTATGGGGGAATAAGGAGCAAGGACTATGGTTCCTTGTGAGGCACAGTGAGAGTTTTGTTAAGAGATACGAGCAAGAAGGAATAGAGTTATGGGAGTACAACGGGTTAAACAAATATAATGCTTAAACAATTACACCCATCCCAATCTTTTTATTATCCTCCTCTTCTTATATCTTATTTTCTCTTTTATCATCCTTTTCTATTATTCTCTTTTTTTCTGTATCCCCCTCTTCTTCAAGCTTTTATTCTTCTTAATGAGTTGTTCACTTGCTTCAAGATGGCTTTGCTTTATCCCAATTATTAATAGGAATAAAGACCAGATACTAAGAGGTAAAACAATCTTACTGGAAATCCAACCAAACAATAATACAGGACTAATAGAGTAGCACATAATTGCAATAAGTTTGGTATACTTAACTCTACGGACAAATAATCGGATAATAAGACTTATTAGAAAGAAAAGGAAAGTGCCTGCGAACAAGTAGAAGAAGAATATGCTTCCTGAGATTCCTGCTGAATAGTTGATTAGTCGCCAGTAGTTAACACTAACTCCTCTGAATAGTTTTAGGAAGCTTGCACTACCCACAATATAAATAAAAGATGCAATGCCTGCGAGTAATCCTGAAGCTAACAAAATAAGAATATAATCCTCCAAAACCTTTTCTAGAGTTCTTTTA
>Ga0190334_1001347_pt1 | contig 10731 bp, 14 predicted proteins | sample 48720478_MG_FD_161270 | JGI IMG/M metagenome (GOLD analysis project Ga0190334, IMG submission 161270) | Hydrothermal vent sediment bacterial communities from Southern Trench, Guaymas Basin, Mexico - 4872-04-7-8_MG | ecosystem: Environmental > Aquatic > Marine > Hydrothermal vents > Sediment ...
TTAGGCTATTTTACTAAAAATAAAACTATTTGGGTAGCTGATCTCAAAGGAGAGATGTGTGGGTTTCTAGTAGGAACAGAGAAAAGAGGCGGGAGTGTAAAATTAGCACCAGGTATTGTTAAACCTAAATACCAACATAGAGGTATAGGTACTAAACTATGGAAAGAAGTAGAAAAGATATATCATAAAAAAGGTTTAAGGAAAATTTACAGTCATGCACCGCTTTATAGATTTGACCTCCTAAAATGGGTAACAAGTTTGGGTTTGAGATTAGAAGCACACTTAAAAGAGCACTATCGAAAGGGACAAGATGAGTATGTTGCTGGAAAATTTATAAATCCTAGAAAAGAACTTTCTTCAATTAAACCAATTCTTTGGAGCAATCATAAGGTTCAATACAGGATTAGAAATTATGAGGAAGAAGATCAAAAATCATTGGAAATGCTTATTCTTAAAGAGATGCCACGCTTCTATGACGAAATTGATAAAGCATTTGTCAACTCAATAGTTAATGCTGAGAAACGTTTTAAAGAAACATTTAGGAAAAAAGCTAAGAAAATTTTTGTAGTTACAGAGCTAAGCAGAGTAATAGGCTGTTGTGTAACTACACCAAAAAGAGGTGGAGCTGTTAAGTTGACTCCTTTCTTGTTCTATCCAGAAAAAGCTAATTATCAAATGGCCATGGACTTGCTAGAACATGTTGAAGAATTTTTTAAAAAATTAGGTTATAGAAAACTATACGCCCCCATTCCTGTTTATGACATGGAGTCTTGCTATGTGTTTAAAAAACAGGGCTTTGAACTCGAGGGTATCTTGAGAGAACCATATAAACCTGGCGTAGATAATTATTTTTTCGGAAAGATTATTGGAGGATAACATGGGAGAGATAATATTGTTGTCTATCTTTCCAAAATGGGCGGAAGCGATCCTTAATGGTGAGAAAAAATGGGAATATAGAAGAATCCCGCCTAAAAATATAACCAGTGGAAGTAGGGTTATATTGTATGCTACAGGAAATAAACGAAAAATTGTTGGCGAATTTATAGTTGGCGCTGTCTTGCGCGAACCTGTGCTAAGTTTAATAAAGCATACCTTGGCTGAGACTCCTCATACTAAAGAAGAAATAAATTCTTATTTTTTTGGGTTGAATATGGGTTGTGCATTAGAAGTTAAAAAATACAAAAAATACGAGAAGCCCATTTCATTAATAGAGATTAAAAAACATGTACCTTCTTTCAATCCGCCTCAAAACTTTATCTATTTAAGAGAAAACAACCCCAAACATAAAGCTTTACTCAAATTATTGCCTTTATCTAGAAAAAATCAAAAGAACTTATCCTGCTTGGTTTGCCTATATGATTTGAGCAATATAAAAATAGAAACAAATTGATACCTTAGAAAAATGTCTCTTTATAGAAAAAATTAGAAAACTTTACCTTAACAATATCAAGTGAAATCTTTATTCTAGAGAAAAATAAAATTTAAAAACTTAAATACCTTTTACTCTTTCATGAAAAGAAGTTTACCTTTCTATACGGAAACAGGTTATGTTAGAAGCGATATTGCTACATATGTGGCTTTTTCTTTATGGAAGAGAGGAATAGATCCAAATACTCTTCGAGAACAATTTCATTCTCCAGAAGGAATTATTTGGAAAATAGAGCAACAAATATATAAAGACGGTTTAAAAGCGGGTTGGTGGAAGGATTCCAGAGATGGGGAAGAGTTAGCTTTAGGATTTTTTTATGCCACACATTTTTTAGATCTGGAAGATAGAGAATTCATAGAAAGTTCTATCCAAAGCTTATCACAAAATCTTAAGGGTTACTTAGATAGGGTAATTGAAAATTATCTTAATTAAAATTATACTCGTGATTTTTCAACTGCTTTGCAAATTCAAAACTAGACAATTCTATAATTTAAATTCTCTTTTGAATAGGTTCCAAATATTTCTTGTTCTTTGTTCTCAAGTACTTGAAAAAGAAATCCACAACTAACTGGCACTCTCTTTTTATTTTTCTTCTGTGTTTATAGGTTTCTTTACTAAAACTCGGTTTAATTTTATCATTGTATTTTCCAAAAAGAATTTTTATATTTGGTGGCTCTTGAATTTCTTTTCCCTCTTTGTATTTATAAAAGTACACCGAGATTAATATTGGTTTTTCTTTGACAAATGCGATTTCATAATAAGGTTTTCTTGGTTTGTTTGTCCAAACTTCTATATCAAAATCGGAAAATTTCTTTATAGATTTGGTTGCTGTTGAGCCTCTAACCAGTATCAAATATCAAATCAGCAAGCTCCCTTGGTATTAAAACTGTTCTATTCAAAAATCCAATCCGATTAAGAGAAGAATTGTTAAAATTAGGTATTTATGACTTCTAATTTTAATTATTTTTTAAAATTTTGGCTAAAACTAAAAATTTACTTTATAATTCCTTCCAACTCCGAAACATTTTGGATATCGTAATCTCCTTTTATCTCTCCTTGAGAAACCCAATTGACAGAAATTGTAGTAATTCCTAATTTTTTACAGCTTTCAATATCTTGGTCTCCCTTTCCAATATAATATGCTGGTTTTCCATACTTTTCGATAAATTCTTTAAACAACTCTTCTTTATTAGGTTGTTTTTCCATTGGACTTTTATAAACTATATCAAATAAATCAAAACACCCAATCTTTTGCAAGATAGGCTCGACCGATTCTTCAGGGGCGGAAGTGATCAATGCCAATTTGTATTTATCCTTTAATTTCCTTAAGAATTCTGCAAATTCTTTAACTAAATCATCTTCTGTTACTTCCGCAACCGTAAGGATTGTGTACAATTCTCGTGCAAATTTGGTTCTTGTTTTTTCATCCACTTTACCTAAAAACCTTTCCATAACCTCATGCACCTTTTCAAAATAATTTTCAAGACCAGCATAATCATTAATCGACTCGTCGTTTAACAGAATGGACATTACATAAAACCATCTTTTGTGGGCTTCTTCAAATGGCCTTGACTTAAGTAAGGCACCATCAAAATCCACCGCTATTATTGGTTTTTCCATGTTTTTATTATATCAAGAGCATGATTTTTAAACTTTACGGAAATCGGGAATTTGAGGAAAAATTTTAAAAATCCTAAGAGGAATTTAACAACATCATGACAGATAAAATCGTAGTTGTGGACTTTTCAGGAACTTTAATTAAGCCATTTGTAGCGGAGCAAGCAAATTTGAAGAGGTTCGAAATTCTTGGCATTCCTAAGCCGTCTGAAGAGGAACATAAACGATTGCACGCAACAAAAGGACATTATGATATAATAAAAGAATATATTTCCAAAAAACTCGGAATTTCTGATGATATGAAAATAAGTTTTGTGCAGAACTATAACGGCGAAATCGAACTTTCTGGGAAAGATGTTAAAACAATGATCATGACAGATTTGTTTAGAATAAGTATGTATCTTGTTGCTGCGGAGCATGGCCAAAATATCTATGCGAATGGAATTTTAGATGCGTTGAAAGTTATTAAAAGTAGGGGCTATAGATTAGCAATCGTTTCAGGAATAAGAAAAGATATAATTACTGGAATGTTTGCTATTACAAAATGCCCTGTTGAATTTGATTACATTTATGGACAAGATCCTGTTTTAAGCAAGAACTACGAGGAGCAATTGAAACTTTTAACAGAAAAAGGAACAATAGCTTATATAATCGGAGACAAAATAGACGATTTAAAACCTGCTAAAGAATTAAATGCAAAATCAATCTTTGTTAGATGGGGCCATTCAACTGGTGTAGAAGAGGAATTTGCAGATTATTCTATATCAGAAGCCAAAGAGTTGGAAGATATTATCAAGTAGCTTTAAACCAAAATAAAAAATTTTCCAATGCAAGAAAAACAATTTGATATCAAGAAACTTGAGAAAATTCCTAAGGAGAAATGTTTTATTTGTAAAACATGAAATCCACAACGATGATATAATTTTTGAAAATGATAAATTTATCGCTTTTCTAGATTTATATCCTCCAACAAAGGGCTATACAATTCTTGCTCCCAAAAAGCATATAGGGGACATTACAGAATTATCAGAACAAGAATATATGGAGTTTCAAAAAATTTTATTTCGAATCTCACAAGCGATCAAAAAAGCATTCAATCCAAAAAGGATTTGTTTGCTGAATTCTGGTGGCTTATTAAGTCATTGGCATTTTCATATCATTCCTATGTACAAAGAGGTATACAACAATTTTATTGACGTGATTCTTAAAAAGTCTATTTTGGAATTGTCTAAAGAAAAAAATTGCTTCTGAAATTAAAAAATAAGATAGTTAAATTATGATTTCAAAAAAGCTAAATTAGTTAACAACGATTTTGTGAAATTCGATTTATTAAAGGTGTACCTTTCGTATTTTGTTGGGATATAAAGTCTGCAACCATGTAGGTTAGCAAGGGTCTCCAAAATTACATAAAATTTATATAATTTTAAAATTTTATAAATCCAATGAATGTTACAAACTTCCTCGCTGCAGAATTCAAAACAGGTGTTCCTTTGGGGATTTTAATGATTATATTATGTATTTTAGGGGTCATATTTCTAAACGCCTTAATCGCTCTTATTTTATTCGTGCTAAGTGTAATAAAACATAAAATCTCTTTAGGCGACTCGTTTAAATTTGCTTGGGGGGAATTTAAAAAATGGTATCGTTCTTTTTACAAATATTATCTTGTAGTATTACTCCTTTTAATTTTTCAGGTAATTTTTGTGGTTTATGGAAAGAAATTAGCTTTAAATGTAAATTTATTTTGGAGAACGTTGATTATCTTATCACCCTCAATTTTAATGGGGATATATTACCTCATACTAAACCTTTCTTTAGCAAAATCTTATTATAAAGTTTTGCAAGAAGGTAGCGAATTTAAATTCACTTGGATAAGTGCAGCACAGTTTGGTAGAATCCTTGTATTAACACTCGTGTTTTGGATTTTTCTTATTTTTGGGTTGATATTCCTCGGTATACCTAGTTTGTTACTTTCCTATCTCCTCCCGCTTATCAAATACCCGATTATTGTTAAAGATATGAAATTGGGAGAATGCATAAAGGATATCTTCTACCTCTTTAAAGAAAACTTTTGGGATATTATTCTTTTTGTGAGTATTTCGAATTTTATTCTTACTGTATTTCAAATTCAAATACAACTCTCTTTAATTGGCTCGCTAATAGAGAAGATTTTTCTTTTAATGGTAGTCAACCCATTTGTTACCATGTTTCTTACAGTTTTCTATTTTAAAATAAGTGGCGAGTCTTCTCCTAAAACAGAAACTAAAGTGGAAAAGTAGATGGATTATTATTAACGAAAAATATTTATATTTGGTGTTCTTTTCAATTCTATGAATGATACTCCGCTTGGTGTGAAGATCATTTCTATACTTTATTATCTTAATGGTAGCGTTTCTATAATTTTTGGATTTTTATTTTTAGTGGCAGCTAAATTTTTGACAAAAGGTGCTCTTGCTTTAATAGTGTTTGGAATAGGCGCTATAGTGGGTGTTATATTAATAATAGTTGGAATTTTTTCAATCTTCTTGGGAAGATGCCTATGGGTTGGTAAATCTTGGGCTAGAATTATAGTAATTATATTTTCTGGCTTGGGAGTACTTGGTTCTTTAGGACCATTATTGGTTGGAGGTTTTTTCATGCTGGTACCGTTAGCGATGCATGGTGCGATACTTGGGTATCTTCTTGCTAGTAAAGAAGCAAAAGAGTACTTTCAAAAAAGTTGAAATTTTTAAATTTATTTTTAAAAACTGATAAGTTTAAATAGTTTTGTGAATTACAAGTCTTATGAAAGAGCTTATGGAAAAGTTAATCAAACTTCCATCTAAAGAAGAGGGCAAAAGCGTATTAATAATTAAAGAAACGCATATGTTCTTTAGATATGCACAGCCTGCGGATAAATATACAAACGAATACGAAAATGAGCCAGACCATTTTGACTTGAGAAAAATAGAAAATGAAATTACAAAATTTCTTGAGGACAAAGGCAAGTTTATCATGGAAGCAAAAAGGCCTTTACCATTCATAGAAGAAGGATTTGTTACAGCCCCCATAAATTGGAAATGTTATGCTCTTGAGTATTCTGAAGACAAAAGCCCTTACCTAGTATTTCAAGGAACAAGACCTTCTGGAGGTTTTTGTAACCCGGGTCTGTTATACAGCCTAGTGGTTGTTGGTTACAAAGAAAATAAGGATAAGGTTGATGGGTTGTTAGACTACTTTAAGTCGGTGATTCGATGGATATGTGGGGGATTTGAAAGGTGGCCTGATGTAAAAACCAAGCTTGTAAGTACAAATCAGATACAAAACATAGAAGATATTTTGACACTTCCATCTTTTTCTGAAGCTTAGATATTCTTTAATTCATAAAGAATCTATCATTCTCTCAACATTTTTGTACCATTCATATGTTATTTTCTTCATCGTTTCTTTTATGGCTTCTTTATTTTTTGCCTGATAAAAATAAACATAGCCACCTGCAGATATATTTTTTTGCTGCCTAATAACAAGATCTTTTTTGAATAAACTTTTCAAGGCCTTTTGGACACTTGTTCTTTCTAATTTTAAAGCATCCGCAATTTCTATAACTTTTAGAAGCTTATTGTGTTTTAACAAGTACATCAAAACATTGTATTCTGTTTTGTTTAAATTTAAAGAACATCTTATTAGTTCTTCTTGCGTAATTTTTTTGCATGAAAATGTTACCATTTTTAGTCAAGGTACCTTATTTTTATCTTTGTTACTTCTTTAAATTCATTGGGATTTTTGTTATAAATCAATGCAAGATGATAAGCCAGTGATTTGGCATCTTTAACATTAGGGTAGCTATCCATAAAATCCTCTTCATTTAAAGAATTAATATTTACAACTTTTAGCTCTTCTATTACCGCTTTTCTAACTAAATTGCTAAATACTGGCTCAATGTTCCTATCATCATCGCCAGGCTTCTCAAGAACCCTAACTCTTATTTCCTCGCCTTTAATAAAGCACTTTTTCTTATTACTATCGCATATCCTATTTTCCGGCCTAAAAAATACCTTTAGTTTTCCTTTTTTGATTAAGCTTTCATAAGCCTTTCTTTCCCAGATTTCATTTCTTGGGAATTCCATCTTATTTTTTAATAACTTGGTAGAATGTCTCTTTTATAAATTCCTCTTCCAATTTACCAAATACAGGGTTATGCTTTTCAAGATTTTTAAAAACACATATTGCTTGATTAAGGAACATATTTTCTCCGCCTATAATATTTCTTATCCCAGCATTTTTTGCAATCTCCAAAGTTTTCGAAAGTTTAGATTTAGACAAAGCTATATCGTAAACAATAACGTCTGGGTTTATTTCTGCAAGTTTTTTTGCTACTTCAAGACTTTTCTTATTATTTTCTTCCACATTAGTAACAGGAGCAAAAGCTGCATAATCTTCTAAGTCGCCTGCGCCTTTCTTTGTTGTATTAATCACAACATCCATCTTTCCATATTCAGAAGCATTCTCTAAAAATTTTTCAGCAAATTCAGATTCACTAACTGGCATAATAATTTCTTTTTCTCTATTTACTTCTTCCGCAAGTTTAACAGCTTTTTCCAATGTTCTGTTAACAAGATATATCTTACTTGGATTTTTTCTTGCGATCTCTTTAACCAAACTCTTTCCCACACCACCAGCACCGAAGATAATATAAGTTTTATTCTCAAAACCAGGATTGTTTATTTCTTTAAGCTTTTTTTCTAATGGCAAAAGAAACCCTTCTATATCTGTATTATAGCCTATTAATTTTCCAGTGTTTTTGTCCTTGATAATGCTGTTAATCGAATCCGCATCTTCTGGGTGAATTTCGTCAAGATACCTAAATTGTTCTTTCCATCCAGAACCAAATCCACCACCAAGATATTTGGGATCTTGTTTCAAGCCATCAACAACAATTTTTGCATCTTCAGGATTTCCAACAAAATAAATTGTTCTAACATTGATGTTCAATTTTTCTGCTATAGAATTAAACAGTAGTGGACTTAATGCGGCGTAGTCTTCTTTTGTTAGAAAAACAAAATAACCTTCAAGTGCATCCAGTTTTGACAAATCTAAATAACCAAGGTCTCTTGGCAAATTATCTTTTTGTCTTTTTTCAAGAATTTCTTTTCTTTTCTGTCTGCCTGCTTCATTAAGTAGATAATCATTTTTCTCCGCTAACCAGCATGGATATAAATACTGGTACTCAATTAATTCCTTCAAATTTTTAGGGATTGGAATTTCGTTTTCCATTTTAGAGGTGTCTATCAAGCCAATTTTTTATAGCTAATTCCGGCATAACACCAATGAACTCGTCAACAACATTACCGTTTTTAAAAAGCTTAATATTAGGAATGCTCATGATTCTATATTTTTGACTGAGATTTCTATTTTCCTCTACGTTTACTTTAGCAAGAATAAATTTTCCACCATAGTCATGAACTATCTTTTCAAGTATGGGAGCAAGCATCTTGCAAGGCATACACCAATCTGCATAAAAGTCTACAAGTACTACAACTTGCTTACTATTTTCAATCACATCTTTTTCAAAATTTTGTTCATTTGTTTCTATAACAATTTCCATTTTTCTATCTCTACTCATCAACTCTTTCATCTTTTCTAACTTTATTCTTTCGATTTCGTTCATGGTAGTGATTATTTTATTCACAACCATTTAAATATATTACGGAGTTGTGTAAAAATATACAAATAAAATTCACATTCAAAAAGTTTATAATTGATTTAGCAGCATAAAACAAAATTATGAAGATTTACATAGCAAGCGCATACGGATTTTCAGAAGCAGGCAGGCATTTTTATTACGACAAATTAATTCCTATGCTCAAAAACCTTGGCTTTGAAGTGCTTGATCCTTGGAATACAGATTTAAAAGATCCAAGCGAAATAGGAAAAAGAAACGAAGGACTAATAAGGCAATGTGATATCTTGCTTGCCTGCATTGATGGTGTTGATATTGACTCTGGTGTTGCTGCTGAAATAGGGTTTGCAAGGGCTTTGGATAAGTATATTCTAGCTTATAGAGGCGATTTTAGAAAAGCTTCTGACAATGATCAAGGGGAAATAAATCTGCAAGTTGAATACTTTATTAAAGAAAAAGGTATCATAGTTTACAATCTCAATAGCTTGGAATACATGCTAAAAGAGATTAAAAAGAGCAGCGACTATGGCAAATTAAATAACTTTAAATCGTTAAGGTGATTCGCTATTAGCATCATTCCTATAGGCATTTTTTCTTTCTTGCTAAATCCAGCATTTAAGCTCAAATGAGGTAAACCAGCAAGATTTGGACCTACTGTTAAGACATCCATCATGTACATTTCTAGAGGAGTTAGTTTTTTAATTTCTGAAAACTTGGGTGCTATTATTGGCATTGTTGGACTTATTAACAAGTCATATTTTTTGAATGCTCTTTTGTATTCTTGAATTATTAAACGCCTGATCTTTGCTGCTTTTAAATAGAAAGCATCTCTATAACCAGCCATCCTTGTAAACGTTCCCAAGATGATTCTTCGCTTTGTTTCTGTGTTGAAATATTTTGTTCTTACTTCTTTAAAATATTCGTTATAGCTCTTATCTAATGGCAAGGCTTCACCATAACGCAATCCGCAGTATTTTGCAAGATTTGTGCTTGCTTCCGCTAATGCAATAATATAATAACATGCCAATCCATATTTTTGAGTTATTGGCAAGGAAATTTCTTCGTAGTTAAGATTACTAAGTTTTGAAAGAACAGCTTCCTTTATTTCTTCGTCAACATTAAAACATTCTTTTATGATAGCCACTTTTTTAACGCTTGTATCATTATTAAGTTCCTTGTTCAAAGAAGTGCTATCCTTAGGATCATGGCCTTTAATAATTTCTAAAACAATTTTTATGTCCTCTAAGCTAGGAGCCATTATGCCTATTTTATCAAGGGAATTTGCATAATCAATAAGTCCATATCTGCTTATTAACCCATAAGTTGGTGTATAACCATAACATCCACAAAAACTTGCAGGACAAGCTATACTTCCTCCAGTAGACTCTGCGATGCTCACATGTGTAAAGTCTTCTTGTGCAAGCTTAACAGTAATTCCTGCACTTCCTCCTGATGAACCACCGCAGCTTCTTTCTTTGTCATGGGGATTTTTTGGAATATTATAAGTGTTAACAGAAAAACTTCCAAAGCCAAATTCGTCTTGAGCTGTTTTTCCAATTATAATTGCACCTTCTTTTAAAAGCCTTTCAACAACAGAAGCGTTAAATACTGGCTTATAGTTTTTAATTATCTTTGCTCCTGCTGAAGATGGCATATCCTTTACGCAAATACAATCTTTAATTGATATAGGCAAACCAAGAATTTTTCCGTTAGTTTTTTCTTTAAGAACAGACTCTGCTTTTAAAGCAATATCTTCTGAAAGAAAATTGAAATAGCTATACTCTTCATTAATTTCTTTAAGCTTTTTTTGAAGATTTTCAACATAGCTTATTAAATCAAGGTTTTTTTCTCTTAAATCATTTACAAATTCTTTAACGCCAAGCAATTTCATTTTTCTATCGCCTTCGGACCTTTGAAATAATAATCATGTGTAACATGTATATCATTTTTTGTAGCTTCATCTTGGCTTAGAGAATCTCCAATGATGTCTTCTCTTAACGCATTCTTAACATCTAAAGGATGGAAA
>Ga0190334_1001348_pt1 | contig 10728 bp, 8 predicted proteins | sample 48720478_MG_FD_161270 | JGI IMG/M metagenome (GOLD analysis project Ga0190334, IMG submission 161270) | Hydrothermal vent sediment bacterial communities from Southern Trench, Guaymas Basin, Mexico - 4872-04-7-8_MG | ecosystem: Environmental > Aquatic > Marine > Hydrothermal vents > Sediment ...
TTCTATATATTTTAATTTAAAACTATAAAAAATTTTAGTTGTGTTTTATTACACACTATTTAATAAAAATTTTCTTAATTTTATAGCGTTAAATCTACAATATATTGAAAGGGTTTAGTTCAGTATGAATTTTTATATAGATTTTTAATATCAAGTGATAATTTGAATAATTATTAAAAAAAAATCTTTTAGAAGATTGGTCTAATTTTAAAAAAATTCATGTTTAAAAGGATAATGTAGCAAGAAATAGAGGATTTTAAGTCAATAAGGAAAAAAATATTTATCATTTTTTAAAAATTTTGTAATTAAATTAAGATATTTCATCAAAACTATTTGATTTGAAAATCCTATTGATAAATAAGTACAATTTTAATCACATTTTAAATCAAATCTAACTTAAGTGAAATAGAGATTATTTCTGACGCCAGTAAAAACATGGAACTGGTGGTTAATATTCTTATTCTATCTAATGATAATAACGAGGTTAATAGTGTGCTTAATTAAAATGCGTATGGGCTATGTATTAATTTTACTAAAAAGTTTATGAGAGTAAATGAAGGAATTATTCATATTTAGTGCGAGTAAAAGCACATTAGCAACTTAAAGATTTCATTATAATATTTTTTAGGCATTTTTATAATCGTTATATGTTTCTAAAGTTCAATCCTTTAGCGAGGAAATTTCATGATGAGTTGCACGTTGAAGTCATGAAATTCGTTCAGAAGGGCTCATGGAGAGGAGTTCCCATGTTTAGATATGGAGATATGTTTCATGTTTGGCTCACAAAGAAGTTTTTTGGCGTTCAATTGACATTGGATGACTTTGTTTGAAAATTTATTAAATGCTTGGAGTGAGATGATTTAAAAGCGAGTAAGGATTATATATTGTTGATAAAAATGGCGAGTACTCGGATCATCAGGTTGCGCAATTCGAGGTTGAGAGCATTAAGGTTGAGCTTGCTCAGATTTTTGCATTACTTGTTATGCGAGAATTTACAAAAGAATACTCCCGACGAAGACGCTCTTGTTAATGAGATAAGGAGAATGATCAGCTTGATGAAGAGGAAGGCGTGGCAGAATGAATATGAGAGTTATGCGGATTACAGGAGAGAATTAGAGGCAAAGCGTTTTCAATTATCCAAGATGGAAGAAAATAGAAATAAATTAATTAGAATCAGAGACTCAACACCTTTAAGATGCAACATTTGCATTAAAAAGTACTTGGATTTATTGTTTTATAATTATGCGGGTAAATGGTATTGCGAATTTTGTTATCATGAAAGGCAAGAACTTATCAAGAAGGATCCTTATTATAGAGGCCCTGGTGAAACATGCCCTGATTTCAAGATTAAGATTGGCGGGAATCTTCATGTTAGGAAGGGCCGAACATCTGGCAAGGTCAGCCCGTGGCGTAAGATTCGGACATCCTTGAGAAGCTTAGTTATTGCGTTATGGATGAAGAATCAAGAGGATATTATCTCGAGGTTCCCCACGCGGTTTAATTTAGATGATCCCAAGATCGTTAGAGATGTAGCTTTAGTTAGCAAGTTTTATGCTGAGATGAGGGCAAATGATGAATTGTTACTCAACTCGAAGATCTTGTGCCGCTGGTGTGGCCGGCATGATATTGACTTATTTTACAATCCAGTTAATAAGGCGTGGTATTGCAAACGTTGTTATCGTGCTAAACGAAAATCTAATCGAGATAAATATCCTATTCTTAATGTTCATTAATCGAATTTGATTTTTTGATGCCTTTTTTTTCAATTAAAAAGTAAAGAATTAATTTTAAGGTTTTATTGAGAATAATCAATTAAAATTAACATTATATAATCGTATTTTATTATTTTATCGTTTAAAATTAAAAGAAATAAAAATTAAAAATGAAATATCTAATACTTAAAAAATTTATCTAAAATAAATAAAAATAAATGAATGAGCTTTTATCAAATCTATAAAAGATAAACTCTTTATACTCTTCAATTTTTTTTCAATTATGGATGAAAAAAATTTGAGTTCTAGTATTATCCGAATTGCTCATGGTGCTGGAGGATTATTACAAAATGAGTTAATAGAATTTATAACTAAGGGCGTCAGCTTGAGAAATGTAAAGAATGGTATTGGATTAGATGAATTAGATGATGGTGCTACAATACCATTAACAAACTCAAATGAAGACTTAGTTATTACTGCAGATGGTCATACAATTCATCCATTATTTTTTCCAGGAGGAGATTTAGGTAAATTAAGTGCTTGCGGAACAATTAATGATTTAATAATGATGGGAGCCCGTCCCATAGCCATAACATCTATAATAATCATTGAAGAAGGTCTTGAATTTGAGATACTTGATAAAATTATCAAATCCTTTAATGCAGTATTAGAACAAGCAAATGTAGCAATTATCGCAGGTGATTCAAAAGTAATGCCAAAAGGTAGTATAAGTGGAATGATAATGGCTACTACGGGCATAGGTATCAAAGATAAGAAAATAAAAATTTTAGATAACAATCTTAAACCAGGTGATAAGATAATTCTTACGGGAAGCATTGGTGATCATGGCATTGCTTTAATATCTAGCAGGGAAGGTATTAGTTTTTCAACCGAATTAAAATCAGATTTGGATATGTTATTAGATATTTATAATGCAATTAAAGAAGAAATGAAATTAAATCAGATACATGCTATGAAAGATCCTACAAGAGGCGGAATATCGGCAGCACTTAATGATTGGGCGGTGAAATCTAATATAGGAATTAATCTAGATGAAGAAAAAATACTCATTAAAAGGGAAGTGAATGCAACTTGCGACATGCTTGGATTAGATCCTTATGCCATTGCTTGTGAAGGTCGCGCGTTGTTAGCTGTTGATCCACGATATTCAGAAGAAATACTTGAAAAATTAAGAAAGACTAAAAATGGTAGCGAAGCCCGGATTATAGGAGAAGTGAGCAAAGAAAATCCAAAAAGAGTTTTATTAAAAACATTAGTGGGAGGGACAAGAATTTTAGACATGCCATTAGGCGAACCAATTCCAAGAATATGTTAATTGACTAAAATTGAAAATAAAAAAAAGGTTCATTATAGATGGAAATTGCTGATTTAAATATATTGAGAAATAAAGATTTTACACGGAAAATCCTCAAAGAAATTCGTGATATTGCCAAAAAATTGGGAAAACAATTGAAATTCATGCATGTATGTGGGACACATGAATATACTATTTCTAAATATGGCTTGAGAACACTACTGCCAAAAAATATTGAAATTATATCTGGTCCAGGATGCCCGGTTTGCATATGTCCAGCAGCAGATATTGATAAAGCAATAAAAATTGGTGAAAGAGAAAATACAATAATTACTACTTTTGGAGACATGTTAAGAGTGCCTGCTTCAAACATATCATTAGCTGAATTAAAAGCTGGAGGTTCTGATGTTAGAGTAGTTTATGGCCCACATCAAGCAGTAGAAATTGCTAAGCAAAATAAAGATAAAGAAGTTGTATTTTTTGCCATAGGTTTTGAAACAACGGCTCCTCTTACTGGGCACGTAATTATTTCTGATCCACCTGAAAATTTTTCTGTAATATGTGCTCATAAATTAATACCAGCAGCTTTAGAATTGTTGATCAGCCAATCTCAATTAGGAATCGATGGATTCATTTCTCCCGGACATGTTTCTGCAATTATAGGTCTAAAACCATTTAAATTATTTTCTGATGCTTATCATGTACCAAATGTAATTGCTGGTTTTGAACCAAATGATGTATTACTTGCAATACTAATGCTTTTAAAACAAAAATTAAATGGTGAATATGAAACCTTAAATGAATACTCTCGAGTTGTAAAACCAGAAGGTAATAAATTAGCACAAAACATTATTAAAGAAGTATTTGAATCCGTGTCATCACCATGGAGGGGTCTTGGAAGAGTTTTAGATGGTGGTTTAATAATAAGAAAGAAATATGAAGATATTAATGCTGAAAAAAAATTTGACATTAAGATTGAAAAATCTCAAGATATTCCTCCAGGATGTTCTTGTCATTTAATAATGATTGGGAAATTATATCCTTATCAATGTAAATTATTTAAAGAAAAATGCACGCCTATTAATCCAATTGGACCTTGCATGGTTTCTCATGAAGGTACTTGTGCTATTTATTATAAATATTATCGTAATAATCAATAAATTCCATTTTTTTGATTTAAAAACGAATATTAAACTAATTGAGAAGAATGTCTTATAAAACAATTAAAATTGATATATCTGGAATCGTACAAGGAGTCGGCTTTCGACCTTTTCTTTATAACTTGGCAAGAAAATTCGGATTAAAAGGCTTTATTTTAAATCGAGGGAATGCTGGTGTACGAGTGTTGCTTCAAGGTAATTCTGATGATTTAGATAATTTTATACTGGAAGTTAAACTGAGAAAACCGAATATTGCTTTCATTGAAAAAATGGAGATACAAGAAATTTCCTTAGAAAAAAGGTTTAAAACTTTGGAAATTAAAAAAAGTGAAGATGCTGTGGGGATTAGCTTGACACTCCCACCGGATATAGCAATCTGTGAAAACTGTTTAAAAGACATGAGAAATCCAAATCTAAAAAAGTATTATAAATATCCTTTTGTAGCATGTGCTGTTTGTGGCCCTCGTTTTACTACTGTTATTGATTTGCCATATGATAGAGAAAGGACCACAATGAAAATATTTCCTTTCTGTAATAATGCAGAACCAATTTCATGTGAAGAAGAATATTCTGATTTTAATAATAGAAGATTTCATGCTCAAACCTTTGCTTGTTCTAAATGCGGACCAAATTATCAACTATATGATAAGAATCGAAATTTAATTTGTAATGAAGATATTGATAAAATCTTAAGTAATGTTAGGGATTTAATTAATGATGGCAAAATTGTTGCAATAAAAGGAATTGGTGGCGTTCATTTAGCCTGTCTCGCCAATGATGATGAGGCCGTTCTTAAATTGCGTACCAGAAAAGGTGATAGAAAATATAAGCCATTTGCCATAATGGTACCTAATTTAAACATGATTGAAAGTTACTTTAATATAAGTCCAAAAGAAAGAGAGATCTTACAATCTTTTAGAAGACCAATTGTATTATTAGAAAAGAATAATAAAAATTTTAATAATCTTATAAGTAATCAAGTAGCACCCGGTTTAAATAATATAGGTATAATGTTACCTTATTCTGGAATTCATTATTTAATTTTTGATTATTTAGGAAGCGTACCTTTGGTTTATACTAGTGGAAATAAATCCAATATTCCAATGGCAATTGAAAACGATGAGATTTTTAAGCAATTATCACATTTAGCAGACGCATTCCTATTACATGATAGGCCAATTTATCAAAGAGCTGATGATAGTGTTTTAAGAGTGCACGAGAACAAAATAAAAATTATAAGGAGGTCTCGAGGTTACGTTCCAGAATACATCCCATTACCATTTAACGTGGGATTATCAGGAGCTATTGCTGTTGGACCAGAATTAAGTTCTACGGGTGCTATTTTGAGAAGAAATCGAATTTTTCCAACGCAACACATAGGAAATGTTACACGTTTCGAAACATTTGAATTTTTAAAAAACTCAATTTTTCACATCAAGAATTTATTGAAAATTAAAGATAATGAAATCAGATTTATAGCATGTGATAAGCATCCTTTATTTTTATCCACTTCTCTTGCTAAGGAATTATCTGAAAAATATTTTGTTGAATTATATCCAATTCAACATCATTATGCCCATGCTCTAAGCTTGATGGTAGAAAATAAAGTATCATTAGACGAGGAAATTATAACATTATGTACGGATGGCGTTGGCTATGGAGATGATGGAAAGATTTGGGGCGGAGAAATATTGGCTTGTAATTATTCAGACTATATGCGCTTAGGGCATTTAGAATATCAACCAATGATAGGTGGTGATAGATGTTCAAAATATCCGGCGAGAATGTTTGCTTCCATTATCCTAAATAATTTATCCGTAGAAAAATCCCTTGTAATTTTTGAGAAACTTGAACTTAAAAAATACTTACAATATGGGAAACAAGAATTAGAAGTAATTATACGTCAATATGAGAATTCGAAAAATTTAAACAGCGATACAAGCATTCCACTTACAAGCTCTACTGGAAGAATTTTTGATACTATTTCGTTCATTTTAGGAGCGGCTCAAATTAGAACCTATAGAGGTGAACCAGCAATGCGATTGGAAGGATTAGCATCAAAAGCAAGATCAAATGACGTAAAAATTGACGTTTCAATTGAAAAAGAGAATAATAAGCAAGTTATCAATACTTCAAAACTAATTTTAGACATATTAAACTTAAGGTTAGAGAAAGTTCATTCTTTTGAAAACATTGCTGCTAGTTTTCAAAGGGCTTTAGCAAAAGCTTTAGCCAAAATAGCAATTGAAGCTGCGAGAAAAAGAAAAATTGAGAAAATAGGTTTAACTGGGGGTGTTGCATACAATTTCATGTTTTCAGAAGTAATTAAGAAAGAAATAAAAGCTAATGATTTAATATTTTTGGAACATGATTTAGTTCCACCAGGAGATGCAGGAATTAGCATTGGACAGATAGTTGGTGGAATTTTCAAGCATGATTCTGAATAAAATAATGTAAAAAAAAATCCTATTCGTCATAAAGATTTAATTTAATAAATACGAACAATTTCAAGAACAATTTATGAACTAATTTTAAAAAAATTTTATTAGTTAACTCTGATTTTATTTAAGGAAAAAAATGATACATGTGAATGTGAATCTTTAATAAATTTTTGAAAAATTATGATTTAACAGAAACAGAATAATTTCAAATAATATGACTTTTAATGTAGGAATATTTGTAAAATTTTAAGCCGATATATATCATGCCATTAACTAAAAGAATAATTCCTTGTTTAGACATCAATAATGGGAGAGTAGTGAAGGGTACTCAATTTATAAATCTAAAAGATGCTGGAAATCCCATAGAATTAGCAAAATTTTACGATAAAGAAGGAGCAGATGAATTATTATTTTTAGATATTACGGCTTCATCAAATAAAAGAAATATTTTAATTGATTTGGTAGAGAAGACAGGAGATCAAGTTTTTATACCTTTTACAGTTGGTGGAGGGCTAAGAACAATTAAAGATATTAGAGAAATATTAAGGGCTGGAGCTGATAAAGTTTCTTTAAATACAGCTGCAGTTAAAAAGCCTAGATTCATAAAGGAAGCTGCTAAAATTTTTGGATCTCAATGTATTGTAGTCAGTATTGATGCTAAACGAGTTATAATAAATTCATCTAATAAAAAGATAAAAAAAGAAATAAAAACAGAACAAGACATTTCTTTTTGGTGGGAAGTTTATATAAATGGAGGAAGAACGCCAACAAAAATGGATGCTATTAAATGGGCAGAAAAAGTAGAAAAATTGGGAGCAGGTGAGATCTTGATAACATCAATGGATAAGGATGGTGTAAAAAAAGGGTATGACATTGAATTAACAAGAACCCTTAGCGACCGGTTAAACATTCCTATTATAGCATCTGGAGGTGCAGGAAATCCTACGCACATCGTGGATGTCTTTAAAAAAGGTAAAGCGGATGCTGCTTTAGCGGCATCAATTTTTCATTATAAGGAGTATTCAATAAAACTAATAAAAGATTTTTGCATTAAAAATGGAATTCCAATGAGAGTAAATTAAAATGAATTTTTACATTGCAATAATCGATTTTAATATGGGCAATCTAAAAAGTGTTAGTAAAATTTTACAATATCTAAACGTACAATACTTAATTACATCGAATCAAAAAGATATTGCTAATGCAAATATCGTGATTTTACCCGGTGTAGGTGCTTTTAAGGATGCCATTAAGAATTTAAAAAAAATGAAGTTAATAGAAGTATTAAATGAAATTGTTAGTAATGGGACCCTATTATTTGGCATATGCCTTGGCTTGCAATTATTTTTCAAGAAAAGTTTCGAGAATGGCAAGCATGACGGATTAAACTTTATTGAAGGTAAGGTTGTACCTTTTGATATCGATAAAGTTAAGAAAGTGCCTCATGTTGGATGGAATAATGTAAATTTTATAAATTCAAATCATTATTTATTTAATGGGATACCTAACAATGCTTATTTTTATTTTGTTCATAGTTATTATGCCATTCCAGAAAAAAAAGAACTAATAATCGGTACCACTCAATATGAAAAAACTGAATTTGCCTCAATTGTAATGAAAAATAATGTCATTGCTACTCAATTTCACCCAGAAAAATCTGGAAAGAATGGAATCCAGATTTTTAAGAACATTATTGAACATTGGAAAAAATAATTTATATCATGACTAACAACGATTCATTACTATTGCATCTTCGAATTCAGATAATTTTTTAACAGACTTGAGGTCATATTTTCCAGTCAAGCATGCCAAGCACAGTTGATTTTTATTCTTTCCTATGGCATCTACTAAATCATCTATAGTTTGATATAGTAAAGTATCAGCTCCAATAAATTCCCGGATTTTTTCTATATAATCCTTTTCGCCATACAATTTTTTATATCTTCCAGCAATTAATTCTTCACTAGTTGGGAAATCGATACCCATGTAACAAGCGTTTATTACCGGTGGACAACTAATGCGAACATTTACCGATTTTGCTCCAGCTTCTCGAATTAAATTTATTATTTGAGCAGTTGTAGTGCCTCTAACAATTGAATCATCAATTATAATAACATCCTTACCAGTTATAACGCTCTTAATGGGGTTTAATTTGTCTTTTACGGCAGCTTCTCGTTTTTTCTGTCCTGGCATAATAAAAGTTCTCCAGACATATCTATTTTTCATTAAACCTTCAACATAAGGTAATTTTGATTGTTTGGCATAACCAACTGCAGCACTACGACCAGAATCTGGAACAGGAACCACAATCGCATTTTTTCTAAAATCTGGATCTTTTAATAGTGGGTCCCTCTTAGCTAAATTCTCTCCAAGTCTTAGTCTTGCTTCTGCAACCGAAACACCATCAATAACGGAATCAGGGCGAGAAAAATACACGAATTCAAATTGACAGAGAGCCGTTTTTTTTTGTCTATTTATTGCTTCTGAATGAATTTCTTTTTGATGACTTAAATGAACAATTTCTCCTGGCTGAACATCTCTTAAAAACGTGCCACCCACGGCATCAATACCACATGATTCAGAAGAGACGAAAAAAAGATTACGTTCATCTGTTCTCAATTCACCAATGCATAACGGTTTAAATCCTAATGGATCTCGCATTGCATACAAGTCTCCTTCAGATGTTAATAATACTAATGAATATGAACCATCTAAAAATTTACTTGCAAGCTTGAGAATTTCGGGCCAATCTTCAGTTCCCAAAGCAATTGAGGCAATGAGCTGTGCGATTACTTCCGTATCGGTGTTTGTAATGAAAACTCTTCCCATTTTTTCCATTTTTGCTCTCAAATCAAAATAATTCGGAATCGTGCCATTGAAGGCAAGAGAAAATTCGATTTCATTGTTTTTAAAATGAAATGGTTGAATGTAATCTAATGATTTATATTCTTGGGCACCAGTAGTAGCATATCTATTGTGACCAATACCAACATTGCCCCAAAATGTAGATAATACCTTTTTATTAAGTACTTTCGATACTAAACCTTTTCTTTTGTATGTATGAATTTTTCCACCAGTTTTTAAAATAGATATTCCAGTTGATTCTTGACCTCTATGTTGGAGTGCTAACAATCCATTATAAAGTATTTTAGCTATGGAATACCCAACATCATCACATGTTACCCCAAAAACAGCACACTTTTCTACAGGGGTTTCTAAATGAATATTTTGGTAAGGTTTTAATTTCATGATAATTGATGAGGGAAGAATCAAATTATTCTCAAATTACAATAAATTTAAATCATGCATGGTTTTTATAAATTAGGTTAGTAAGCTATAAAAAACTCAGTTAAAAGGGAATTTTTATTAAAGATAAATACAAAGATATTGCTTTTCTCATATTAATTGGTGGGAAAAGTTCTAGATTTGGTTCTGATAAAGGTTTATTTCCATATAAAGGAAAACCTTTAATAATCCATGAACTAGAGGTTATTAATAATTTTAATCATGAAATCTACTTAGTAGCTAATTCTAAGCAGCAGATAAGGAATTATAAAAAAATATTAGGCTTTCATGTGGAAATTCATTTTATAAAAGATGATAGCAAATATCTCCATAAAAGTAAAGAAAGAACTCCGCTTTTAGGATTATATTCTGGTTTTAAATTTTTATCAAGATTAAAATATAATAAAGTTTTTGTACTTTCATGTGATCTCCCTAAAATTAATATCGATGTTGTAAAAAATTTTATTGATATTTCAAAAAAACATGAATGTATTATTCCAAAATGGAAAAATAATTATATTGAGCCTTTATTTGCCATATACCCTGTAAAAAAAGCTTATCATAAAGCTAAAGAGAATTTAAACAATGGGATTTTTAAATTAGCAAAATTGATTGATAAATCATGGGATGTTTGTTTCATTTCAATAGAGAATTACATTAAGAGATGGGATCCATTTTTAGAAACCTTTATTAACATTAATAAAATAAGCGATCTTGAGCTTTTAGGAAAAGAATTTTAAGAAATAGAGCCTTCATTTTGATTATCTTTAGATTACATTTATATAATGTAAATTAAAAAAAAAAAAAAAATTTCA
>Ga0190334_1001349_pt1 | contig 10705 bp, 12 predicted proteins | sample 48720478_MG_FD_161270 | JGI IMG/M metagenome (GOLD analysis project Ga0190334, IMG submission 161270) | Hydrothermal vent sediment bacterial communities from Southern Trench, Guaymas Basin, Mexico - 4872-04-7-8_MG | ecosystem: Environmental > Aquatic > Marine > Hydrothermal vents > Sediment ...
TAAATAAGCGTGGAATTTTCAGTTCCAGTAATTTGATTTGCCCATATAGAAACAGGCATTGTTATTGTATTAGGAGGAATTGTTTCACTAGCCTTGCATTTAACAACTATTTCGCCATATTTAGTACTTAATTTTACATTTGAATTTTCTGAAAGTCGCAATCTTTTAAAATCATCAGGATTAAAAAAAGCAATTGCTACGTTTTCAAATAGCGATAAATCATCTCCTAATGCAAATTCTCTTAATTGATCATGGCTTAAATCTCTAATCGTATTCAAAATAAATCCCATTTTTATTTACCTCCTCCTTTAAATTTCTCTATTAATTTTTCCAGGATTTCTTGGTCAGATAAAACATTGCTTGGAGGCTTGATAATGGGTTTAACATTAATAGGAGTCATGTCCAAGCGAAACATTAAACCTCCACTTTCAATTCCTGTAATTGAACTTGGTAATACTACATCTGCCACCATTGTTGTAGCAGATTTCTTATTATCAATTACAATCAATGGTTTTTTTGCTATTTTACTGCTTAATGCTTTTGGAAAATGAGCGATTGGATCAGAACCTACAACGAACATTAAATCAAAATTATCTCTTGTTATTTTAGAAATGATATTATCATCTGAATCAATTGGATTACCATTTTCAAATTTGATGCTCCCTCTTTTTCCATAAAACGTGAGCGTCATCTGGTCAAATCCAACCATGTTGCTATGACCACCCATGGTCATTAAAGAAATCCGTCCTCTTTCCTGCTTATTATTGATCATTTCAACTAACTCTAATAATTCTTCAATTACATTCAACTTTTGATTTGCTTGAAGAATTCCTTGACCCAAGATTATTACACCATACTCTGCATTAGTGAGCTGAACCAATAGCCTTTTTAAATCAGATTTATCAATTCCGGCAATTCCTTTTTCAGGAATGCTATTTTCTGTACAACATTCTTCTTTTAACATTTTAATTAATTCAAAATCTTTTCCAGGCTCTATTCTTAATGCTATATCTCTCACACCCATAACATTAAACGATGCCGTCTTTACCGGATCTATAATAATTAAAGTTTTAATTTCACGACCAGTCATTCTAAATTTACCACGAGAAAAAACAATTTTTCCTAATAATCGTGGAATTGATTCAGCAGCGTTAGCACCCCACAATATTATTAAATCTGCCTTATTTATGATTTCAGAAAGCGTTGTTAATGAAATGCCTGTTTTTTTAGCAACATCAAGAACTTGTCCATGACAAATAGAGGAATTAGAATCAATATAACCACTTGCTATTCTTGCCAATTCCAATCCTTTTAATTGCGCTTCACTTGTTACTGTAGAAAAACCGTAAAAAATAGGATCCTTAGACTCCTTAATAAGTTCAATAGTTTTATTGAGAGCCTCATCCCAAGAAGTTGAAATTAGTTTTCCTTCCTTTCTAATCATTGGTTTTACGATTCTGTTTGGAGAAATGACTTGATCAAAATGCTCTTTTCCTTTCAAGCATGCCCCATATATCTCATCAATAAATAATCCATCACTACGCACGATAATATCATCACATAATAATGAACAACCTGTACAAACTTCTCTTTTCATGATATTTTCCCCTTTATCTTATTATCATACATACTCAATTTTTATTGCTTCTCTAGGGCAATAGGTTTCACAAACACGGCATTCTCGTTCCCTGCCCTCTGCTTCTACACGCCTGCAATGTTGGATGCTTAATAGTTCACATTTTCCTTTTTTAACTTGAAATAGTTGATGATCATCTGGAGGATAATCTGGAGCTTTTCCACTTAAAGTAGGTTGGCAATAACGAGCGTTTACTGGGCAAACGGTCACGCAAATGCCACATCCATCACATAAATCAGGATCCACATTAATTCTTAATTCTTTTTCTTTTCCTTCTTCTGATCCTAATAATTCTTTTAATTGCTCGTATTGCTTCTTGTATTTAGGTTGCAATAAGGGAGGACAATCATCAATTTTTGCTTTTCCTTGCAGTAAATCGAGAGCAAATGCCATGCACGTTGGTTTTCCACATTTTTTACAATTAGTTTTAGGTAAATACTTATACAATTCCATGAAGTTTTGAACTGGTATTAAAAATCACCTTTAGAAATTTACTTTCAATCATCAACGAGTAAGGTAAATTAACCCATTTTAAATAGATTAAGTTTATGATTAATAAATATTTATTCAAAAAATATTATTTCCAATTAATTTATAGTAATGGTTTATTCAAATTAAATAATAAGATATAAAATTGTAAATATTATTATTAAATCATAAGATTTTGAACATTTCCTCCTAATTTTGATAAAACCATTATTAAAATTTCTTTTTAAAATATAATGCCATGGTTTATTATGGGAATTACACATTTTACGTTATAATTACATTAAATTATGAATATTTGGAGATAATTTAAATATGGTATTAAGATGTAGTAAATGCGGCAAAATTATCGAAACAATACCTACAACTTGCGGATATAGCATTGCTTATGATGAGCAAACACATCAATGGGGTTGCTCAATGGGAGAGTGTGGCTTCATTCCTTTTGATGATTTTGTTTGCGAAACTTGTTGTAATGAAAATAAGTGAATATTATATTCTACTAATATGGTAGATATAAAGTGAAAACTTAAGGATTTTTTTTTTATTTTATAAATTTTATATTTTATTAACTAATTTTACTTAATATTTAAAATGCTTTAACATTTGTACAGTGGTGTACATCTCTTTACCACCTTTTCTGAGATAATCCATAGCTTTTTCAATGCCTTCAATGGTTAAATCAAACATTGGGATTATGCTTGATATGACTTTTCTTGTCCAAGGAGCCCATTCTGGACGAATCAATTCTGGATTTAGCCAAACTATGTTATTTTTGAAATGTAATGCCAATTGTTTTATATAATATATGCCAGGCAGTTCATTACGATGATAATAATAAATGGACCCATATTTTTCAGTTAGCTCCCAGCTAGCCATTGCCGCATCTCCAACAATAACAACCTTGTAGGATTTATCATATTTTTTCAAGAATTCATCAAATTCTATGGCTTCTTCTGGTAATCTTTTTGCATTAAAATAAAGCATTTCATAAATGCAATTATGAAAATAATAATACTTGAAATCTTTCCAGTGAGACATATTATTTGCTGCAGAAAATAATAGATTAACTAAGTGGGCATATGGTGTCATCGATCCCCCTACATCCATTAATAATATTAGTTTAACGTTATTTTTTCTTCGCTTTTCAAAAACTAATTCGATATCTCCCCCATTTTTAGCAGTAATATCAATCGTTTTATCAATATTCAATTCATCTCTCTTTCCAATTTCTTCTAATTTACGAAGCCTCTTAAGAGCAACTTTAATTTGGCGAGTATCTAAAACAATATCTTTCCTATAATCTTGAAAAATTCTCTTTTTTGCAATCTGAATTGCCATCCTAAGGCCAGCTGAACCTCCTACCTTCATTCCCATTGGATTTTTTCCGGAATGACCAAATCTTGAGAAACCTTGCGTACCAATCCAATGATGACCAAAATTATGCTCTTCATCTTGCTTCTTTAATAATTCTTCAAAACTTTTCTGTAATTCTTCTAAATCAAAATATTCATTTATATAATCGAGATATTCTTGTGGTAATTCTGAAAGGTCAATCTTTTTTTCCAACCAGTCCCATACTTGTTGTTTAATCTCATCTGGAAACTTTAAAGCAGCATCTTTAAAGAAATTAGCAAAAGCTATATCGAAAATGTCGAATTGATGTTCATTTTTACACAAAATGGCTTTTGAAATATAATAAAAATCTACCATGTTTCTGATTAAGCCTTTATCTAATGCATCCAATAAAGTTAAAAATTCAGTAATGGAAACTGGAAGGCGCTCTCTCAAGTAATAAAAAAAATCTATGAACATTTTAACAATAATCTCAATTAAATTATCAATTAATTATTATAATGAAATTTTGTATATTATATTTATCGTGAATAGAATTAAAATTCAAGAACTTTTAAATTTCAAATGAAATTTTAATTGAAAACTTTATATTACTCAATAATTTTAAGCGAAAAAAATTAATTAAGAAGTTCTCAATAAAAAAATCAAAAAAAAAATGATTTATTTAACGGAGTGGGTATTTTGGTTCCTTTTTTTGAAAAAATGCTGCTGATGCTTCATTTACATCTTTTGAACTAAAAGAAAGAACCATTGAACTATTTTCAAATTGTACCATCGTTTCTAAGCTTGGAGAATCCATTGACAAATTAATGGCCTTCTTGGTTAATCGTAAACCCAATGGACTTTTTCTGAGTAATTCTCTTGCCTTTTCAATTGCTGTTTCCAATAATACTTCATTGTCAGTGGCTTTAAGAACTAAACCTATTTTTTCAGCTTCTAACCCGTCAATAACTCTTCCTGTATATAAAATTTCTGCAGCACGGGACATACCAATTAATCTTGGTAAAAAATAACTTCCTCCAGTATCTGCACCAGTCAAACCTATGTTAATGGATGCATTTATGAATTTAGCATCTTTAGTACAATAGCGGATATCAGACGCTAAAGCCAGACCAAAACCGCCTCCAGCAGCGGCACCGTGCACAATTGCTATAATAGGCTGGCTTATTCGGCGCATTTTTATATAAATTTGAGTTATGTACCATTGATGGTAAATCTTCCTTTTTATGGGTTCTGGAACGTTTAAATAAAAATATTTCTTATATTCTTCTTGTATTTTTTTTGAATTTAATACCTGTCCTTCTTGTAAGTCCGTTCCTGAGCAAAAAGCCCTCCCTTCTCCACATAAAATTAAAACTCTACAATCCAAATTATTCATTAAATTATCGAAAACATCGTGTAGTTCTTCTTCCATTTGAAATGATATCGCATTTAGCTTTTCTGGACGATTTAACGATAATATTCCTATTCCATCATCTCTTAATTCAAATTTTATTGTTTGGTAATTCATTGTTTTCTCAACTATTAAATTAAATTATGTTTCTAAAACATTCAAACACTTTTTTATTTTCATATTTATTTATTTAATAAATCTACTCTAAAAAAATAAAACTAGATTTTAATAGGAGAATATAAAATAGATTTTAAAATCAAAATCAGAATAATCGATAAAAAAAATATATATTTCAAATCTAAGAAATAGTTTAAGGAGTTATTAAATTATTAATTTAATTAAAAAATTAAAGAATATTCTTCTTAAGAATTGCTAATTATACTAATAGAGCAAAATTTCAAATAGGAGTTGATTTTTAAAGATTGACGGATTTAATAGTAAAAATAAAAATTGATAAACGAGGGCGTTTAACCATTCCAGCAAAAATTAGAAAAAAATTACACATTAATCCAGGTGATAAACTAATAATTAAGGTTATAGAAGATAATAGTATTATTATACGTAAAAATCCTACAAAAAAGCAAGTTTTCGAAGAACTCGTGGGATGTATTAAAGAACCATCAAATATAAAGCCAGAACCAGAGATGATTAAAAAAATATGGAAGCAAAATCCTTAATTATTAGGGATTCAAATTATTAAATTTATATTTTCCATCAAATAATTGAAAATTATCCTTGTATAAAAAATGTAGCTTTAATGTTAAGTAGAATAAACCTACATATTGTATTATTAAACTAATATAAAAGAAAAAACATTGAAATTAAAGTTTTAAAATTTAATAAGTAGGAAATTTTATTTTTTCTTGGACAATTTCATAATCTTTTTCTTTTTTAATTAGAACACCTAAGAAGGGGATTTTATTCTTTAATTCTTCTGCGGTGATTCCACTTTTTAGCAATACACCAATCCAATCAAGTAATTCGGATGTTGATGGCAATTTTCGAAGGTTTGTTATTGCTCTTAAAGCATAAAAATGTTTTAAGCATTGTTCTAGCAAATTCTCTTTCAGATTTGGATAATGGAGCTTGCAAATTTCTGCCATAAATTCTTTTGATGGGAATTCTATCCAATGAAAAATGCACCTTCTCAGAAAAGCATCAGGTAATTCTTTTTCATTATTAGATGTAATTATGACAATTGGTCTATGTTTTGCTTTTATGAATTCTTTAGTTTCCTTGATATAAAATTCCATGACATCTAATTCCTGCAATAAATCATTTGGAAATTCTATATCTGCTTTATCAATCTCATCAATTAATAATACCACTTGTTCATCGGAGACAAATGCTTCTCCTAGCGGACCAAGTGTAATATAATCGTGAATATTATCAACATCCCTATCTTTTGACCCAAATCTACTATCATTCAATCTTTGAACCGTATCATACATGTAACAGCCATCAATCGCTTCCGTGGTACTCTTTATGTTCCAAACAATGAGTTTCTTACCCAAGCTCTCAGCTATAGCATGAGCTAGCATCGTTTTACCAGTTCCAGGCTCACCTTTAACCAACAAGGGGCGTCCTAAAGCTATCGCTACATTTACAATATTTCTAAGCTGAGGATCTGCCAAATATTTGACCTTATCGGTCTTAACGTCTCCCTTGAATTTATTAAACGAACTTTCCATAAATAAACTAAATAATCTAAAAATTAAATAATTTATGAGTTATCTGATATTATTGGAAATATTTTTTTAATTTTTAAGAATTTTATAAAAAAATTTTATATTATCAATTTGATTAAAATAATTTATGCCTAAAAAACTTAGTAAAATCATCAAAAATACTTGCAAGGGTTAGAATATCTTAAAAAAACAGGTTTTGACCTTACTATAGTTGATGACAGTTCTCCTATACTTCCCACGACTTATAAATATAAAGAACATTCATATTTTGATAATGATAAGAGAGATATAAAAGCACCTTACATATTTAATAACCATCTTTTAACAAAAGAATTTTTAGAACATTATGATATAAAAACTGATGTTGATATAGCGAGGTACTTGCGAATTATTTCAATAATTTTAACAGGTTTTGTTGGACCTGAAGATGTAGATGATTTTAAACTCCATAAGGAAAGATTAAGAAGATTCTTTTCAAAGGAGCCTTCTTTAAAAAGAACTTCCATTAAAGATGCTCTGCAAGCGTATGATGAATATTTTCTCAAGATGAAGAAAATTTCGGATGAAAATTATATTAATTTTGGTGAAATTTTAAATGACATTTATCAAATCTATGAATCAATTGATTTCTTTCCAGGGGATAGCAGTATTCATTTAGATTCATCATCTTGGGAAGATGAATACCTTTCATGGCTTAAGACCCCTGAAGATTTGAAATATTTCCAAAATATTGATGATAATAAATTAATCGAGATTTTGAGTGATATAAAACAACGAGCAATATTTTTGGAAAAACTAAATTCGCATGATATAGGATTTTATGAGGATAGAGAATTAAAGGAACTTGTTTCTGAGAAAGGAGAACGAGAAAAATTATTGAATAAAATTCAGGATTGGATTAAAAATCAATCAATATAATCTCTTTATTCTTTTTTATACTTTTCAAGAGCTTTTTTTAAAGTATTAATAGCTAAAACAGCACAATGTTTATGGTTATCAGGCAGGCCATTAAGAGCTTCATCTATATCTTTAGGTGTTAAACTCTTAGCATAAGATACGGGTTTGTTTGTTATCATTTGAGTGGTTTGGCTTCCTGCCGCAACAGTTGCTCCGCAACCATCCGTGAAAAAAGAAGCTTTTTCGATCAAGTCATCTTTTATTTTTAAGTAAAATTCCATCGTGTCGCCACAAGGTCCCTTATAAGAGGCAGAAACCGTTGCTTCTAAACCATCCATCCTGCCCCAATTAATCGGATCATGATATAGTTTCACTATGTGTTCGTTAAATTCTTCGATTTCTTGTCTCATTATTTCTTCTTGCAACTTTTCTACAAATTCATCAAATTTGTCCCTACTCATTTTATTATGCAATTTAGATTTTTCTTTTATACTTATTTCTAATTAATTAATTCTAACTTAAAAGATTTGAACAAAAGGAAATCTCAAAAGAATTTGACTAACGTTTAATAAGATCTTGAAATTAATCCTAAAAAAGAAAAATATTGAGATTTCTTATTGAGATTTACATAAAATATCAAAAGTACTCCAAGTAATTATATTTTAAAGTCATAGAAATTAATATGATACATAATAAGAAGTCATAAATTTCTGAAATAATACCGTTAAAAAACCTTCCAAATATTTTTATTTGAATTTGATTATAATTACAATAGCAAAATCATTTTCACTTTCTTGTAGAATTAATTAGTAAAAAATCATACTTGAATTTATAATATGGGAAGATTAGCTATAAGAAAGGGAAAATTCGTTTTAGTAAAAGATAAACCAAAAAAAGAAAAGATTATCGAGAAAAAAATAATAGTAAGAGAAATAATTAGGGAAGAAAGTGTCAAGCGAGATCATTATCTCGAAAATTCTTTGCTTTACCAATGTTTAGATTGTAAAACAATTTATAGCGAAAGAATAAAAGTTTGCGAAAAATGTGGAAGTGTAAAGATACTGAAGTTTATAAGTTACAATCATTAAAAAAAAATGATAAATTTCTTTACTATTTTATCCAAATTGTTGATAAATAATTGATAATAGAGTAAAATTAATGAATTAAAAAACTTGTAGGGGTTATTATTATCAAATTAAAATTAAATTTAAACCATTTCATTTAGATTATAACCCTTTCATTTAATTAATTTATTCATAAATTATTATTAATTATAATTAAAATAATAAAGTAGGTGATAATGAGTGCAATTAAAATGTAGTAAATGTGGTAAGGTTATCGAGTCACTACCAACATCATGTGGTTATAGCATTAATTATGATGATGAAACAAAACAATGGGGTTGTCATTTAGATAATTGTGGATTTATAACATTTGATAAATTTTTATGTGAAGATTGTTGTAAGAAGCAAGCAAAAATACAAAATAAGGCATGAAATTCAATATTTTATAATAAATAAATAAGTTAAAATAAAATCTTCAAGTTAGCTTTAATTTTTTCATTGTTTTTTAAAATCAGTATCTAAGCATTTATTTTTTTTTATTAATTTTTCCATGGTCGGGAATCCGACAGTATTCCAAGTTTAGCGCACCACCACACGTGATTTTTTCTCCATTGATAGAAATGAGGCTACCAAGTAACCTTGATTTTGAGATAAAGTTAACCGGACGCTTTTCTTGGATTTTCTTGCTGAAATTTCGAGGAGTTTCTTGTCCATCTTCCAAGAATTATAGAGCAATAGCCGGGCTAGCATGTCCAGGTACCTCACGTTATCGTGGTTTGACCTCCATCGATGATTAATGCGGTTAATGTCGGAGAAACTGGTCTCGATGGTCCACCTTTTCTTGTAAAATCGGGCAGTCCGGGAAGCCCAAGAGCCAGAACACTTTTTCGGACGCTCGGTGGTCATGATGACGAATAACCTCGCCATGGCTTCTTTTAGCGTCAATGTCCCGGCACTATAAGAGGACTTGATTTCACGAAGAGTGAAACCGCGCTTGGCTTTAATGATGAGATAGACGTTTTGAAAAAAGCGGTGCTTCTTGCCTGGCGTACTGGAAAACTTGTATTGCCTTATCCTTCCCCGCCTCCCATCAAGGTAATCTTTCAAGATTTCCTTTATTTTCTTGTAACCCTTTGCCGGGATCAACACGTTCCCTCCCATCCCCTTTATCTCGTCCAAGAGCTCCACCCTGTAAAACTCGCGGTCCATCAACACGTAATTTAGCTCGAACCCCAAATCGAGCAAGTGGTCAAGAAAATTGATTATCACCGGTATCTTGGACTTTCCCCTAGCAACGTGCTCTAACCCGGCATGAAGGTGCACGCCCCTCGAAAGGACCGAGAAGCTCAAGTAATGGCGCATCTTCCTCGTCCCTTTCTGCCTCGTGGTACCCTTGATCATGTTATCATCCCGTTTACCATGATATGGGTGTTCTGTAAAGTCGATCAACACGTTCACTTTTCTCGATATCAATCCCAAGCGGAATGCTTCCAGCAATTGGTAATCAAGGCATTCACGCAGGATGTTCCTTGCTTTTCTCAACCCGATCTTGCGGAGAAACCTGTTCACGTCCGTTTGGTGCGGTATCGCACGCCTCCGCCTTCCATCCTTGAAAATCTTTTTCCGACCTTTTTCATGTGACTGAAAGTATTCGTTGAGCACTTCGCTGGCTTCATGGATGGACTTGCCACTCATTTCTGAGAAAAAAAAGACCTTCAAGAAGTCCTTGGCACCATGTCTTGCATTTTTCTTCTTTCGAAAGCTCCTTGTCCGAGATTCAATTGCAAGACAAAACTTTTTAAAAAATGCTAACATGTATTGATCAGGAAGAAGTGATTTGATTCCAAGTTCCTTAACTGGGAATGGAAATTTTTTCAAATCGTTCATGAATAAATATAATCACTTCTTCCTAATAAATTTCATGATATCAATCCGAATATCAATAAGAAATAAAAATATCTTCTTAAAATGAGGATAAAACAATAAAATTAAATGCAGGAATTCCCAGTTTGATGAAAAACATGAGTTCTACTTCATTGTGTACTGTTAAAAAAATAAAAAAATTTAAAATTGAAATACAAATTTTTTGATTGTAATACACGTTATCTTATTCTATTAAATGTCGTAATTCATTAATTTTATCAATAATTATCTTTTTAACAAATTCTATTTTCTCAGGATTCTC
>Ga0190334_1001350_pt1 | contig 10704 bp, 9 predicted proteins | sample 48720478_MG_FD_161270 | JGI IMG/M metagenome (GOLD analysis project Ga0190334, IMG submission 161270) | Hydrothermal vent sediment bacterial communities from Southern Trench, Guaymas Basin, Mexico - 4872-04-7-8_MG | ecosystem: Environmental > Aquatic > Marine > Hydrothermal vents > Sediment ...
TCATCAAATCCATCTTACCCTCCTTTTATCTTGCTTCAGACAAAGGAGGGTAATGCATTTCGTGTAGATTTTTAAATGAAGCAACGATACCCATTTCGTATAGATTTTTAATGAGGCAATTCGTTTTCTTGAAAACCCCTGTTTATAACTTTACAATAATAGCACTTGCGCCGCTAGCTCAATCGGTAGAGCAACGGATTCTTAATCCGTGGGTTGCAGGTTCGAGTCCTGCGCGGCGCATGTTGTTTGGGGAATATATTAAAAAATCAGGCTTTCAGCCAATTCTATACCCTTCTCTCATTCCTCACGATACTGGTTTGCAAGAAGTAGTTTTTGAGCAATGTAAGAGGACAAAATTTTAATGTATGAGATATTTCATTTAAGGTTTTCAAGGGTGTAGAAAAGCTCATTCTCAAGGAAAATAGAACCAAATTTAGAATCATCGATACTATAGTGTGCAAGTAGTGTTTTAGCAGGAATAAGTATAAGTAATAGAGTTAATAGAGTACTGCGACTTCTACCCCATGTTTCCAATACAAGATGATGTCGAAAACTTTTTCTTCTCATTTTGATCAACGAATTCTCGGAAAATCATGAATTTTCTCTTGATGACCATTATTAACTTCCGAATTCGAAGTATGTCTATCAAGAAGCCATAGGCTCTCCTTCACACATGTAAAATCTGGGGTCTTGCTTAAATAAACATTACTCCTACAAAGGTAGACTGTTAAGGACTTAAATTTCACAGATAATACAACTTCAAAGCACTTAATGAAGAGAAATTAGCTATGAATCGTTTGAACAATTACTTCACACCCCTGCTAAAGAATTTGTCACAGAGAGGACAAAAGTATTTTAAGCTTAAGCAAAACTTCACACACAATTTAGTATGCTAACATGTCTATTATCTCTTAAAGTTGACACATTTTTAATCTCATTTAGGTAATCCTTGACAATCAAATATAAAATCGGTATAATCGATGTATATTGCATAAAAAGAGAATAATTTTAAAAAATAATGATCTATTTATTCTGAACTCACTGAGTGAGGGGGTTTGGATTCTTGATAAAGAATTAAAAATCAAATTCATAAATGAAAGAGGAGCAAAATTTTTAGGCCTTCTACAAGAACAGATTATAGGACGTAAAATTACAGAAATATTACCTGAAATCAATGATTCCAAATTTGAGGATTTATGCAAAAAGATAAGAGAATGCAATTCTTCAAAATTTGCTACTTTGATGTTAACCCTGAATAGTGGCGTTAATCTACTATGTAAGATACAGCCTTATCCCTTCATTCCTCAAGGTGTTCTTTGCATAGGTGAGGACATGGAGAAATATCCAGAACTTGAAGAAAAAGTGAAGGAAGAACTTAATGCCATGGCCGAAATGTTAGAAAAACGCAGAGAAGCTCATTTTAAAAGTGAAAAAAAGTTTGAAACTATTATTAAAATTTGTCCTTTAGATATCCTTGTAACTCAAGATAATAAATTTCCATATGCAAATTTTTTAATTAGTCCAATAACAGGATACAGCAGAGAAGAGATTACAAGCTTAGAGAACTTTTTAGAAATAATTGCTCCTGAATATAGAGAACTTGTGAGAAAAAACTATGAAGCGAGGTTAAGGGGAGAGTATATACCTCCTTATGAATGTAAGTTGTTATCAAAGAGTGGTGAAGAAAAATGGGTAATAGTTGTAGGAACTCTTTTAGAATGGCAAGGTCGTCCTGCTGATATTGTAATGCTTATGGATATTACTGAATTAAAGCAGAAAGAACTGAAACTACAAGAAAGTGAACAACAATTTCGCATGCTCTTTGAAAATGCAGCTGAAGCTATCTACTTTTTTGACCCCGAAAGTAAACAAGTATTGGAAGCCAACCCTTCCTTTTTCAACTATTTGGGATACAAACCAGAAGAAATATCCAATTTGAGAATATATGATATATATGATTTTATTGCACATGATAAAAAATCTATCGATGAGCATATCCAATCAATACTAGATAGTGGAACCATTGTAGTAGGCGAACGTAAATGGAGGCGAAAGGATGGTACATTAATAGATGTTTTAGTATCTGCAGGAAAGATCTCGCAGAAGGGGAAAACCGTGATTTTCACAATTGCCACAGATATTACTCAATTAAAGAATATGGAAAGAGCCTTACAAGATGCTGTAACACGTCTCAAGGCTATCCTTCAAGCCATTCCGGACCTCATATTTATTATAAATAGAAATGGTGTTATTCTAGAGTATTATGCAGAAAAAAAAGAAGACCTTTACGCGCAGCCAATAGAGTTCCTTAATAAAAAAGTTACAGAAGTATTACCATCAGATGTGGCTGAGCGTGTAATAAAAGCTATCCAAGAAGTGTTTTCTACAAGAGAAGTGGTAGAGTTTGGATATTCTTTGAATATACGAGGTAAAGTTAGACAGTGGGATGCCCGGATAGTGAAACTAAATGAGAATGAAGTGTTGGCAGTAGTAAGAGATGTTACACAACTTAAAAAAATGGCAAAGAAACTCCGTGAATCTTATAAACGTTTGTACAAGGTGCTACAGGATTCTACAAAAGCTCTGACTAAGATGGTAGAAAGTAGAGACCCATATACAGCAGGACATCAAGAACGTGTTGCAGAACTTGCGGTTGCCATAGCAAAAGAGATGGGGCTGCCTGAAAGGAGACTAACAGGAATTAGAATAGCCGGACTTCTCCATGATATGGGGAAGATATCAATTCCTGCAGAAATATTAACCAAACCCACACAACTCAGTGAAATTGAGCTTGACTTAATAAAAACCCATCCTCAAGTAGCCTATGAAGTTTTACGAGAAATTGACTTTCCCTGGCCTGTTGCAGAAATTATATATCAACACCATGAGCGATGGGATGGTTCTGGTTATCCCAGGGGGCTTAAAGATGATGAGATTCTGCTTGAAGCAAGGATACTCGCTGTGGCAGATGTGGTGGAAGCCATGTCTTCTCACCGCCCTTATAGACCTGCACATTCTATTAAAGAGGCTCTTGAAGAACTTATAAGAAATAAAGGGAAATTGTATGACCCTGAAGTTGTAGATACCTGTGTGAAGCTCTTTAAGGAGAAAAAATTCAGCTTCCAATCTGAGTAGTGATTGGTTTAGAACTTCCTTCAAAGAACTTGTCAAAAACAGGACAAAACAATCTAATCCCAAACAGAAATGAATGTATAATTTATTTGTTGTTAGAAGATTAGGAAGGTCATTATTTCACAAAATCGATGCTTTCTTAGTTCGTGGTTCGGGATTCCAGTCCCTGCGGGCCCACGTTTTATTTTCAGGGAATTCCGTGAAAAATTAGGCTTTTCGCCATCCCCACCACTTTCTTTTATCACTTTCATTCATATCAATTTTTTCAAAAAATGGAAAATCTTTGTCGAGGAGGGGATAAGAGAATCCATGGGCTGGTTTACAATGTATTTAGAAGTATAGCTCAAGAAATCAGCAAAAAATTTTTTTCAAATTACTTCTTATACTTCTACACAACCTCCAACCACTACCTAAATATTACCCTACCTGTAGATTAAATAACGGGAAATTGACTTGATTTTTTCTTTTCATTGCTATATATGTTAACCGTAAGATCCAATAGGCACAAAAGGGGGTACATTTATAATAAAGTTGTAAGTTAGGGAGGTAATAAAGTTGAAACTAGAAGACATAGATGCAAGCAGAAAAGTGATACATATTGAAGCTTTAAATTTGAAGCGTTCATTTGCCATTCATTCCTTAAAAATCCCACTCGATAACCTTTTAAGAAGAGTTGAAACATGAGTAGAAAAACAAAAAATAATAGTCACCCAGAGGGAAGTATATGCAAAGAGTTCGTATATCCTCCCAATTTGTTGCTATATCCGAACATTTCGTATATAAACAAGTTATACGCCAGTCAAACAAAGGAAGGTGAAATATGAAAAAAACAAAACGTGATGCTTCAATAAAAATTCTTGTGGCGTTTTATTCCAGAGATGGACATACAAAGAAAGCCGCAGAGATAATTGCAGATACCCTTAATGCTGACATTGATGAGATAGAAGACAAAAAGTCAAGAAAGGGAATCATAGGATTTCTTATAGCAGGATATGATGCAACTCGTGGTAAGACAACTGATATAAATTTCTCAAAAAACCCTGCAGATTATGATGTTGTTATTCTGGGTGGTCCAGTTTGGAATGGCAGAGTGACCCCAGCAGTGAGAACCTATCTTTTAAAAAACAGGGATAGCATAAAGAAATCTGCTTTCTTTGTAACATGCGCTGGCAAAGAAGGAAAATGTCTGTCCCAGATGCGTGAAATCTATAATGGAGAGATTCTGGCTGAAAAGGTAATATTAAGGAGCGAAATTGAGGCAGGGGTTAAACAATTTATAGAAAAATTGGCATCGATAATTTAAAAGCAGTAAAGGTAATTACCAATATAATTTTTAAGAAATGGAGGTTGATCATGGCCTGGATTAAGATAGTAGATGAGAGGGAAGCTACAGGAGACCTCAAGGAAATCTATGATGAAATAAAATCCTCAAGGGGGAAAATAGCCAACATATTGAAAATCCATAGTCTCAACCCTCAGAGAATGAAGGACCATCTTAATCTCTATCTCACCATTATGTTTGGTCCATCAGGCTTATCCCGGGAAGAAAGGGAAATGATTGCTGTAGTTGTTTCTTCAATAAACAGATGTGACTACTGCCTGAACCATCATGCAGAGGCTTTGAACTATTACTGGAAAGATACCGAAAAACTGGAAAAATTTAAGAAAGATTTCACTCAGGTAGATCTTTCTCCACGTCATAAAAGGATGTTAGAATATGCGGCAAAGCTGACAAAGGAACCGTATAATATAAAAGAAAATAATGTAAAACTTCTACGAGAGGCGGGCTTCAATGATGAGGATATTTTGAATATAAATCTCATAACAAGTTATTTTAATTTTGTTAATAGGATTGCCCTTGGATTGGGTGTTGAGTTCTCCGAAGAGGAGGTAAAGGGTTACAAATATTGAATTCCAGCTTAAATATCTATGTGTACTTTTACACAATTTGATTGCTGGCCTATATAACGTATAATTAAGTTAACCTTAGAGGAGAAAATGGAAAGACTAATAATAATTTCAAATAGATTACCTGTTACTGTACAACGTAAAGAAGGAGAGTTAACTTTCCAGGACAGCGTTGGCGGACTTGCAAAGGGCCTTGCTTCCTTTTATAAAACCCATGGTTCCTTCTGGATTGGATGGCCTGGAATAGCCAGGGAAAAAATAAAAAGGACTGAGAAAAAGACTGTCGTTGAAACTCTTAAAAAGAAAAAATGCTACCCTGTTTTTCTATCCCAGCGTCATGTGGAGCTTTATTATAACGGTTTCTGCAACAGAACCATCTGGCCTCTCTTTCATTACTTCACCGAATTTACAGAATACAGTGATAATTACTGGGAGGCATATAAAAAAGTCAACGAACTCTTTGCTAAGGCTGTTCTAGAGATTGCAAATGAAGATGATGTTATCTGGATCCATGATTACCACCTCATGCTTCTTCCCGGATTATTGCGGAAGAGATTGAAAAAGAATCCAATAGGATTTTTCCTTCACATCCCCTTCCCATCCTTTGAAGTATTCAGACTCCTTCCCTGGAGGAATGAAATAATTCAGGGTTTACTGGGTGCGGACCTCATTGGATTTCACACCTATGACTATGTGAGACACTTTCTGAGTAGTGCCCATCGCATAGGTGGGTACGAGCATTCCTACGGGCAGATTTACGTTGATACAAGACTTGTTAAGGTGGATGCCTTCCCCATGGGTATAGATTTTGAAAAATTCTATAATTCGTCCTTAGAAAAATCAGTACAGAGGGAAATCAAAAGAATAAGAAATAAAACCCACAACAGAAAAATTGTACTGTCGGTGGACAGGCTGGACTACACCAAAGGGATAATTAGAAGACTAGAAACATTTGACTATTTTCTTGATAAAAACCCTGCATACAAGGACAAAGTAACCCTGATTCTTGTAGCGGTACCCACAAGAACAAAGATTGATCAGTACAGGGTCATTAAAAAACAACTGGAAGAACTGGTGGGAAAAATAAACGGGAAACATAGTGCCCTGGGCTGGGTTCCCATATGGTATCTCTACAGGTCTCTACCCTTTAAAACCCTTGCAGCCCTTTATAACATAGCAGATGTCTGCCTTGTAACACCCTTAAGAGACGGTATGAACCTTGTGGCAAAAGAATACGTTGCAAGTAAAAGGGACGGCAAAGGTGTTCTCATCCTCAGTGAAATGGCGGGAGCGGCAAAGGAATTGGCCGAAGCCATTATAGTAAATCCCAACAACCGGGAGGAGATCACAGAAGCTCTCAGGAAGGCATTGAATATGAAAGAGAGGGAGCAGAAAAAACGCATTAGAAAGATGCAGGAAAGAATCAGAAGGTACAATGTAAGCCGCTGGGCAAAGGATTTCATAGAAAAACTGTATTTTATCAAAGAAACGCAGTTCAAATTAAAGGAAAATAGATTAAGCGAGGATGTAAAACAGAAAATGCTATCTCATTATAAAAGGAGCAGAAATCGCCTGCTGCTCCTTGATTACGATGGGACCCTGGTTCCCTTCAAAGAAAGGCCGGAACTTGCCAGACCCGATAAAAAAATATTAAATTTACTCAGAAATTTAACAGAAGACGAAAGAAATGAAGTGATAATAGTGAGCGGAAGAGATAAACATACTCTTGAGAAGTGGTTTTCCAGGCTGGATATAAATCTTATAGCCGAGCACGGAGGGTGGATTAAACCCCGTGGTGAGGGATGGAGGACCCTTGAACCCTTCAAAACAGATTGGAAGGAAGAAATAAGGAAGATATTGGAGAAGTATGTGGACAGCACCCCCGGCTCTTTTATTGAAGAAAAGGCATTCTCTCTTGCATGGCACTACAGGAAGGTGGATTATGAACTGGGAATTGTTAGAGCAAGGGAACTCAAGGATGATATCTTCCATATAGTTGCCAACAGCGACATTGAAATTCTGGAGGGGCATAAAGTAATAGAAATCAAAAATGCAGGCATAAATAAGGGAAGAGCTGTTTTGAACTGGCTAAACAAAAATCCATGGGATTTTGTTCTTGCTATTGGAGACGATTGGACTGATGAGGATATTTTTGAAATCTTACCGGATGAAGCCTACTCCATTAAGGTAGGATGGGCACCTTCAAAGGCAAAATATTATGTAGATGACTACAGAAAAATAAAAAAATTACTTTTTGAAATGGAGGAATTGAACAATGAAACATCTTGAAGATTATCGGGAAATAGTCGGAGACAACGTGATAACCGAAATTTACCGGAAGGCGAAGAAATTATACGGAAGACATATTGTCCATATAAATTCCACATTCATGGGTGGCGGCGTGGCCGAAATGCTACTTTCCATGGCACCCCTCATGAACTACATAGGTTTAAATGCCGATTGGGTTACATTCCATGGGAATCAGGACTTCTTCACCCTAACAAAAAAGATACACAATGCACTGCAGGGAGACAGGATCCACTGGACAAAAAACAAAGTAAATCTCTATTTAAATACAAACCGCGATTTCTCTATTTATACCCATCTTGGAGAAAACTATGATCTTGTAATCATTCATGATCCACAGCCACTCCCTCTTATCCGGTTTTACAAAAAGGTACAACCGTGGGTATGGAGGTGCCATGTGGATCTATCACATCCCAATGAAACAGTATGGAATTTCCTGAAGAATTTCATTCTAAGATACGATCTTGTTATAGTATCCAATGAAAAATACAAAAATGATATCCCTATAAAATACAAAATAATCTATCCTGCGATTGATCCCCTCTCTCTAAAAAACATGGAACTGGATAATGAGACAATCAGAAAATATACAAAAAAGTTCAAAATTCCTACGGACAAACCCCTTACAACCCAGATCTCAAGATTTGATAAGTGGAAAGACCCTGAAGGAGTCATAGAGGTATTTAAGATTGTTAAGGAAAAGGTGGATGCGAGACTGGTTCTATGTGGGAGCATGGCTACCGATGATCCAGAAGGTTATAGAATTCTGGAAAGGGTGAAGAGGAAAGCAAAAAGGTTAATTGATAAGGGAGATGTGATATTGCTGACCTACGAGAATAATGTCCTGGTCAATGTACTTCAAAGGATTTCCAGTGTTATAATTCAGAAATCGTTGAAAGAAGGCTTTGGTCTTACAGTTACTGAAGCACTGTGGAAGGGTAAGCCGGTGGTAGCCTCGAGAGTTGGGGGTATTACACTCCAGATCGAGGATGGGGTAAACGGTTTCCTTGTAGACCCAATGGATTATGAGGGTACTGCTCAAAGGATTATTGAAATACTGAAAAATCCAGAGCTTGCAGAGAAACTCAGTAAAAAAGGTAAGGAAACCGTAAGGAAAAAATTCCTTATAACCCGCCTTCTTTCTGATTATCTTGATGTATTCAATGAATTGTTAGGGTAAGGAGGGTATTATGAGAATCCTATATCCATTTATTCTTTTCTTACTTTTATTCATATCATCATGTTCAAGACCGAGAGAGCTTACCTTCATGGTTGGGGGAAGTCCAAACGAGCTCCTTTACTGGGAAAAGGTTATAGATGAATTTCATGAAAAAACAGGAATCAATGTAAAACTCATAAGGCAAGCCACAGATACAGACCAGAGAAGACAGGGAATTGTTATAGCATTGAGATCAAAATCAAGGGATCCCGATGTTTTCCTCATGGATGTTGTCTGGGTTGGGGCAATTGCCAGCTCCGGGTGGCTGGAGCCGCTTAATTCATATATAGAAAGAGATAATCTGGATCTTAATAAATTCTTCTCCAGGGTTGTGAATGAGGTGGATAGATACAGGGGTAATGTAATGGCACTACCTGTTTATGTGGATGGTGGTCTCCTTTACTACAGGAAAGACCTGCTCGCAAAATATGGATACACAACTCCACCTGAAACTTGGGAAGAATTACTCCAGATGGCAAAAAAGGTACAGGCCAGAGAACGACGGAAAAATAAAAATTTCTGGGGTTTTGTATGGCAGGGGGCAATGTATGAGGGATTGATCTGCACATTTCTTGAATTTTCATCATCCTTTGGAGGGGGCATAGCAATAGATTCCACTGGGAGGATTGTGGTTAACATACCCCAGAATGTGGAAGCCCTGAAATTCATGCAGGACCTTATACACAGATATAAAATCTCGCCACCAAATACTTACACAGAATTGAAGGAAGAGGAGGTGAGGCTCATCTTCGATGAGGGAAATGCCCTCTTTGAGAGAAACTGGCCTTATGCCTGGGGATTGCACGAAAAAAATCCTGAACTCAAGGATAAAGTAAGCATAACGAAACTTCCTCACAGAAAAGGAAAGAGAAGTGCTTCTACTCTGGGAGGATGGCACATAGGGATATCGAGATTCTCTGATGTAAAAGATGAGGCGTGGGAATTTGTAAAGTTTGTGACCTCTTATGAGAAACAGAGAGATTTTGCCCTCAACCTGGGATGGAACCCCGGGAGAATCGATGTGTATACTGATACAGTAATAGAAAAGACAGCTCCTCATCTTGTTCTCCTAAAGGATGTTTTTGAAAATGCTGTGGCAAGGCCTTCCCTTCCTTATTACTCGGGCGTTTCTCAGATTTTACAGAAACACCTTAATTCTGCTCTTTCACTCAGCGAGACCCCTCAAGAGGCACTTCAAAAAGCACAGAATGATATCGATGAATTTATAAAAAAGTATGAAGATTAAAAAGAATGGCGAGATTCGTACTGCTTACTTCTATATTTCCCCACTTTTAACAATTATCTTACTTTTCATTCTCATTCCCATAGTGGGAACCTTTATTAACAGTCTTTACAGAGACATAACCTATCTTCCTTCCAGATTTACAGGTTTTACAAATTACGTTGATCTCATCAAATTATCCGATTTCTGGAATTCTTTCAAATTTACCACTTTATTTACCGTTGTTTCTGTATCTCTTGAAACAGTCCTTGGAATTTCCTTTGCTCTGCTTTTAAAGGAAGTCTTTACAGGAAGAAGTTTTTTGAGGACCATACTATTAATTCCATGGGCAATCCCCACAGCCATAAGTGCAAGATTATGGCAACTTATGTACAACTATAATTATGGATTGCTTAATTATTTTCTCGATGTAACACATACCGGAGCAAAGGTTAACTGGCTTGGAACTGCGCATGGTGCTTTCTGGGCTATCACCATAGCGGATGTCTGGAAGACAACGCCCTTCATGACCTTAATCCTGCTTGCAGGTCTCCAGACCATACCCGATGAACTGTACGAGCAGGCAATGGTGGATAATGCTACCATGTGGAAGAGATTCCTTTACATAACCCTTCCTCTCCTTCGTCCTGCCCTTGTTGTGGCTCTTATTTTCAGAACAGCGGATGCATTACGGATATTCGACCTTGTATATGTTCTCACAGGCGGTGGACCAGCAGGTTCTACACGAACGGTCTCCATACTGGGCTTTCATTACTTCATCAACGGTGATTTTGGCACAGGTTCTGCCGTCTCCATCATTATATTCCTTCTCGTATTTATATTTTCTTTCCTTTATATAAGAGCATGGAGATTTAAGGAAACCTTATGAAAGAGGTATATGTTAAAAAGATCCTTA
>Ga0190334_1001351_pt1 | contig 10703 bp, 14 predicted proteins | sample 48720478_MG_FD_161270 | JGI IMG/M metagenome (GOLD analysis project Ga0190334, IMG submission 161270) | Hydrothermal vent sediment bacterial communities from Southern Trench, Guaymas Basin, Mexico - 4872-04-7-8_MG | ecosystem: Environmental > Aquatic > Marine > Hydrothermal vents > Sediment ...
TTATCACTCATCCCGTGAGCCTTACAGCCCTGTTCCAAGGTTTCATAAGCAGTCATAGCACATCCTACACAGTGTAAGCCATGCCTAAACATAATCTCGGCTGTTTCAGGATGCTTAGAAGTGATATCAATGATAAGCATGTCCTTAGTAATTCCTTCCTTGCTAGCGTTCTTATATTCTTCTGCATTTTCTTTCTTTTGTTTTTTCACCATGTTCACTCAAAAAAGTGAGTTGTGATTTATAAAGGTTTCACTTAGTAAAGGACCGAAGTAAATTAAGATAATTCATATCAAGAATTCAAAAAGATTATAAATAAGTTAAACAATAAGTTAAACCCTTGTTAACTAGAGAAGAATCCATGATAAAACATTACTGAAAGTTAAATAATTTTTTAGGATGACATAAATATATTTTACTAAGACATATTTAAGATGAGAAAAAAACAGGAAAGCGTAATAGAAAGTCTTGTGTTTGCTCTTTGCTTCAGCTGCTTAACAGGTCTCAACACACCCGTCTCATATAACAAACAGGAACTTTTTAACTCAAAAGATATGGTTAGCAATGTTTCTAGGTTGGAAAAAAAAGTTTGTGAAGACAAAAAGGGTGTGCGTGAAAAAGGAGATATTAGGCGGCTTAACTTAGTTAATGTGAGAGGGGTCTATCTTCATGCTTGGAAAGTAAGGAATAAGAGCGGACTTAATGAATTAATCTCAGAGATGAGAAAAACCGGTCTTAACACATTCGTAGTTGATATCAAGAGTAACGCTGGCGAGGTACTCTATAAAACTAATAACTCGTTAGCATCCGAGATTGGTTCAAAGTATAATGCTTTAGGAAAATTAGAGGTGTTTGTAAAGAATTTGCATGAACAAGGAATTTATGTGATTGCGCGCCAAGTAGTATTCCACGACCCTATATTAGCAACAAAAAAACCTGAATTAGGCATTCATGATCAGCACGGTAATCTTTGGAAAGGAGAACTAAGACATAGTTATTCGCCTTGGACAGATCCTTACTCTGAGAAAGTTCAAGAATACAATCTCTTTATAATGGAGGAAGCTTGTAAAGCTGGTGTTGATGAAATCCAGTTTGATTATATAAGGTTTCCTGCTCAAAAAGATTTGGTCTACCCTAATTCCAGACAAGACATTTCTAAACCGCAAGTATTAATAGATTTTCTTCGCAAAGCAAGGTCCATTGCTAAGAGGTATGATGTGAAAATCGGGATTGATATCTTTGGTTTCTCTATTTTTAACAGAGGAGACTTAGGGATAGGGCATTCTTTTAGCACTCTCTTACCATACGTTGATGTAATTTCACCGATGTTATATCCGTCTCATTATACTAATGGTAATTTAGGAATTGCAAATCCAGCAGAGAACCCTTATAAAGTAATCCTGCTAAGTGTTAAGAAAGCAAATGAACTTGCTGAGAGCCAAGGCACTATTGTAAGACCTTGGGTTCAGGCTTTTGGCTGGAATACCCCTAACTACTCTGCTAAGTATATTGCAGATGAGATTATCGGAGTATATGATGGAGGCAGTACCACGTACCTTGTATGGAATGCCAATACTAACTATGCTTATTTGTTTGAGGCGATGGAGATTGTGGAGTTATCTAAGGCTTCTTCTCCTATCCAAAAGCAGCGTTACGTAATAAGGAGTAAAGATGTTAAGAATTAGTTGCTTTTGATAATGTATGCGCTTATGGGTGCGGTCTTGTGAAATAAAAGAAGCTCATAAAAATATTTTTTATTAAAAAAACGCTTTTTTTATTAGTCTTTTTCTTCCCGTTTTAGCATTATAAGGGTTGTTTTTGTCCATTGTTTTCATCTTCTTTTTTAGTAAGTTTTTTTGTAATATTAGTAATCATACCGGAATGAGTTTTGCGAATTGTTTTCCGAATAGTCTTTCGTTTTGTTCTCTTTTGAGGTTTTTGTTTGCTTTGATCATTTGTGCTCTTATTTGTGGGTGTAGGAACCAGTAGTTTTTTGATAGTTCTGAGTGTGTTGTTTTTGCTATTACTATATTATCGTTTTCTAGTTGTTTGAGTGTTGTTTCTATTGTTTTGAAGCTTGGTAGTTTTGCGTCTAGTATTTTGTCTATTTCTGCGAGCATTTTGTGTCTTCCTGTGATTTGTTTTTTGATCTTCTCTATTTTCTTTGCTTTGTCTGTGTTTTTGTTTATGTTGTTTATTTCTGCTTCTATCATTCTGTTTCTTATTTCTGATACTTTTATTGGTTCGTTTGCTTGTTGTAGTATGAAGACTATTTTTCTTTCTAGTATTGTGAGGCTCATGAGGCAGCTTTCTACGTAGTCTGGGTCTCCTGTTTGGTTTTCTTTGAGTAGTTCTAGGAGGTTGTATTTCTTTTTCATTGGACTTAGTTGTTTTTTACTAATATATAAATCTTGTCATGTATTGTTAGGTTTAGTAAGGTATAGAAAATATTATTAAGAAACAAACTAACAATTCTTAACAATACCTAACTAATTTAAAATGAAACAAATCAATGCAAAACAGATACTGTACAAACATCCGTTCAAGAAAACATTAGTGCATGCTGGAGAAAGTATCTGCTATAACATTCCAAGCATAATAGGCCATGCTCACTTAGAAGAGATTGATTATCAGGTGCCTGAACCAATTGTTGAGAACCAACAAGTAAAACTAGGATTCTGGCTTGATGATCTTGATAAGTTCCAGATGCCTCCAAGAAGAATTTACAAATACATCAAAGGCAAAACAAAAACATTCCAGTTGCCTATTCCAAAACACTTTCTTTCATTTCTCAAATTTAACGGAGTCAAACAAACAAAAGTCGGCTTCAAAATAATAGTTGATGAGAACACAAACAATCGATTGATCGTGTTGGAGAATGAATAAAATGAAAAGATGGTTGGATGAAAATGATAGGAAAGAAGACAAAAGTATTTTTCGATGATGGTGAAAAGATTGCCTGGAGAGAAGGCATTGTCACTTCTAAAGATGATTTTTCGGTAGTATTGGATGGAAGAGATATCATACCTGTCTCTAGGGTGATCAGGATGGAGGTTACAGATGATGGAAGTGACTACTGAAATTGCTGCAAGGCTTATGAAGCTTGCCAATAAGTATGGTGATTTCAAGGTTGCATGGGGATATGCTAGAGGAGAGGATAAGAAATTTAGCAAACGACAGAATGTTGATAAGCTCTGTCAATCTGACAAAGGGATTCAATTCTTGAATAAAGCTAACTGCAGACAAGTTTTACCCTGTGAAATCATTCTTGATATGGATGATAAAATATCTGTTGAAAGATTAAACAAGATCTGTGATGATCTTGATAGTTATGGGTTTAAGTATAAAGCTTATTCAACTGGCTCTAAAGGATATCATATCCACATATTTGATGATGCTTTGACGAAATACACTGAAAAATCAAGGCATAAGATCAGACATTATCTTATTTCTAAGTTTGAGTGTGATCCACAGATCGCTTCTGGGAATGTGTTGATAGCTATTGAGGATATGCCTCATTTCAAGACAGGAAAGCCAAAGACATTAGTGAGGGAATCGAAATGAGTGAGGCACTAGATAAAGTAATTAGAGAAATGAATGATCCTGAAGTTCTTGCAGAGCATAAGAAGATCAATGCAGTTATTGATCAGAGATTTTATTCTCCTGAATTACTGAAACATATTCATTCTGAACTTGACAAGAGGCATAAGCTTGATCATAAAGAAAAGCTTGCAGTGTTCATTGTTGCAATATCTGGATTTTTAAGAGATGCCAGAGATCATTGTAGCTGTGCACTAAAAGGAAACAGTTCTTCTGGCAAGGATAATATTATTGATACAATTCTTTTTCATATTCCTAAAGAAGATTGGATAAAAGTAACAAGGGCCACAACTGCAACTCTTGAAGATGATGTAAGGGATAAGAAGATAGTTGCTTTTTCTGAAATCAATAAGAACAGAGAATTCGGAGCTAATGCAGAGATTGTTGAGACATTCAAGCAATTAGCAGAAGGCGGAACTACTACTTTAAAAAAAGATGTTAAGACAGGATTCAAGACTGCTATTAGAACAGAACAAAAACAAAAAACCTTGCTTTATGGAACTACAGAGACAGAATCAGATGAAGAGCTTGAGACAAGATATGTTATAACACCAATCAAAGGATACAGAGAAAAGAACAGGGTTGTTGTTCATGATGTTCTTAATAAAGCATGCGATGAGAATTATTATCTTGAAAGAAACAAGCATGAAGATTCGTGGATAGCAACTTCTATTATGCTTCTTGATAAGGATGTTCAAGTGATCATCCCTTTTAGCAAAGTTCTTACTGAACGAGTTGGAGGTAAAGAGATATTTGATACTGGCAAAGACAGAGTTAAGCGTGATGTGAAAAGAATAATGTCTTTGACACGTGCAATCACTTGGCTTCATCAATTACAAAGAGTCACCAAGTATAAAGAGGATCTGAAGTTTGTTTATGCAGAACCTGCTGATTTCATTAATGCTCTAAAAATATTTGCTGATCTTATCAATCTGACTTATTCTGGAATAGATCACCGGTTGCAAAGGCTCTTAGAGTACGTTGAGAAGAATGTCGGTAAGCATCGTCAAGAAATAAAAGATATGGGTTTTCAGGAAAAGTATCATGACTGGCTCTTAAGACATAAAGTGCAAAAAGCATTGAAGATAGGTTCTGTTAAAACGATTCGTGACTGGTGTAGGAAACTAGCTGACAAAAACAAGCTTGAAATCTACAAAGATGAGTACGTCAATAAACGGACTGTTATGATTCGACCTATAAATTTACTTAGCAATAACCTGGCACTACCTGTTAATATTACTAATATTGCCATGTTGTTACAGGCATGGCTAGGTTCTGAACAAGCTAAAGAAATCTATCAGGATCACAAAATAATGGATTATACTATTGATTTTGAGGATTATGCTTATGATATTGATGATGATCTGGATGATTCAAGTGAGTTTACGCAAGAAAATAACATGTCAGAAAGTACATGTGAAGAATTGGTTGTCACAGAAGAATACATCTGTGATGAAAATGAACATTATGATCATCAAGAAACACTAAAAGATTGAGGTTGAAATGAAAATGTATGAATTATTAGATAAGGTAATTGAGAGCAAGAATAAGGAAGCAAGAAAAACCAATCCTTGCATTAATCCTAAATGCAAACGTTTTGTTGAGATACAAAACAGATACAATATCTGCATTGAATGCTTCAGTAAAGTTGTCAAGGAATTGAAGAGCATTCATAGAGTGTTTGATTATTCTACTAATCCTCCAACAAGAAGAATGACAAGTAATCAGATGAAAAGTCTTCTTGAAAGGATTGAACGCAAAAACCAAGAGACAAAAAACGAAAATTCAGGAGTTCTAACAGGCGAAAATGAGGTGATAAAAAATGTCCAGTAAGTTAGACAATTTTAAAGGAAAAATGCATAAACTAACTAAAGAAGACCAGATTAAAGGTGGCAAGACAAAGTCTTTGAAAAGAACGCTTTCTGCAAGGCTTAATGCAATGAAGAATGGAAAATATGCAAAAAGTATCAAGACTTGTGACACGTGTAAAGTAAAATTTGCTTGTATCTTTAAGACTAAAGAGCCATATCAAAAGTGTGAATTGTTTAGCACTAAGATGATTTATACAATCATGAAAGCAAGAGAACTGGCAACCATTGAAGAGTTTGACAATTTTATTTCAGAGTTCGTAAATGATTATATTAAGTCACAGGATAAGGATGTGAAAACTGCAATGAAGCACTTCTTGCCATTTATGGACAAACTTGTCGATATCAGAGGAGCAATGCATAAATGAATAGGCTTGATAATTTTAAAGGAAAGATGCATGTGCTTACTTTAAAAGATCGCAAGAAAGGAGGAAAGGTTTCTTCTAAGAGAAAGAGTCTTGCTAATGGGCTCAAGAACTTAAAGCACGGGAGAAATGCTGACAATCATATATTATTGTTGAGATGCAGTGATTGTCCTTATGTTTTTAGCTGTGATAGAAAGCATGATGGTTATTGCTCTTATCTACTGGATGATATAAAAAACAATCCCCAATTCTTTAAATACGTAAACAAACACCTAAAATACAGAAGTGATTCTGATTTATTGTTCATTGTAAGGGAACAGTATAGGATGAATAAAGTATTTACTAAGATGTTGGAAGATATTCAGGAAAGTAGCGATTCGAATGGCTAGATTGGTTCTCGACGGTGTTTATAAAGTTCTTAGAGCATCCTATCATCAAAAATAAGGAGGATTGATAAGGATGGAAAAGAAGGACTCATTTTACAACCTGGCAAAAAAGGTTTTATCAGAACAAAAGAAACCTATGCATTACACAGATATAACAAAAGAGATTATGAAAATAAAAGAGAGCAAAGGAAAAACACCAGAAAGAACAGTAATAGCAGTAATACTAAGAGACACGCATAATGTTTTTGTAAGAATGGGAGATGGAATATTGGGTTTGACAAGACTAAAAGAAAAATATGACTCTAATTAGCTTGATTTCTCCTAATAGTTTCAAGAATATATTCAACAAGCTTAAACACCTGAGTTGAAGGATTGCTATTAGTGCTCAACAATTCAACATGATTTCTTTCATGTAATTGGTTCAAACGTTTAGCATGATTTATCGCATCTTGCCGTTTTTCAAGCAATTGACTAAAATAGTTCTCATTCTTAGAATAATTAGGAATGTGTTCTCTTAATTTATGAATGAGATCATAATTAGATATCCTGCTATCATAGTAAAGGAAGTGAAGCAAATACCATAATTCAAAAGAAGGATTCGAGAGACAAATATTTACTTTACCTTCTGCTTTTCTCATAGCTTTTTGAATTTCATCATCACTATGATGATCCGCATCAAAAACACACCAAACAGAATCCCCATTTGAGAGATCAAGATCATACTTTTTGATTTGATATAAAGCAATTTTCACAAGATTCTCAGGATCAGTCACAGTTGAATTAGGGATTTGAATAATTAATCCGCTGTTACGCTGTTTATATTCTCCAAAATAAATTCTCTCTGTTTTCTGCCCTTCACAAACTATCACTAAAGTGGTTCTTTGCTCTCTAACATTGCTTCTTCTTGATCTATAGCCCTTTACCATCTTTAGAAAATCCTGTTTTCTTTTATGAAAGGAAGGGCACCATACTTTCCTGCAAGGTAGCCTTTCTCAATATCCTTATCATTTCTTGGCTTATACTCTGTCAAAGAATACAGATCACTACTTCCGTTTTCTTTTTTCTCAGTAAACCATACCTGATCTCTCCTAAACACATCCTGATCTAATAGATTGGTGTTGTGTGTAGTGAAGATTAGTTGAGCATTTGTCTTGTTTTGTGTAGGATCGTGAAATAATCCTATAAGGAATAAATTCAAAAGATGGTGTAGTTTAGTATCTAATTCATCAACTAACAAAGTTCTTCCGTGCCTTAATGAATCTATCCAAGGACCAATTAATGAAAATATCCTTCTTGTTCCTTCTGATTCTTCTTCCTGGAAATCAAAGATTACTCCTTTATGCACAGTTTGTATCTGATAAGCATCTACTTCTTGTTTATCTCCAAAAATAACTTTAGCTATTTCAGGAGGCAATCCCTTAAATTCTTTAGTAGATATCTTCTTAGAAATTGTTGAAATATCATCAATTCCGACATCTGCCTCAAGAAGAGCCTTTAAGATATACTTCTTTGAAGTTTCATCTTTTTTTAGCAGATTAACTGTGAAATCAACTAATCCAGGATGTTCTGTAGCAGTGATTACCTGAAGATTGTTCAAAAACCAGTCAAAAGCAGGAGCTGTCTTTTGATAATTCTCTTGAGTGGCTTTTGAAAGATACAAAACATTAGGTAAAGTTCTCTCAGAGATAAGTTTCTGTTCTTTTTCATCAATTGTAAACTTAAATTGAGTTGTTTTTATCCTTTCAAAAATAGTTGCTTTCTTATTATTTGGATAATAATAAAGAGATTCATCAATAACTTTCTCATTATCAAAAGATAAGTTGTAATTATACTTGATCTTATCTTTAATAAAAACAACACTCATCTTTGTAGGTTTTTTTAAGTACGCTTTATCTAGCTTAAAAGGTGTGAATTTAATTCCCTGGCCTTTTTGGTGCTTATGAGAATTAAGAACCAATAATTTCAAGAAATTGATAGCTAGTAAAACATTACTTTTTCCAGAAGCATTAGCCCCATAAATAACAGCTGTTTTAAGCAAAGAATCTCCATTTAAGACGTTTTTAATGAGGTTTCCATCTAGCTCTTTGTACTTTGTAGCAACCATGCTAAAGGTTACTTGCTCTTTTATGGAACGAAAGTTCTCAATGTTGAATTCGATTAGCATCTTGCAAAAACCTCCCATTTTAAGGATTTTAGTTTAATTTTTGTGATTTTTTCACAAATTTAAAGATAAAAAAGCTTAATTTATATATAAAACTTTCGATAAATAGTAATTGTATAACATAATAACATTTATATAGTATAAATGTAATACAAAAAAAGGATGGATGAAAAGAAGGCTGGAGAGGATTCTGAACTAATTTCTATGAGAGGCAATAGAGATCTCTGGCTTGATTTCACACACAAGATAAGGAAAAAGAAGCTGAAAGTATGGGATGTGCTACAACCCATGATCAAAGAATACCTGAAGGAGGAAGAATCATGATAAAGATATCAAAGGAGGGAAGAAAATGACATTACTACAAGAACTAAGATCATTATTACAAAAAGATAAAAGGCTGGTTTCAGATGATGAATTACTGAAAAACAGAATAGTTGAACTAGCATTAAAACTTGACAAAGACTTAATAAAAACTCCTCCTGAGCAACAAAAAAGTCAAAGAGCACTTCTTCAAAGAAGTAGATAAAACATTAATATTTGACAAAGAAAAATTCATGAAATTCGTCGATAACAAAGAATTCCTTCCTGACTCTTATACTGCTTTCAAAAACAAGATTGGTCTAACTGCTGAAAAAAGATACATTGCTAAAAGCAAAGAAGTCGTTCTAAGCTGGCCATATAAAGATTGCATCCTGGAAGGCGGACAAGAAAAAGAAGACGAAAAAAGAAAAGAAATATTTCACAACGAGATACTAGCTCCTGATGAAATAGACAGATTACTAGAACCAAAAGTATTCACAAACTTCAAAAAAATAGATGCAAAAGGAGAACACCAAGTTAAAGAGATAAAACCAGATGATAATCTGATAATAAAAGGAAATAACCTGTTAGTACTTCATTCTCTCAAAAAGAAATACGCAGGAAAAGTCAAACTGATTTACATAGATCCCCCATATAATACGGGCAATGATGAATTCAAGTACAATGATAACTTTAACCATTCAACATGGTTAACTTTCATGAAGAATAGATTGGAAGTTGCTAAAGAACTATTACGAGATGATGGGGTTATATTCATCCAAATAAATGATATTATGCAGGGATACCTAAAGGTTTTATGTGATGAAGTGTTTGGGATAGAAAATTTCCACACCACTATTTGTGTTAAAATGTCTCACCTAAGTGGAGTGAAAATGGCTCATAAAAATATAAAGCTGCCAAAGATCAAAGAGTTTATTCTTTTTTATACAAAAAAAGGAAAAATAAAATTGAATCCACAGTATATACCTTCTTCTTGGGAAGATGCGTTGGAGAGATATACTTCCTTCATAAAAAAAGATGGTTATTCTGATGATGAATGTGAAAAATGGCGTATAATAACTGTAAATCAAGCTATGAAAGAAGCTGGAATTGATACTAAAAATAAAAAAGATGTCTTAAAATTTAAATTAAGCAACGCACATCTAATTTTCAGAACAGCAAGAAATAGAAGTGCAGATTATTCAAAATATCCTAAAAATAAATTTTCCAAAATTGATAATCCTGATGGGTCTTATTATTTTATCTACAAAGGCGAGGATGTAAATTTTGCGGCAGAGAAAGTAATGAAAATAAATAACACTATAACTCCTGTTGTTGCGTTAGGGGATATTTGGACAGATATTGGCATTAATAACCTTTCAAATGAAGGGGGAGTGGATCTCCGTTTTGGCAAAAAACCTGAGAAACTAATAGAACGTATTCTGAATCTATGTACTTCTCAAGGAGATCTTGTTTTAGATTATCACTTGGGTTCAGGAACTACTTGTGCAGTTGCTCATAAAATGGGTAGGCAATATATAGGTGTAGAGCAATTAGATTATGGTAAAAACGATTCGGTACAAAGATTAAAAAATGTTATTGGAAAAGAGAACTCGAAAGGCAAACTCTCTGCAACTATTGAAGATTATGATACAACAGGAATCTCAAAAGAGGTAAATTGGAAAGGTGGTGGTTCTTTCATTTATTGTGAGCTCAAAGAATTTAATGAAGAATTTGTTCAGAAGATTGAAAAAGCTAAAGATTCTAAAGAGATTCTTAAAGTTTGGGAAGAAATGAAAAACCATGCTTTCTTAAGTTACAGGGTTGATCCTAAACTATTTGATGAGAACATTGATGAATTAAAAAAACTTCCTCTAGAACAACAAAAAGATTTGCTTATCAAATGTTTGGATGTCAATAATCTTTATGTAAATTACAGCGAGATAGAGGATAAGCAACACAAGATCAGCAAAGAAGACATTGAGTTAAATAAGAGGTTTTATGGAGGGTTGTAAATGACATCATT
>Ga0190334_1001352_pt1 | contig 10703 bp, 11 predicted proteins | sample 48720478_MG_FD_161270 | JGI IMG/M metagenome (GOLD analysis project Ga0190334, IMG submission 161270) | Hydrothermal vent sediment bacterial communities from Southern Trench, Guaymas Basin, Mexico - 4872-04-7-8_MG | ecosystem: Environmental > Aquatic > Marine > Hydrothermal vents > Sediment ...
GCCCACCGGCTCGTCACTAAACTAATATACATGTGACATTGGAGCCGGCTCAAGGAGTACGTGAGTCCCTCTTTGTGCCTGAGCACTACGAGGCGGTGAACGGAAAAATGACGGTAATCGCTTTTGCGTCGCTTGGTGAGAATATTGACAGTGACTTGTCCCCACATTTTGGCCGGTGTCCCTACTATGTCTTTGTCGAGCTTGATGGCTCAAATGTAAAGGACGTGTGGCTGAAACGCTCACCCTTCATTGACGGGCACAACCCCGGGCAGGTGCCACAGTTCATTGCCAATGCTGGTGCAAATGTGATTGTGTCCGGTGGGATGGGCTGGAGGGCAATCGACTGGTTTAAGCAGCTAGGCGTCACACCAATCACTACTCAGCCCCGCAAGATTCGCGACATCCTTGATGACTACATCGCGGGTCGTCTGCAAGGAGCGGAGTCCTGCAGCGAGAGCGAGGAGCACGCGCACGGTCATCACTGAATCGGTAGTGGATTTGCCAACAGCAGACTATCGCTTGAGAAGTTCCTTGGCCTGTTTCACCACATTGTCGACGGTGAAGCCGAAGTTCTCGAATAGGACGAGGTAGGGTGCAGACCGTCCGTACTCCTCCATCGAAATCATCTTGCCCTCCGGGCCAATCCACTTCTCCCAGCCCATCGAAACACCCGCCTCCACAGCAAGGCGCCTTCTGATACTCGGCGGCAGCACTGAGTTACGGTACTCCTGCGTCTGTTCCTCGAACAAGTCCCAGCTCGGGAAAGACACAACACGCACACAGATGCCATCTGCTGCCAGCTGTTCACCCGCTTCAAGTGTAATGTGAACCTCTGACCCCGAGGCCATCAACACGATTTCTGGAGGTCCATCACCTAGGTCTGCAAGGACGTATGCGCCGTGTCTCAGACCCTCCGCAGAACCATAGTTCCTGCGGTCGATGACAGGAACGGTCTGTCTGGTGAACAAGAGTGCGGTGGGGCGGTCGGTTCTTGACAACGCGACCTTCCACGCCTCAACAACCTCATTTGCATCAGCTGGTCTAATGACCGAGAGTCCTGGCATTGCTCTTAAGGAGGCGAGCTGCTCAATCGGTTGGTGGGTGGGACCATCCTCGCCGAGTCCTATGCTGTCGTGACTGAACACCCAGATGCTGGGATAGTGCGACATTGCTGACAGGCGAATGGGCGTCCGCATGTAGTCGGAGAAGATGAAGAACGTCCCGCAGAAGGGTCTCAGGCCTCCATGAACTGCCATTCCGTTTACAATGGCGCCCATGGCATGTTCCCTGACACCGTAGTGGATGTTACGACCGGTGCGGCTGTCTGCTTGGAATGCCGTTGTGCATTCCATCCAAGTCTTGTTGGAGTGGGTCAAGTCGGCCGATCCGCCGATGAGTTCCGTGAGCGCTGGTGCAAGCGCATTGATCACCTGGCCTGAGGCAGACCGTGTTGGCATCCCCTTTTCGTCAGGCTCAAACGTAGGGATGAGGTTCTCCCAGCCCTCTGGCAGTCGTCCGTCCAAGCGCCGTTCCAGTTCCTCTGCGAGTTCTGGATACTCTGACTTGTAGGCCTCGAACCGTTTCTTCCAATCATCTTCCGCTTCCTGCCCCTGTGAAACTGCCTCTCTGAAGTGCCTCAGGACATCGTCAGGGACGTAGAACCATGGCTCGGTGGGCCACCCCAGTCTGCGTTTGGCGCCAATCAGCTCCTCCTCTCCCGGGGGAGCACCGTGAGACTTCTCAGAGTTCTGAATAGTTGGAAAGCCATATCCGATGTGTGTCTTGCAGATTATGAGGGATGGCCTATCGTCTGCCTTTGCTGTCCGTATGGCGCTATCCACCTCTTCTACATCATTGCCATCCTTCACGACCCGTACGTGCCATCCCTGTGCCTCGAAACGTGCTGCAACATCCTCTGAGAATGTGATGTCAGTGCTACCGTCAATCGAGATGTCATTGTCATCGTACAGCAGGATGAGCTTACCTAGTTTCAGATGTCCCGCCAGCGAGGCGGCCTCTGACGAGATTCCCTCCATCAGGTCCCCGTCTGTTACAACGGCATACGTATAGTGGTCGATGATGTCATGTCTTGGTCTGTTGAACACTGCCGCCAAATGGGCCTCTGCAATAGCCATCCCCACAGCGTTTCCAACACCTTGGCCAAGAGGTCCAGTAGTCACCTCTACTCCCACTGTCTTCCCGTATTCCGGGTGGCCCGGAGTCCCACTGTTCCACTGTCTAAACCGTTTGATCTGGTCAAGTGTGATATCGTAGCCAGTGAGATAGAGCATGGAGTAGAGCAACATGGATCCATGACCGCCAGATAGAACAAACCTGTCCCGGTCTGGCCAGTTGGGGTTCCTTGGATTGTGCTTCAGGTGTCGCATCCAGATGGTGTAGGTGAGTGCTGCAGCACCCATGCACATCCCGGGATGCCCTGAACGGGCCGTCTGAATCGCGTCTGCGGAGAGGAATCTAATCGCATTAATCGCCCGGTTCTGAAGATCTTGGGGGGCTGTCATTTTCGGTTCTTGTCACTCCGGTGAGTTGAAGGGTTCTTGATTGATGGCAAGAATATGGTCCCAATAAGTGCACCTATTCACTACCAAGAACTTGGCTGACTGCTACAGCCGCGTGCTGTTTTTCGCAAAACATCAGGTTCAGAGGCCCTTTTCAAGTGTCATCTTCACAGCATCGTCAATGGTCTTCTGGAGCGGTGGGGGCAGATCCGGTGTCTTGAGATGGATGAAACCAGTCACAATCAGTGATGTGGCCTCCTCCTCAGTCAGTCCTCTTGACATGAGATAGTTCAGCTGGTCTGCGCCAACCTTGCCGACAGTTGCCTCGTGGCTCAGCTCTACCCCCTCAGCCACAGCATCGAGCATGGGAACAGCCGCGATTCGTGCCCCCTCATTGAGCAAAAGGCCATTGCATTCCAGTCGCCCTCTCACACCCGCGGTCTTGCCCACGAGCTCGCCACGCGCAATGATTTGAGCGCTATCGGTTGCAATACTGCGTGATATCACCTTACCACGAGCACCTGGAGCCTCGAACACCAAGGCACCACCCACATCATATCGCGATGTCCCCGTTCCATAGACTACGGAGTACAGGTCTGCACGTGCATTTCGGCCGACCAGTCTGACCTTCGGATAGGTCTGCAGAGACCGTGCAGGGCTGAGAATAGCATAGCTCGTGATGAACACTCCGTTGGTTTCAACGATTGCACCAGTCCGAGGCCGGACATCTATCTGCTCGTTCCACTTGTGGATCATCGTAAAGGTGAGCTTCGCGTTCTTCTTTACATAGAACTCCGATACCCCAAGATGCAGAGACCTCTCGACCTCACTAGGTGTGGCGCATCCCGTGATAATATGGAGTTCCGACTCCGGCTCTGCAATGATTATGTTGTGGACGTTCTGAACCGACCGACTTCTCTTTATGACTAGGCAGGTCTGAACAGGCATCTCGACCTTCTTACCCTCGAGAGCACGGATGAAGTATCCCCCATAACCCTGCAGTTCGCTTGCCGCGGTATACTTGTCAGCATCGACGGGAACAGCTCTCCACAGATAGTCCGTCAGCCAATCGTATTTCTGTAGGGCTACCGGTGTTGGGAGAACCTCAAGTCCCTCTTGCTTGATGAGAACATCAGCCAAGAAACTCTCATTGTCAAACTGCATGAACGAGCCTGCAACACTCTGTTCAGTGGGGTCGAATCCCACTTCTTCTGCAAGGGCCTTGTCTTCCTCAGGGACCTCCTCGATGCTCAGTGTCTTGGACCCCACCGTGTCAAACTGGTATTCGGAGAGGTCGAGGTCGTTTCCGTACTTGGCAGGTCTGTTCAGCGCTCTCTTGGCACGTTCTCTCACATCATCAGTGCTTGTCATCGAGTATCATACCTCCTCTATGCGGTGACCTCTCCCAAGAACTGCTCGTAGCCCTTTTCTTCCAGCTCTGGAATGACACTCATGTCCCCAGTGTATACTACTTGCCCATTCTGGAGGATGTATACGGTGTCCACTTCTAGAAACTCAAGGACGTACCGGTGATGACTGATAATGACCATGGTGGTGGACTTCTCGTCCTTTATGGCGCGCAGCTCCTTGCCTACTATCTTTAATGAGTCGTAATCAAGACCGCTGTCTGGCTCATCGAGAAACATTATCTTCGGCCTCATGGATAGTACCTGAAACAGCTCGCTGCGCTTCATCTCGCCCCCCGAGAAGCCGTCATTGAGGTCTCTACCCGCAAGGTTTCCGATTCCCAGACGGTCGAAATCGTCATACAGTTCTCTTCTACAGGTACAAGACTCTCCCATGAGATGATCCTCGGGCATTCTGCACACGTAGTCTGGGCAGATTCTGCAGATGAACTCCTCCAGAGTCACGCCTGAGATTGTTGGTGGCGACTGGAAGGCATATGCAATCCCAAGATTGGCACGCTCGGTGATGTTCTTGTCAAGGATCGACTGCCCCTCGAAGAGAATGTCGCCGCCCTTGACCTCATACTCCGGAAGCCCCATTATCGTCTTTGCCAGTGTGGACTTCCCCGATGCATTGGGCCCAAGCACAGCATAGACCTTTCCCCGCTCGAACAATAGGTCCACACCGCGGAGGATGGGTACACCTTTGACCTCCACCCGCAGTTCTCGTATCTCCATCAGCGGCTTCTCTGTCATTAGCAAGACCCGGTTCAACATCGTTAATGGTTCGGGTTTTAATGATATTGGATGTGGCGGTGCTCCCCTGCTACTTCTTCGAATAGATCCCCATCAGCTGGGCTGATGCCAGCTTGTGCTTCTCGCAGAGGTTCCTGATGTTGGACTTTGTCACAGACTCTAGCTCCGGAGTGTCCAATGCATATAGCGTGAAGAAGTATCTGTGAGTCCCAGAGGGAGGTGCTGGACCGCCCCATTCAACGATTCCGAAGTCATTCTTCACCTGCACGCCTGGAACTGGTCCCCCTGCCGGGATACTCCGAGTATCGGGCGGAATACTGTGAATCAACCAGTGAATCCAGTCCCCGACCGGCGCATCAGGATCGTTGCAGATCAGTGCAAAGCTCTTCGTGCCCTCTGGCACATCATCCCATGCGAGATGAGGGCTGATGTTCTGTTTCCGATATACACACTTATCGGGAATCGGTTCGCCGTTCTTGAAATCATCACTCCATAGTCGCGTCCTGATCACCTCTCTTCCTTGCTATTGCCGGCTTGGCTCTTCTGCTTTGCGCTCATATCATCAGCTTAGCTCCAGACGAAGTGAGTTACGTTTGGGATTGGTATGACGAATATTTACAAGTCTTTCAGGGAACTCATCTCTCTGGCGATTGAGAGAGAGGTGGAGGCGTACAACTTCTACTTGAACGCAGCAGAACAGGCCGAGCTGAAGTCCTCTGCTCAACTGCTCAGAGAGCTCGCAGCTCAAGAACAACGTCACAAGGAAAAGATTGAGGCTGCGCTCGATGAGGGTGTGTGTGACACTTTCAGCTGCACGGAAGAGGAATTTGAGAAACTCAATCTGAAGAACTACTTGGCCGAGGTTCCTCTCCGATCTGAGTCTTCCCCTCAAGACATACTTGTGGTGCCTATCAAACGTGAAGAGAATGCATATGCCTTTTATGAGGCGCTTGCTGGTACGACGACAAGTGCTGGTCACAAGTCAGTGTTCGAAACTTTTGCCAAGGAGGAACTGCAGCACAAGCAACGACTAGAGCATATGTACAACGATGTCTTTCAGCCCAACATATGAGAGATGAGAGGAGAAGTTTCCTCTCCTCTCTTGAACTCCTATCGTGTATAGCCGCCGTGCCAAGCTACTTGTGAAGGAGCGGCGCAGCTACAAACGTCAGTCCGCGCTTCGTCAGCTCTCTTGCGGTGCGGTTTAGTGCATCATGCTTGTCAAGGTAGTTCAAAGTCATCTTGGGCATGAGGCCCTGTGCCATGATGTCTTCCTTTGACATGAAGTACTCTAGGATGTCGCTTGGGTGTTCCCGTTTTGCGTCAATCTCAGGAACAGCACCCTCATGTTTTGCACTCACATTCTTCACGTGGTCTGCAATCTCGAGCAACTCATCGAGCCTGTCGTACGGCTGACGAACAATGTGCTTGTAGGTTTCAGTGATGTGATGCTCTATTCTCACAACATCCTCAAACCCAAACTGCTTGCGGATGTAGGCGGCCATCTCGATGGTTTCGTTGTTGACACTGTTGCTCAGGTTAAACCCAATCAGCGGGCTGGTGCCATCGGGCCTGCTAAAGAGCTTTGCAGTCATCAGCGTCCATAGACAGGCGTACGGGTTATCGTTGCCCATGAAGACACTGATCTTGAACTCCATGTCAATCCCGAGTTTGTGCATCATGTAGCCAATCAGAACGGTCCCGGGATTGATATTCAGGACCTGTTTCACGCCGTACTTCGTGTAGTAGTAGAGATACTCATCAGCCCATTTCAGAGCGAAGTCATTGGGCTGTCCAACTCCACCGAAGTATCCCGTGATTGTATCAGGTCCACCAAGATGAACGTTCACCGGCATTCCGTCAGGACCGGGAGCTGTGCCCTTTGTGTCAAGAGTTTCAACGTATGAGGAGCCTGTGATCTGCATTGCCGCGGCAAATGCCACAAGATCGTTGTCCTTCTCCTGCTCCTTCATCTTGCGGACTCGAATCACGCGACCGGGCATCAGTTCCTCTCTCTCTATTGCGACTCGTGCCTCTTCAATGATCCATGGGAAATACTGGCAGGCACTGATCTCTAGAGTCACTGCAAAACTGTCGTCAAATGTCATCGAGTCTGCCCTATCGCCCAAGACCTTCCTGCGATAGTCCCGAATTGTGATGAACGCGTCATCGTCGCGCTTTTCCTGTAACCAAGTAAGGTCGTCCACATATGGCGACTTCTTCTTCTCGAGTATTGCCATGAGGTTGTCCAGTTGTCGCGCCTCGCGCGCCTTGCGATTAATCTCCTCGACACCACCATGCTTCTCTATCAGATCTAAGATGGCGGTAGTGAGGGGATTGTCCTCACTCATCAAGAACTCGTTGATCTCCTGTAGCCGATCAGGGCCAATAGCAAGCTTTTCTCTGTCAATCATGTCCCTACCATCCTGCAGGACTTCCGCTGACTGACCAATCACACCTCCCACAAATAAAAAGTCCGGGCCCGTGTGCTTGCTCCCTGACTCACAGGCCTGTCCCGTCCAGTTCTAACGTGTCACTGCCGGTCATGACCACTTCTGCGAGATACTCACGGATTCGAGGCCCTATCAGTGCTGTGACAACGCCACCGACAGTCACTTGGATTGAGTTGAGCGATATGAGTTCCGCCAGTGCTGCAGGCTGCCCCACCATGGGGATCTCTGCAAGATAATATCCCAGCATCATGGCAATCGCCCCGAGCAAGATTCCAATTACATCACCAAGCCGCAGTCTGCCTGAGCCCCGCGACCTGAGAGTGCCGACACCTACGAGCAGGCCCTCGGTCCCCTTCACAATGAATGTTATCGGGGCGAAGTGAACGTATCCCAGTGCGACATCGCCCATCATGGAGCCCACGCCTCCCGCCACGAATCCACCTACCGGCCCCAGCAGAAGCCCACTCGTCATGACTAGGACATCTCCGAAGTTGAGGTAGCCGGTGCTTGTGGGAAACGGAATTGCAATCATGACAGTCGCTACCGTGGTCAGAGCCGTCATGATCGTCAGTAGCACCAAGTAGAGGGTTGGGTTGATTGAGTCGTGACCGGAAACTATCACTGTGATCACCCATGTCTTACACATCGCCTCAGGAAGACTTAATATATAAGTACGAGCCTATATATAGGAACGAGGCTACATGTCACCGGTCAAGGGCCTTTGGTGCACCGACTGCGGAAGGCGCGTTCCCCTCAGCACGAAACATGTATCATGCCCCAAGTGCGGGGGCGTTCTTCAGGTTCAGTATGATCTCGAAGCCATAGCCGACGAACTTAGTCGCGAAACCCTGTCGCATCGAAGCATCGGTGTCTGGAGATACCGAGAACTATTACCAATACAGAACATTGGTGATGTCGTGTCTCTGGGCGAGGGCGGCACATACTTGCACAAGTGCAGGGGTCTTGCGGAGCAGACCGGTCTTCAGCATCTCTATCTAAAGGACGAAACGATTAACCCCACCGGTTCCTTCATCGACCGCGGAATGGCCGTGGAGCTGTCAATGGTGCGGCAGGCACGGATCTCTCGGGTCTGTTGCGCCTCGGTTGGAAACATGGCGGTTTCTCTGGTCGCATATGCTGCCCGTGCTGGTCTGGCCGCACGGGTCCTCATGGCCAAGCATGGCGGCGTGGATATGGGAAAGTTCTACCAAGTCTTGGCGTACGGAGCCGATGTCGAAACCGTTAGGGATCCGGCGGCTGCTGAGAGGTGGTTGCAGTTTCACCGTAGAGATTGCCATCCGGTGGCCTCTACAAACCCGTTCTTCCTAGAGGGTATCAAGACTACGATACTTGAGGTATGCGAGCAGATGGACTGGTCCATGCCAGACTGGGTGATTGTCCCTATGGGAAGTGGGGGGCATATCTCCCAGATCTGGAAAGGCATTCTGGAACTGCGGGAACTCGGCCTGTGTGACGGCGACAATCCACGTCTTGTGGGCGTTCAGAGCAAGAGCTGTTCCCCCATAGTCACATCATTTGAACACGGGAGAACCGATGTAGCGCCATGCACGAGGGCCTCTGTCATTGCCAGAGACATTGGAGTTTCCGCACCACGTTGTGGTCGTAGTGCAGTCAAGGCAATCCGAGAGTCAGGTGGTACGGCCTTGGCAGTGGCTGATGGCGATATCATAGACGCCGTCAGGCGACTCGCCCGTTTCGAGGGTGTGTTCGCAGAGCCGTCCTCCGCCACTGTGATTGCCGGCCTTGATATCTTCACCGCGGACGGCACACTGGATTCGAATGACACGATCGTCTGCATGGTCACTGGAATGGGCCTGAAGTCACCCGAAGTGACGCGAGAGTTGCTTCGTGACCATCGGGGTCTGCAGAGGCTATTGCGTGCCATCGAGGATCGGAAGTTCACAGGTGACTTGGGAAGGACAAAGAAGCGAATCTTGGAGATACTCTCGGATGGTGAGGAGTACGGCTACATGATCTGGAAGCGTCTCTCGATGGAGTACGGCATACGGATTAAGATTCCCAGTGTCTATCAACACTTGGCGGAACTTCGAGCTGCTGGTCTGGTGGAGTTGACACGCACCGAACGCACGTATCAGGGTCGCACTAGAAACTACTACGCTCTCTCAGACCGAGGTACCCGCATAGTTTCTGAGAGGCCCCTAGAATAAGCTGATTCTCGTAGCGGTAGACGAACTCTTTTAACCTACGAAACGTATCGACATCTAAGGGCTGTCAGGTTCGCCAGCCCCCACAATATCAGAGGTTGGAGACCATGGCTGACAAGACTTGGCTTCAGACTGCAGACTGGAAGAGTGAGAAGCACGTTCCTGTGATTGAGGCACCTGACAAGGTGAAGGCTGGGGAGCTAGTTCGAGTGGAGGTTTCTGTGGGAAAGGAGGTTCCACATCCCAACAAGACCGAACATCACATCAAGTGGATTGACTTGTTCTTCTGGCCTGACGGTGCGAAGTCTCCCATGGAAGTTGGCTACATCAGTTTTGATACACACGGTGAATCGGCAGAGGGACCGAATACTGGGCCATTGTACTCCGAGCCGCTCACAATGTTTGCCTTCAGGACCACAGTGTCAGGCACTCTGATGGCCACATCCTACTGCAACATTCATGGACTATGGAAGAGCGAGAAGCGCCTTGACGTCGAATAGGCCTTCTGCGAGGTCATCCATCCCCATGCACTGCGGGCTCGGATTGGATGGCCTCGTGCCTCTCTTTCTACTTCCGATGGTAACTACGCCCGGATGATCCACTTCACCGGCTCTGAAATGCCGGGATTCTCCTCGAGGAACCTTTCCCTATAGCTGGCGTTCTTGAAGTCCACGATTATGTTCTGCAGAGATGGATCAAAGCCGATGATCTTTATCGCTCGCTCCACAGCACTGGGTCTGAACGACAACCACGAGAGAACAAGCACGAATCCAAACAGCACAAGGATGGCCGGTGCCCACCCGAGTTCGAACCTTCCTCTCCAGAGATCGCCCCCTATCTTGAAGACCGCGACCCATGCCATCGCCATGGTGATACCAATGCCAATCACACAGAGGAATCGGAGCCTGCAGAAGTCCTCGTAAGAGTACTCGTGGTCCTCACATACTGGTATCATTAGAGTCCTTGCCGTCGAACTGTCGGCAGTTGTCGATTGAGTTCTACCTCGAATGGACATATAGCGGGGATTCCACATAGCGTTGAGGTACCTTCTTCGGCCCGGGAACAGTGTCAATCTCAATGTCTTGGTGGCCTTCTTCCCACAGACAGGGCAGACTCTCGGGAAATGTGCTCTTGTCAACTCGAATCTGACAACAGGCCTGTCGAAGACCTCCCGATGTGGCAAGATTGCATCCTCTGGATTCAAGAAAGAAACTCGTTGTATCTCTCAGAAAAACTTTGTGGAACGAGGTTGATAGATGTGGAGTCACAGAAGATGTAGGACTTTGTAACATGACTTTTGGAGCACTGCCATTTCTATCTTCTCCCTCTCATCTCTCTATCCTCCTCGCACTCCAGTACAACTCACCCGGCGCCCGGCCCAGC